>SWCA01000271.1_pt1 | contig 12209 bp, 13 predicted proteins | sample 4692961 | NCBI WGS metagenome assembly SWCA01 (sample SAMN10267275, study PRJNA491770) | bioreactor metagenome | isolation source: DHS bioreactor inoculated with | place: Japan: off Shimokita Peninsula
CAAGGTCTTCGGCCTTGTCCTCAACGGCGGCAATCACGTCTTCCACGTCGGCATCCGAGACCCGCACGATGCGGTGGCCGAACTCTTCGATGATCAGCTCGGCGGTGTCCGCGTCGATCGACTGATTCTGGGTCACCATCATGCCCATCTTCATCAGCGATTTGACCACGTCGGCAACGCGCTCGGCCATACGGTTGGCAAGCTCCTGCACGACGATGGTTTCAGGCACCCGCACATCGCGCACGACCTTTTCACGGCTCTCGCCGCCGCCCATCGCCTTCTGGCGCATGCGTTCCTGTTTGCGCTTCATCGCGGCCATGGACCGTTGCCGTCCGCCTTCGCCACCCGTCAGCGCCTGGTTCAGCGTCAGCTTGCCGGAGCGGCGATTGCTGTCGTCGCGGGCGGTCTTGCTACGGGCTGCGGTGCGATCCTCGACCACGCGCTCGCGGTCGGGTTTGCGCGGGCCGGACGGCTTGCCGCCACGCGCTTCGGCCGCCTGTGCGGCCGCCGGATCGTCGGGGGTGACAACGGCGGCGGGGGCGGCTTTCTTGGCCTCGGCCTCCTTGCGGCGGCGTTCGTCTTCATCGGCCTTGCGCTGTGCGGCCTCGGCACGCTCGCGCTCTTCGCGCTCTTTCTCTTCGGCTTCGCGGCGGCGACGGTCGCGCTCTTCCTCGCGTTCCTTCTCTTCGGCTTCGCGGCGACGCGCCTCCTCGGCCTCGTTGGCCTTGGCTGCGGCAAGCGCCTTCATCCGGCGCTCAAGCTCGGCGTCGGTGATCCCGGCGGGCCGTTTGGACGGATCGCCCTGGGCCGCGGACTGGCCTCCGCCACCCTGTGCCGAACCGGCACCGGGCTTGGGCACGACAACGCGCTTGCGCTTCGTCTCGACCACCACGTTCTTGGTGCGCCCGTGGCTGAAGCTCTGCTTCACCTGGCCCGACCGGGCTCCACCGCGCAATCCAAGGGGCTTTTTGCCGTCGCTATCGCTCATCTCGTCTTCGTACCTTTCCGGTGGTCTTTCCCACCGTCTTTTCTCGCAAGCCTGCAAGCTTTGCGGCTTCATCTACTACACGTGTCGTGAGTCCGCCACCCGCGAGCGCGCCATGTATCACATTTTCCCGGCCGAATGCCAAACCCAATTCCCGGGCGGTCAGGCAGCCTATGAACCCGCCTTTTTCAGGTGGCGGGCGGAGCTTGGTCTTGCCCCGCTCGGACCCGTCGGAGGCCTGGATCAGAACCCTGGCGTGCTCCTTGGCAAGCCAGTCTTTCACCTTCTCGAACCCGGCGACCGCTGCGCCTGCCTTGCGGGCCAGCGAGATGAGGTGGATCACCCGGCTGGCGAGGCCCTCCTCGACCATCGCGATCAGGTCTTCGGGCACCTCGACCGGCTGGCGGGCCGCGCGGGCAAAAAGCCCCTTGAGCACCGCCTTTTCCAGAGCCTTGCGATTGGCGGCGACCCAGATCCCCCGGCCCGGCAGCTTGCCCAGAAGATCCGGCACGATGCTGCCGTCGGGGCCAACCACGAAGCGAATGAGCCCGTTCCTGGGCTGCACCTCACCCGTGGCGATGCACCGCCGCTCGGGCCCTTCGGCCCTGTCTTTCGGCTGACCACCTCGGGTCATCTGCCGGGCTCCGAGGCCTGGGATCAGGCCTCGGCCTCCTCGACGGTTTCGCCTTCTTCACCCTCTTCCTCGTCGACGAGGTCAGCCGGGTCGACCCAGCCGAGAAGGATGCGGGCGGTCATCACGAAGTTCTGCGCCTCTTCAAGGTTCACGTCAAATTTCTCGAGCAGCCCCTCGTCTTTCTGGCGCTCGCCATCGACGGTGGTCCAGCCACCGGCCAGCTCCCAATCGGCGCAGGTGGCGAAGTCTTCCAGCGTGAGCACGCCGTCTTCCGCCAGCGCCTCGATCATCTGCGGCGTCAGCCCTTCGAAATTCACCAGGCTGTCCTGCACGCCCAGCTCGCGGGCATGTTCCATCGCCTTGCGGTTCTGTTCTTCAAGGTAATCACGGGCGCGGGCCTGAAGCTCTTTCGCCGTGTCTTCGTCAACACCGTCGATGACAAGCAGCTCATCCTGCTCGACATAGGCCACCTCCTCGAGATTGGTGAAGCCTTCCGAGACCAGAAGCTGGGCGAAGAATTCGTCAAGATCGAGCGTGTCCATGAACAGCTTGGTGCGCTCGGCAAACTCGGCCTGGCGGCGGGCACTTTCCTCTTCCTCGGTGAGAATGTCGATATCGAGCCCGGTCAACTGGCTGGCGAGGCGGACGTTCTGGCCGCGACGGCCAATGGCGAGCGAAAGCTGCTCGTCAGGCACCACCACCTCGATCTTGCCGGCGTCCTCGTCGAGCACCACCTTGGAAACCTCGGCAGGCTGGAGCGCGTTGACGAGGAAGGTGGGCACATCTTCGTTCCACGGGATGATGTCGATCTTTTCGCCCTGAAGCTCGTTCACCACGGCCTGCACACGGCTGCCGCGCATACCGACGCAGGCGCCGACCGGGTCGATCGAGTTGTCATAGCTGACCACGGCGATCTTGGCGCGCGAGCCGGGATCGCGGGCAACGGCCTTGATCTCGATGATGCCGTCATAGATTTCCGGCACTTCCATCTTGAACAGCTCGGCCATGAACTCGGGCGCGGTGCGGCTGAGGAAGATCTGCGGCCCCCGCGTTTCGCGGCGCACGTCTTTCACGTAGCAACGGATACGGTCGTTGGGGCGATAGCTCTCGCGGCCGATCTTTTCGTTACGGCGCAGGATGGCTTCCCCGGCTCCGACATCGACGATGATGTTGCCGTATTCCTCGCGCTTGACCTGGCCGTTGATAATCGTGCCCGCGCGGTCCTTGAACTCTTCATACTGCCGGTCGCGCTCGGCTTCGCGCACCTTTTGCAGAATCACCTGCTTGGCGCTCTGCGCGGCGATCCGGCCCATCTCGACCGGCGGCACCTCATCGACGATGGTGTCTCCGACCTTGGGGTCGTCGAGATATTCCTTGGCTTGCGCCACGGTCAGCTCGGCCTGGTAGTTCTCCAGCTCTTCGTCTTCGACCACGGTGCGCACACGGGTGAAAGTGGCGCGGCCGGTCTTGCGGTCAATCGCCACGCGAATGTCCATCTCGGCGCCGTAGCGGCTCTTGGCGGCCCGCGCGAGGCTTTCTTCCATCGCTTCGATCACGAGGCTCGGGTCGATCATCTTTTCGCGCGCCACAGCTTCGGCGGTTTGCAGAAGCTCAAGCTGGTTGGCAGAGGTGATTGCCATGGGTCTCAGTCCTCCTCAGAACTGTCGTTCAGGATTTCGTCAAACTGGGTTTCGTCGATGTCGACGGCATGTTTCCGGTTGCGGAGCGTTTCGCGGATAAGCTCGTCGGTGAGCACGAGCTTGGCGTCGGCGAGCAGATCGAAGGTCAGCCCGATGGTGACCGGTGCACCCTGATCCTCGATCTCGATCAGAACTTCGTTGCCTTCGGTGCCCGCCAGCAAGCCCTTGAACCGTTTGCGGCCGTCGATCAATTCGGCGGTCTCGATCTTGGCGACGTAGCCGTTCCAGGTATCGAAATCCTTGAGCCGGGTCAGCGGCCGGTCAATGCCGGGGCTCGACACTTCAAGCGTGTAGTTGTCGGTGATCGGATCTTCCACGTCGAGCACGGCGCCCAGCGCGGTGTTGATCTCGGCCAGATCGTCAACCTCGATTCCGCCCTCGGGCTTTTCGGCCATGATCTGGAGCGTCGGCGTGTTGCCGCCCATCAGCCGCAGCCGCACGAGCTCAAAGCCCATCCCCTCGATCACGGGGCGGACGATCTCGGCCAGCTTGTGGTCAATCGCGGTATTGGCAACCAGATCGGTCACGGTCTCTCCAAACACAAAAAAACGGGCCAGCGGGCCCGTTTGCTATTCCGGTGGTGCCTCGGGGGTGGAAGCCGAAGCGCCGCTGTTGAGGGGGATATAGGGGGGTTGGGGTGAGTCTGCAAGCGGAATGCTACACACCCAGCGTCTCGCGCTGCCGCGCCAGCTTGTCCATCGTGCGCACCAACTCGGCGGCGATGCCCGGTTCAGACACCGCGTGGCCGGCCCTGGCCACCATCCGCAGCTCGCTTGTCGGCCAGGCCTTGTGCAGCTTCCACGCCGAGGCGGGCGGGCAGATCATGTCGTGCCGGCCTTGCACGATGGTGCCGGGCACATGGGCGATCCGGCTCATGTTGGGCATGATCTGGCGGGCGTCGTCGAGGAAGGCATTGTTGATGAAATAGTGGTTTTCGATCCGCGCGAAGGCGAGCGCGTAATCCGCCGGACTGTCGATCAGGGCGCCGTCGTTGTCGATCGAGGCAAGCGCGTTTTCCCATGCCGCCCAGCTCTTGGCGTGAACCACCTCGTCGGCGCGATTGCCCGAGAACAACCGCTTGTTGTAGGCAGAGATCATGTCGTGGCGCTCATCCTCGGGGATGATGTTGACGAAGCGCTCCCACAGATCGGGCCAGAATTGCCCGGCCCCGCCGCCATAGAACCAGTCAAGCTCGCCACGGGTGGCAAGAAACACGCCGCGCAGCACCAGCCACGCAACCCGGGAGGGATGCGCCTGGGCGTAGACCAGCGCCAGCGTTGCCCCCCAGGAGCCGCCGAAAACGATCCAGCGGTCGATCCCGAGCGTAACGCGGATATGTTCGATATCGCGCACCAGAAGCCACGTCGTGTTGGCCGCCACGCTCGCATGGGGGCGAGACCGGCCGCAGCCGCGCTGGTCAAACAGGATGGTGCGGTATTTTTCAGGATCAAAGAAGCGCCGCATCGCCGGCGAACAACCGCCACCCGGCCCGCCGTGAAACACCACAACCGGGATGCCTTGCGGATTGCCCACCTCTTCGACATAGAGCGTGTGCCCCTCACCAACCTCAAGCATATGCCTGCGGTAGGGCTCCTTGGCGGGGTAGAGCGACCCACCTGCGGTGTTTTTTCCTGCGGCCTTGTCCATGGGAACCCTATATAAGGCCGACAACAGATGACCGCCACGAGAAAGAGAGCCGAGATGAGTGCCGCGCAAACCACCGTCGATCCAGCCGAAGTCGCCAAGTTCGAGGCGATGTCTGCCGAATGGTGGGATCCGACCGGCAAGTTCAAGCCGCTGCACATGATGAACCCGGTGCGGCTCGACTACATCACCCGCAGCATCGCCGAAACCTTTGGCCGCGATCTGCACGGCAACCGGCCGTTCGAGGGGCTTCGGCTGCTCGATATCGGCTGCGGCGGCGGGCTGCTCTCCGAGCCGATGGCGCGGCTTGGGGCCACCGTCGTGGGCGCCGACGCGGCGGAACGCAACATTCCGGTGGCGCGGATTCATGCCGAACAATCCGGGCTGGAGATCGACTATCGCTTCACCACCGCCGAGGCGCTGGCCGAGGCCGGCGAGCAGTTTGACGTGGTGCTAAACATGGAAGTGGTCGAGCACGTCGCCAGCCCGATCGACTACCTGACCGCCTGCCGCAAATTGCTCAAGCCCGGCGGGCTGATGCTGGCGTCGACGATCAACCGCAACCCGAAAAGCTACATGATGGCGATCTTCGGCGCCGAGCGGGTGATGCGCTGGCTGCCGGTGGGCACCCATGAATGGGACAAGTTCATCACCCCGGATGAGTTGGAAACCCTGCTTACCGAGGCCGGGCTGACGGTAACCGACAAATCCGGCTTCGTGTTCAACCCGATCACCTGGAGCTGGTCGATCTCGGATCGCGACCTGAGCGTGAACTACGTGACGGCGAGCATAAAACCCGCCTAATCCTGCTGGTCGAAGCGCGCCCGGATCTCGCGCAGCACCGGCAGCGCGGCGCGCACCTTGTCTGGCCCGATCGTCGCCACCACGTCGGCAATGATCGGCGCGATCGCCGAGAGCGCCGCATCGCGCGCCTTGCGCCCGGCCGGACTGATGGTGACCTGCTTGCGGCGGGCATCGTCCCAATCGGGGTGGATATGCACGTGCCCGGCCCATTCCAGCTTGCCAAGGGTGTTGGTCATCGCCCCGCGGGTGACGTGGAAGGTCCGCGCGAGCTGCGCCGGGCTCTTGGGCTCGGCAACGTTGGCGAGGTGGTTCAGCACCGAGAAATGGCTCAGCTCCATCCCCTTGGGCAGCACCTTCGACAGCGCGGTGCGGGCAAGCTGGTCGGCCATGAACATCTCGCTGAACAGCGCAACTGACAGGCTTTCAGCGTGATCCGACATTCAGGGGCCCTCAAAGTCTCGGTGATGTTTCAGCGATGGCACGCGGCTGCGGGCATGTTCCACGTCTGCGAGGTTCAAATCAACCAGCGTCACGCCCGGTGCGGTGCCGGCATCGACCAAAACCTCGCCCCAGGGCGCAACGGCGAGCGAATGGCCGTGGCTGGCGCGGTTGGGGTTGTGCTGCCCGGTCTGGGCGGGCGCGAGGATGAAACACCCGGTCTCGATCGCGCGGGCGCGCAGCAGGCTTTGCCAATGCGCGGCACCGGTAACGGGTGAAAAGGCGGAGGGCACGGCGATGATTTCGGCCCCGGCGCTGGCAAGGCGGCGGAAAAGCTCGGGAAAGCGCAGATCGTAACAAATCGTCATGCCGATGCGCGCCAGCGGCGTCTCGGCCAGCACGGCACGGTTTCCGGGGCGGTAGCCAGCGCTTTCACGGTAGGTCTCGGCCTCCGAAATCGTCACGTCGAACATGTGGATCTTGTCGTAACGCGCGGCGATCTCGCCCGATGGCGCGATCAGGAACGAGCGATTGGCCAAGCGCCCATCGGCATCGCCGGACTTCACCGCAAGCGACCCGATCAACAGCCAGATGCCCGCCGCTCGCGCTTCATCGCGCAAGGCGGCAAGGGTCGGGTCGCTGGCTTCCGGATGCAGCACCACGCGTTGATGGGCGCGATCGCCGGAGACGATGTTGGTCACTTCGGGCGTCAGCACCAACTCGGCCCCGCCTGCCACCGCCTCACGAATGCGGCGCAGGGTTTCGCCCAGATTGGCGGCGGGGTCATCGCCCGACGTCAGCTGGACGAGCCCCGCGCGCATCAGCCCTGCAACATCGGATCGAGCTTGCCGGTCTGCTCGAGATCATACATGTCGTCGAACCCGCCGACATGCTGCTCACCGACCCAGATCTGCGGCACGGTAAACCGGCCGCCCGATTTCTGGATCATCTCGGCGCGCAGCTCGGGCTTGGCCTGAATGTCGATCTCGTTAAATTCCACGCCCTTCTTGGCGAGCAGCCGCTTGGCGGCGTGGCAGAAGCCGCAATAGGGCTTGGTATACATGGTGACGGGTTGCATGTGCCTATATTCCTGTTTCGTGCGCATCCTTGCGCCGTTTGCAGGCAATTTAGGCGTCCTTCACCGTGCGTGCCAGTGCCAGCGTCAAAACGCCCGCAGCCCCGGCGGCATGGCAGGCGGCTGCGGCCGCGGCGAAGGTGGCGCCGGAGGTCATCACGTCATCCACCAGTAGCACATGCCGGTCGCGCAACACCTGACCGCGCCTGGGGTGGGGCTGGATCGCTTCGTGCAAATTCGCAAAGCGCCGGTCGCGCCCCATGCCTTCCTGCTTCTCGGTCCGGTGCGGGCGGATGAGCGCGGTTGGCGCCACGTCCAATGCGGCCTGCTTGCCCAGCGCTCGGGCCAGCTCCGACGCCTGGTTGTAACGGCGGGTGAATACCCGCGTCCAATGCGCCGGGATCGGCACGACGAGCGTCTCCGGCGTGATCAGCTCCCGCCCGGCGCGCACCATCCACACAGCAGCGGACGGCACCAGATCGAGCCGGTCCGACAGCTTGATCTGAAGCACCATCCGGCGGGCGTTGCCGGTGTAGATCAGCGCCGCCCGGCCCCGCGACCAGGGCCGCGCGGTCGCCATGCAGTCATCGCACAGATCGACGGCGCCATCGCTTTCACCGGGCAACGGCGCGCCGCACTTGTCGCAGACATGGCCGGTGATGAACGGCGTTTCGGCCCAGCACTTGCCGCACAGCCCGTGGTCATCCGCTATCGGTTCGCCACAGCTCACGCATTGCGGCGGATAGAGGATGGCGAGGGGCGATTGCATTTCGGGTCTGTCCTCTTATGGTCCGCGCCATGGCTGACCTCGTTGATCGCACCCGCCTTGCCCGCATCCGCGCCCGCGCGCGCGCCGACGGCATGTTCTTGCAGCAGGAAGCGGCCGACGAGGTGCAGGATCGTCTGAAAGAGGTTAACAGAAAGTTTACGCGACCCGCGATCGTCACTGGTTTTCCCGATCCGTGGCGCGATGTCTTCCCCGATGCGCTGATCGTGCCCGATGACGAAATCCTCGCACTCGATCCCGGCGCGCATGATCTGGTGGTTCACGGGCTGGCGCTGCACTGGGCCAACGATCCGGTTACCCAGGTGTTTCAATGCCACCAGGCGCTGCGGCCTGACGGGTTGTTCATCGGTGTCACCTATGGCGGGCAAACGCTGGCAGAGCTGCGCGCGGTGCTGGCCGAGACCGAGATCGAGATGACCGGTGGGCTCAGCCCAAGGGTGTTGCCGATGGCCGAGATCCGCGACCTTGGGCACATGATGCAGATGGCGGGGCTGGCGCTGCCCGTCGCCGATGCCGCGCTCCGCACGGTGACCTATAGCGACATGTTTGCGCTTCTGCGCGATCTGCGCGCGATGGGCGAGGGAAATGCGCTGAGCGCGCGCGCCGGCTCTACCCCGCGCGCCTTGTTCGAGCGTGCCGCCGCGCGCTACGCCGAGGCTTACGGCGATGCCGGGCGCATTCGCGCGACCTTCGAGATGGTGTTTCTCACCGGCTGGGCGCCGCATGAAAGCCAGCAAAAGCCGCTCAAGCCCGGCTCCGCCACCGCCCGGCTCGCCGATGCACTGGGCGCAAAGGAAACCAAATTGTCCGATTGACCGTATCCGTCCGGACGCTATCACCAACCAACCCAGAAAAAGAGCCAGGACATGCGCGACACAACACATATGCCCGCCGATCACCGCGCCATTCCCGACGAGAAGGTGGGCGTGCTCATCGCCAATCTCGGCACGCCAGACAACTACGATTACTGGTCGATGCGCCGGTATCTCAGCGAATTTCTCTCTGATCAGCGGGTCATCGACTATCCGAAATGGAAGTGGCAGCCGATCCTGCAAGGGATCATCCTGTCGATCCGGCCGTTCCGGTCAGGCGCCAACTACAAGTCGATCTGGAACCACGACAAGGGCGAGAGCCCGCTGATGACGATCACCAAGGCGCAGACCGAAAAGCTGCGCGCCGCTTTGCAAGCGCGGTTCGGCGATCGGGTGGTGGTCGATTTCGCGATGCGTTACGGCAACCCGTCGACCAAGTCGAAACTGGCCGAAATGGTCAAATCCGGCTGCGATAGGGTCTTGTTCTTCCCGCTCTACCCGCATTACTCGGGCCCGACCACCGCCACGGCGAATGACCAGTTCTTTCGCGCGCTGATGGACGAAACATGGCAGCCCGCCGCTCGCACGGTGCCCGCCTATTATGACCGTGAGAGCTATATCGAGGCGCTGGCGCAATCGGTTGAACGGGTCTACCCGACCGAGGCAGAGGCGCCGGATGTGCTGGTCTGCTCCTATCACGGCGTGCCCGAGCGCTATCTCATGCAGGGTGACCCCTACCATTGCCAATGCCAGAAAACCACGCGCCTGCTGCGCGAGCGGCTGGGCTGGTCGAAGGACCGGGTTGTAACCACCTTCCAATCCAAGTTCGGTCCGGAGGAATGGCTCAAGCCCTACACGGTGGAGGAGGTGGCCCGGCTCGCCGAGGCGGGCAAGACCCGGATCGCGGTCATGGCGCCGGCGTTCAGCGCCGATTGCATCGAGACACTCGAAGAGATCAACGAAGAGATCCAGGAGAGCTTTGTTCATGCCGGCGGGAAAGACTTTACTTATCTGCCCTGCCTCAACGATGACGACGCCCATATCGCGGTGATGACCGAAATCGTCGAGGAAAATCTGAAAGGCTGGATCGAGGCGGATTAGGGTCTGAGTCAGACCTCCCAGCCATGACTCCGGCAGGTCTCGATGATACGGTCCCCGGCAGTGTCGGCATCGGCCTTGATCGCGTTCATCTGGATGAACCAGTAGAGGTAGCGGGCATAGGCCGGGCTGTTCGTTTCGGCCATCCGCCAGCTCTCATCCACACCCAGTTGCGAAACCCGCGGCATCTGGTGATGAAAGTCGGTCTCGGCAAAAAGCAGCGCCGGTTTGCGGAAGAAAAACCCTGATAGAGCGGCGGCGGAGTTCTCGGTGACCACCAGATCGCAAACACGCAGGGCCTCGTCCATCCCGCCGGTTTTCACCGCGACGCGTGGATCGGCCGCCGCGATCCGCTCGATGGCGGCGATCTCTTCGGGCGAATAGGTCTCTCCCGGATGAAGTCCGAGCAGGATATCCCGCGACCCGGCCCGCGCCTGCACTTCGCCGATCATCTCGACCGGGCTCATCGACTGGAACGACCGGCGCTCCAGCAACCGCCCCTGCAACGGCACGTAGATCAACCCGGATGTCTCTGCGTTCAGTGGCGCCTTGCGAAACAGGAAGCGGCGCCAGCGGTTGAACCATTCAGTGGCGATTTCAGTGTCTATTTCTGCTGGATTGAACGTTTTCCCCGAGACCCGAAACTCCCAGCGCTTGGCCGAGGCTTCGATCCGCCAGAATGGATAATAATAGGCCTTGCGCATCGACAGCGCGCGCGGGTGGAACGGATCTTGCATCAGGAACAGGCTGTAGCCCGGACGCGCGGCCGATTGCAGGCGGGCCACGTCGGTATCTTCGGTGAACACAACCTCGAAGCCCCGCGCCTCGAACGCCGCCTTCACCCGTTTGACAAAGCCGAAGCTGCCCTCGCGCGCCATCTGGAGCATGACGGGATCAAGATAGATGCGCAGGATGCGGGCCTCTGGCATGGCGGCACGCTAGCTTCAGCCAAAAGTCAGGGCAAGGCCGGTGGTTGTCGTCACTGAGCCGGGAGGCCATATAGCGGGGAACGGATACGGAGGCGACATGGCTGAAAGCGATTTTCCCGGCTGGCACGGCACCACGATCATCGCGGTGAGAAAGGGCGGCAAGGTTGTCGTCGCGGGCGACGGGCAGGTGAGCCTGGGGCAGACGGTGATCAAGGGCTCGGCGCGCAAGGTGCGCAGGCTGGATCCGGGCGGGCATGAGATCGTGGCCGGGTTTGCCGGCTCGACCGCCGATGCGTTCACCCTGCTTGAGCGGCTGGAGACCAAGCTGGAAGTTACCCCCGGCCAGCTTGCGCGCGCCTGCGTCGAGCTTGCCAAGGATTGGCGCACCGACAAATACCTGCAAAAGCTCGAGGCGATGCTGATCGTCACCGATGGCGACGGGTTGTTCGTGGTCACCGGCGCGGGCGACGTGCTGGAACCGGAACACGACGTGACGGCCATCGGCTCGGGTGGCAACTACGCGCTTGCCGCCGCGCGGGCGATCATGGACAGCGACAAATCGGCCGAGGAGATTGCCCGCACCGCGATGGCGATCGCTGCCGATATCTGCGTCTACACCAACGGCAACCTGACCGTGGAGACAATCGAGAAATGACCGACCTGACCCCGCGCGAGATCGTCTCCGAGCTCGACCGCTTCATCATTGGCCAGACCGACGCAAAGCGCGCCGTGGCCGTGGCCTTGCGCAACCGCTGGCGCCGCAAGCAACTTGCGCCCGAGTTGCGTGACGAGGTCTATCCCAAGAACATCCTGATGATCGGGCCCACCGGCGTGGGCAAGACCGAGATCAGCCGCCGCCTTGCCAAGCTTGCGCGCGCGCCTTTCATCAAGGTCGAGGCCACCAAGTTTACCGAGGTCGGTTATGTCGGCCGCGATGTTGAGCAGATCGTGCGCGACCTGGTGGATTCGGCGATCATCCAGACCCGCGCCCAGATGCGCGAAGACGTGAAGGCCGCCGCCGAAGCGCGTGCCGAAGATCGGGTGATCGAGGCAATCGCCGGCAAGGACGCGCGCGAGCAAACCCGCGAGATGTTTCGCAAGAAGCTGCGGGCGGGCGAGCTGGACGACCGCGAGATCGAGCTGGACGTGCAGGAAAGTTCGAGCGGGGGTATGCCGATGTTTGACATCCCCGGACAGCCCGGAATGGGCATGGGCGTGGCCTCGCTCGGTGACATTTTCGGCAAGGCATTCGGCGGGCGCACGGTGCGGCGCAAGATGCACGTGATCGACAGCTACGATGTGC
>SWCA01004931.1_pt1 | contig 12173 bp, 7 predicted proteins | sample 4692961 | NCBI WGS metagenome assembly SWCA01 (sample SAMN10267275, study PRJNA491770) | bioreactor metagenome | isolation source: DHS bioreactor inoculated with | place: Japan: off Shimokita Peninsula
ACCGCACCTGCCGCCTCGATCATCATGGTCTGGACCATGTCGGCGCTGGCCGCACGCAGCGCGTCAGTGCCAGAGAAGTACACACGCACCCGGTTTTCGATGCCTTCGGTCTGCGCCACGATCTTCGCCAGTGTTTCATCGTAGTAGGCGTTGAACTGTTCGGCGCGGTAGGCCGCGTCAGGGCCGAGCACCGCGCCCAGCAGGCTCATGGCTTCCTTCAGTTTTTCCGGCGATTCGCCGTCAAAGCGGATGATCGACAGCCCCAGCTCGCCGGCGGCATCCAGCCAGTCCGTACGCGCGCTCGCCAGAAGCAGATCCGGCTCCAGCGCAGCCAGCTCTTCGATGTTGGCTTCCTTCTGGCTCAGGGTCGAAACAGCGGTCAAAAGCGCGTCGAAGTTCGGATCGATGGCGCGCATGGCATCCTTCGCGGCATCGGTATTCGTACCCAGGTAGCCCGCAACCACCAGCCGGTCGCCCACGCCCACGCTGTACACATAGAAGGTCGCCATGCTGTACGGCGACGCAATGCGGCGTACCGGCTGCGGGATGGTGACCGTCATGCCCGCCTGATCCACGATCTCGACCGAGTCCGGCAGCAAGCCCTGGTCAATGGCGACCTGCTGGCCATCTGCCGAGACAGTGAAGGCCGCGAAGTCCAGCGCCGCCACATCGACCGGATCGACCGAGCCACCGCACGAATTGGACGCGATCGCCCACGCGCCAATATCCGGCAGCGGCACGTATACGTCGCTGATGAACCCGCATTCAAATTCCAGCTGCGGCCCAGCGGCGGGATCGCCGGTGAGGATGACGTTCGCCTCAGCGGCGCGGTCAAGAATTTCTTCGGACGATTCCACAAACTCAACGTTCACGACGATATCCGCATGGGCCGCGCCAAACGCCGCCGCCCACGCCTCGACGACCGGCTGTACGGCAGTCGGCGCCAGGACGGTCAGGCCGTCCCCGGACTGGGCCAGTGCCGGGGCGACGCCGCCCACCAGCAGCGCGATCATCGCCAGTAAAAGTGATAGACGCTTTAACATGGAAACCCTTCCTCAAAGTGCACAGCAAGTAACACGCGCAGATGCGCCCCTGCCCGGACGCCCACTCCGGATCCAGCGCAGAAACAAAAAATGCCGCCAGCGGAGAACTGGCGGCATCAGACACAGAAAACACCTTTGTCGGGCACCGATTCTCCTTTCCAAGTCAGCCCTAAGGCATCGGGAGGCTGCCGCGTTTCCGCGACAACCCTGCTCCGGCTTCCCCCAGGAAGCGGAGATCCTCGTTTGGAGGCGAGGCGGTGGCAGCCCATGACGGGGTTGTTTTAGGGCGAGCCACTCGGAGAAATAGAGCTATTCAATTTTGAAGATACGTGAATAGTATCACAAGAGGCGAGCGCAATCAATGTAAACTCTACGCAAGCATGATAGAGAATACTGGATTTGACTACGCTCAACGATGCGCCTACAACGTATTGAAACCATCAGAGCAGTGGTGAGTCCAGTTTGGATATAGGGAATAGGGGGTATACGTACAGTGTAGACAGGGTGTTGAAGGATAAAGGGCAGCGCAACCGCCGCCGCGCCTTAAGCGGAGCCGACGAAGCGGTTTTGATGCCGCCACTGCCCTCTTGCGAGGTTTCAATAATCGCCTGGACGAACGTGGGATCGCCTGGCTGCACCTGTTGCTCAATCTGCAATTGGCCCGCTGTGTGTCGTTTGATAACCTGAACAATGCCTATTACGAAAACCGGATTTTGAAGCAGAAGGCATGGTCGCACGGTTTCTGAGCGGGCATCTTGATATGCAGACCAACGTTATCCTGGCTCCATTCCAGCCACCCAGCGCCCAGCAAGCTGATCTCAGCGATCTCACCCGTACCCGTGCCTAAGCTTCTAATCACCGCCTCGGCACCCGGCCAGACCAGCGCGATTGCATACAGGACATTGTCATTCGTTGTAAAGCGAAAGTCCTCACCTGTAAAAACAGACCGGTTGGTATCGGTGAATGACCCTTCACCCACCTCGGTTGGGCCTTCGCCATATATCCTCCACGGGCGGGTGTTATAGATTGCTTCACCGTTAATTGCCAGCCAACGCCCGATTGTCCGGAGAATTTGTGCATCCTGATCGGGAATAGTACCGTCCGGTTTGGGGCCAATATTCAGCAGCAGCGCCCCATTTTTGCTCACCACGTCCACGAGATCAGCGATGATGTCGCCAGGGTCTTTGTACACCTGATCGTGTATATATCCCCAGGACGTTTTGGCGACCGCGGTGTCATTCTGCCAGAACGCCGGATGAATACCCTTAAGCTGCCCGCGCTCGATATCGTAAACGGCTGTTCCTTTGGGAAACGCGTTGAGCTTATAGTTGATCACTCCTCCGCCCCAATTCGCCGCGCAGTTATAATAGTAAGCTGCGAAACGCTGCAAGTAAGGTTCAAAAATGTGCTGCTCAATCCACCAGTCAAACCACACGAACTGGGGCTGATACTTATCGACCAGCTCACAGGTACGCGCTAACCAGTCCTCAAGGAATTTAGCATGTGGACGCGGCTGCCAATCACGGCTAGCCCATGCCGCATCCGAAAAGGATACAGATGCGGCTGGTTGAGCCGGACCATAAAAATCTTCATACGCCGGATCCTGTACATCGGACTCAAACCGGCGTCCGCCGTCAAAGAACCACCAATGCTCAGCGCGATGGCTGGAGACTCCAAAGGTCAGGCCATGTTTGCGAGCGGCAGCGGACAGCTCGCCAACAATATCGCGCTTCGGTCCCATCTTGACGGCTGTCCAGTCGGAGAAGGAGCAGTCGTACATGGCAAAACCGTCATGATGTTCGGCTACCGGTACGACAAAACGCGCTCCAGCCTCTTCAAATAACCGCACCCACTGCTCGGCATCGAATTTCTCCCCGGTCAGTTGGGGAATAAAATCTTTGTAGCCAAACCTGGATTGTGGGCCATAGGTCGTGACATGGTGCTCGAACTCGGGGCTTCCTTCAAGGTACATATTGCGTGGATACCATTCATTCCCAAAGGCCGGGACCGAATAGACTCCCCAGTGAATGAAAATCCCAAATTTGCCGTTTTGATACCAGTCGGGAACCCGATACTGCCGCAGCGATTCCCAGGTCGGCTCAAATTTCATTGGCTGCTGGCTTTGCGATGCCATAAGTTTCTCCGGTTTAGGTACTCTTTTTCGCGGGTAGCTTGGCGCTAACTGCTTCACCACAGAAATTAATGATGTGATCTGGCTGAAGAGCTGGCTCCAGACCGATCCCATGATCACCGCTGACCGTCACCAATCGAAGTTCCCGGCGGCCTAGCTGACCGCTGCATGGTCCTGCCGTAAAGCGACCAAGAGCGTCTTCCCAGCTTAAGGTAAACCAGCTATACGCGCCTTGCTCATAGCGGTAGCTGTCGCCTTCGTCTTCATAGACAGCAAACGAACCATCTGCGCCAGGATAAACACGAATTTCCCAGGGCGCGGCCAGTTGTTCGCCACTGTGCTGGATGTGAGGGCCCATAGGCAGCAGGGAACCAGCCCGGACGTACAGCGGCAGAATGTCCAGGGTGGCATCCGCGTCGATCGTTTGACCGCCCTCATAGCGCTGCCCTGTCCAGAAATCATACCAGGCAGTCCCAGCGGGCAAATAGACGGGTCGCGTCTGGGAGTCGGCTCCACCACCTGGGCGGGTGACCGGGCAGATCATCAGGGCCGGGCCGAACATATACTGATCGGTGATGTTATAAACATTGGGATCATGGCGAAAATCGAAGGCCAACAAACGCAGCATGGTCTGCGCATGGTAAGTTTCTGCTCCGGCTAATGAGTAGAGGTACGGCAGCAGCCGGTAGCGCAGCCGAGCAAATTTCACTAGCGTGTCATACATCAGCTCGCCCGGTTGGCCAAACTGCCAGATCTCCCGTGGCGTATCTGTGCCGTGCGAGCGGAAAACAGGCAGAAATGTGCCGAATTGGAACCAACGCACGTAGAGTTCCCGGTATGCAGAGTCCGAGACGCCATCGGGATAGTCCCCCTGCCAGAACCACTCGTCGCGTGGGGCAACGAAAAAACCACCAATATCGACTGACCAGTAGCCCGCACCCGTGACGCTGAAATTCAACCCTTCAGCGATCTGTTTTGCGAAGATTTCCCAGGTTGCTGAGATATCCCCGGACCACGTGATAGTGCCATAGCGCTGCTGGCCGGGAAAGTAGGAGCGGGTCAGGTTGACCACACGTTTTTCCTCGCAAACGCTGCGCTGCCCCTCGTAGATGCCTTGGGAATGCAGCAGTGAATACGTATTGATGTGGGCCGGATCAAGATACGATTTGGCGTATTCGGTATTACGGACCACCCGCTGCCAGGGGTCGGGTTTCACCGCGCCGTTCCAATCGGGTTCGAAAGGTTCAGTGGCGTCGCACCACCAGGCATCAATACCATGCTTGAACAACCCTTCATACGCCTGCTGCCAATAGAGTGCGCGCGCGGTGGGATCAAACGCGTTGTAAGTCGAATCGTCACCCAGCAGGAAACCGTGGTCGCGCATTTGGCGCTGATTGGGGCCGTCATGCTGAAAGCGAGGCCAAACCGAGATCATCAGCCGGGTGTTGAGCGCATGTAAGGTCTCGACCAACCCTGCCGGGTCTGGGAAACGGATCGGATCGAGCGTCTTCTGGCCCCACCATTCGCCGGGCCACGACTGCCAATCCTGAACAATGGCATCCAGTGGTAGGCCGCGTGCGCGGTATTCCCGCGCCACTGCGATCAACTCCTCCTGGTCCATATACCGTTCTTTCGACTGGATGTAGCCATAGGCCCAGCGCGGCAGCAGGGGCACCTGCCCGGTTAGGATACGAAAACGGGCGACGATTTGATCGAATTCTGGGCCGTAAATGAAGTAAAAATCGAGTTCCTCACAGTGTTCGCTCCAGAAATAGGAGCCATAAACGTCATCGTGGAACGCGCTAAGCGAGCCGGTGTCCCACAGGATCGCATAGCCTCGCGTGGAGACAATCTGAGGAATGGCGACCTTCAGGTTATGCTGGTAGAGATACTGGCCGTGCCCGCGATAGTTCAGGATCCCTTCTTCGTGCTGGCCCAGTCCATAGATAGCCTCCTCCGGCGCAAAGACCAGATCCAGCCGGGCTGCCCGGTCGCCTTCGAGGTCTATGGTTTTTCCGCCTCCGTCTGGTTCGCGTACGAGCAAGCTACCTGCCGTATCCAGCCAGGTCGTCGCGCAGGTAGCCTTTTGAACTACTACCTGAAGCTGGGACGTAACCAACCGGATCGTCTGATCATCTTCGTCCACCGCCCATTCAATGGATGGCTCGGGTGAGCGCGGCAACATCATCAGGCTGGGTGTGGTCCGGAACGCTTCACGCTTGGTGTAGACGACCCGTACGATCTGCGGGCTAACCGGTTCAAGCTTGACCTGCCCAGCATCGGTCAGGAGCAGGAGGCTAGTCTCCTCGATTTTGGTGTTCAACAGTTTCATAGGAAGGTTCCTGATCTCAGCCTTTGACCGACCCGGCGGTCATGCCCGAAACAATGAAGCGCTGGCCAAGTAGATAAACTGCAATAACGGGCAGCACGGTCAGCACGATATCGGCGCTGACCAGATTCCAGGACGACTCGAATTGTCCAAAAAAGTTGTATACGGCAAGTGGCATCGGCCACTTCGAGCTGTCGTTGAGATAGTAGAGGGGGAAAATAAAATCGTTCCAGACCTGCAAAAAACTCAACAGCGCCGCCGTCACCAGCACGGGGGTCAGGAGTGGGAAGATCACCCCAAAGAAGAGACGCAGCGGCCCGGCCCCATCGACGATGGCTGCCTCATCCAGCTCGCGTGGCAGCGATTCGACAAACCCGTAAATCAGAAAGGTGTTAAATGGAAGCTGCGTGGCGGCGTACAGGATGATGATGCCGATCTGGGTGTTAATGAGATGGGTCATCTGCATCACCTTGCTCAGGGTGAAGAAGTTGAACGGCATGGCGATGCCCATGATGATAAAGAAGTACAGAAACTGGTTCAAACGTGTTTTGTTGCGCGACATGACATACGCTGCCATCGATGCCAGGATCGTCGCCAACAGGGTAGCGCTTGACGAATAGAGAACGCTGTTGAAAAACGCCTGCTCCAGATTGGCCTGTTTGATCACAGTGGAGTAGTTTTCCAAATACAGCGTTGTCGGGCGCTCAATGCTCATGCTGCGGGCTTCTGTACGATCTTTCAGTGAATTCACCACCACCAGATGAATTGGTGCGTACATTATCAGACAGACGAGGATCGCCAGCACATGATAAATCCCGTGCTGGGCGCTTTTTTTCGCAGTCGGAAGGCGGCCAAGGCGAAAGAGCGTGGCGAAAGGTCCGTCGTTAGTCATTGGTCCGCCCTTGCTCCATCAACCGGATTACAAAATAGCCGATGAAAACCATCACGAAAAATAACAGGCTGGAAAGCGCAGTGCCGATGCCATAGCGCCCTTTTGAAAACTCCTTAAAGATAGCGGTATACAGCACTTCCGTTGAATAACCGGGGCCGCCGTTCGTCAGTACATAAACCACATCGAAGATTTTCAGGCCATGCAAGATGCTCAGCACGGTTGAAACAACCAGCGCTGGCATCAACAGGGGGATGGTGAGGTGTCTTAACCGGGCAAACGCGTTAGCGCCGTCGATCTGCGCCGCTTCATAATATTCAACAGGGATAGTCTGGAGGCCAGCCAGCAAGATCACCATAATATAGCCCGCCCCTTTCCACGTATCCACGCCCATAATTGACAGCAGGGCCACATGCGGATCGGTCAACCACTGCTGAGTCCACGCGCCCAGGCCTACCGCTTGCAGGAATTCATTCAACAGCCCACGACGCGGGTTCAAGACCGATCTGAAAATGATGCCAACCACCACCATCGGCAGTACGGCTGGCAAAAAAATGATCAACCGGTACAGGCTGCGTAACCGCCTGATCCCGTTGTGCAGCAGGAGCGCAAACAACAAGCCCAGGACCGTTTTCAGCACGATAGTGGTGAAAGTGAACACAAACGTATTGCGCGCATAGAAGATATAGTTGTCGCTAGAGGACAGCAGCACGCTGAAATTTTCAAGCCCGACATAGTTCACGTCGGTTGAATAGCGATTCCAGTCGGTAAACGCATAACCCAACCCCATCACTGCCGGAATCACGAAAAACACTATATATAAGATGAGGGTTCCCAGGGTGAAGTAGAACGGATAAACTTTGTTGTGCAGCATGTCTCGCCTCGGTAATGGATTATCTCAACCCGGTCTCTGACGAGTGTGCTAAAATCGTGTCTGACTGGGCCGAATATGCAGTAGGGGCGGTGTCTTGCTCACACCGCCCCGGCTTCAAGTTAATCGCTTGTCCCTATTCGGCCCAGGCTGGATCTTGTGCGGCCTGCGCCATATCGGCACGGCGTTCGTCGATGTTTTGCAGCACGTCAATGGGTTCGATGTCGTCGATGAACATCGCCGACAAATCCTGACCGATTTCCATCCACTGAGGGTTCAGATAGTTAACAGCGGTCTGATAAACGGTTCCCCGCTTATCGGCATAGGCATCAAAAAAGGCCTGTTCTTCCTCACTGTACTTGGATGTCACCCCGGTGAAGTTGAGCGAGGCGAATTCCGGCGTGTTGTCGATCATGTATTGCAGGTTTTCGGGGCGCGCGAGGAAACGCAGGTATTCTTTGGCTTCCTCAATATGCTCCGAACCGGAGTAGATAAACTTGCTGGGGCCAGCGGGGTTCACATTGAGCAGTTGGTTGTCGGCCAGCGGCATCACGAAAAATCCGAAGGTTGAGGCAGGCACGCCAAATTCGGTCTCAACGATGTTGACGAAGGCTGATTGCCGCACGGTCATCGCATACTCACCGTTCGCCATAAATTCTGGTCCGTCGGCGTATGCATCCGCCATAGCAAATTCCCCAAAGAATCCCAAGTCATACATTTCCTTGAGCTGCGTCAAGGCCGTGAGCATAGTGGGATCGTCAGCGAAGATCGCTTCATTGGCGTTCAGCGCATCGGCCAGACTGGGGGTCATTTCTTCGTAGCGCGGGCCGAGTTCGGGGAACCACAGCACGTGGTGCCAGCCGTCCGAAATAGGCTCGTAAATGGGGGCGATGTCTGCATCCAGAATAGCCTGGCAGACCGCTTTGAATTCTTCATAGGTGGTAGGAACGCTCAAGCCCAGGTCGGCAAAGATTTCTTTGTTGTAGACGATGATCCAGGACGCCGAAGTATCCCACAACGTCATGCCATAGACCTTGCCATCGACAGTGACTTGGTCAGTCACCAGCGGATCCTGCCGGGTAACCCATTCTTCATCCGAGAGATCCACACCGTTTTTGGTGATGTCATAGTTAACGGCCAGATCGGTTTTACCACTCTGTCCGCCAAAAATATCGGGGGCCTCACCGGTATTCAGCTTGGTTTGCAGGACATTAAAGTACTGATCGGACGGGATAATCTGGTAATCGACGTGGATACCAGTTTCATCCTCGAACTTAGCGGCCAGATCCAACTCGGATTGTTTGATCCAGTCCTGGCTGGCTAAGTAGGTGATCGTGGTGGCCCGTCTGGCATCGGCGCGGGAGATGGACTCAAACGCAGGGCCGACAAGGGCCAACACGACAAACAGGGTGACGAGGACAAGCGTTAGTTTTTTCATGCGAACAAAACCCCTTTTTTGTTTTAATTGGCGAAGAGAACTGATGATGGGTGTTCGAACGAGGGCGGTTGTGTGTCATACCTCCTTTTGAAACCGCCCAGACGTTTCGCGGACGACCAGTTGTGGTGGGACAAGGATTTGTTGAACGCCGGATGTGCCTTCTGCGATTTGGTGCATGAGCATTTTAGCCGCCTGGTAGCCCACCTGGTGAAACGGAAAATCGACTGAACTGAGCAACGGGTGAAGCAGGTTAGCGATCTTGCCAGGTCCTATCCCGACAATGGAAAAATCTTTGGGAACAGAGCGATTCCGCTCTTGCAAAGCCCGGATCAGGCCGACCACCGTCCCACTATAGGCCATGACCATAGCGGTCAGGTCTGGCGCTTCATCCAGCAGATCGCAAGCCGCTTGATAGGCGTATTGAACGCCAAAATCGACGTGACGGTAATAGAGGGGCAGACTATACTGCCGCGCGACCCGTTCGTATCCGGTTTGCAACCAGTGGGCCGAGGAAAGCTCGCGTTCATGCTTGCTTGCTGGAAAACCTAGAAAGCCGATCTGCTGGTGACCGAGCGCGATCAGATGCTCAAATGCCTGAATCACGGCCCCTTCCAGGTCCAGATCGATGTAACTCAAATCTTTGTTATCGGCACAGCGCCCGATCATCACGAACGGACAGTCACTGCTGCGCAGTAGTTGGACGCGCCAGTCTTCCAATGTAGTTTCCATCAGAACAATGCCCCGAAGCTGGCCGGTGCGATAGAGATCGAGCATCTCAGGCGCGGATAGGTCGCGTGTCAGCAGATTGAGCGCGAAATTTTCCTCTCCGGCAGCGCTTGAAGCCCCCAAGATGAAGTCCAGTTCAATATCCGTGACTTCCAGCCGCGTTTGCGATAGCAGCGGGTAGTGCAGTGAAATGGTATTAGTTTTACTCTGCTGAACCGTCTGCACATACGGGGTATAGCCCAGTTCGTTAATCACTCGTTGAACACGGACGCGCGTTTTTTTGGCGACGTCAGGTTTATTATTCAGCACGCGCGAGACAGTGGAAATGGACACACCGGCAGCTTTGGCAACATCGGCAATGCTGATTTCGGATTGTTCGTCAGTCTCAGGCCCAAAGAGTGGCATCATCAAAGGTTTTCCCGATCATCGGCAGTTTCTTGCTAGCATTTCGGTACTCTACCGATAGAGTATCATGAAAAGAATCAAGATGTCAACGAAGGGATGCATTCCAAATCTGCGGCGAGATTTCAAGCGGTAGCCTGCGTTCCTCGGAAAGCCCTCACCGCTTACAGCGCTGTGATTTCTGGATCTGAATAAGTGGGGAATACTGTATGGAATGGGAGAGCAGATTACTGCGAGGAGATCCTCTTTACGCATGGGTCATAGAGAAGTTAAAGGTCCGTGGCGAATCGCGTCAGTCGTAGCGTCGCAGCCCTTATCGGTATTGCTCTTCTTGCCAGTAGTCAGTCCGCTGACGCGGGATCGGTAGCCCAAAAGCGCATGGTGGCTGCCTCCGCAGCAGCCACTCTGGTCGCTCAGGCAGAGGCGACTTCATCCCCTCCCCCACTGTCGACGGAATCTGCGGGCAAAGAAACCTCGTCCAAATCCATTGCGGAACTAATGGACTTTTTGGCCAACAACGATCCGTATCCAGGACACAGGGGCTTAAATATATCTCTGATTACGAAGGGATAGAGCTTGCTCTACCCGGTAAGGGCAATTCATGAATTGCCCCACCAAACAAACGGGCGATGCAAGCATCGCCCCCACGAAAAACCACCGGCTTACTTCTGCGTCACTGTACTGGCGGAATGTGTCAAGTTATGTTTATGGAAAGGGGTACAAGTCGAGTTCAGAGTATGCCAAACATAGCCCATGCTCAGACCAGAAACACCCCGTTTTCCAGCACTAAGCGCCCGTCGAGGTAAATCGCACCCTCGCCGCGCAGATCCTTCACAATATCCCAGTGCAGTGCGGACTGGTTGATTCCGCCGCACTCGTGGTAGGCGCGGCCCAGCGCCAGATGAATCGTGCCGCCGATCTTCTCGTCGTACAGGATATCGTACGAATAGCGGTCGATCCCGAAGTTCGTGCCAACGCCGAATTCACCCAGGCGGCGCGCGCCGTCATCCATATGCACGATCCGGTCGAGCAGGTCCTGGTTGTCGTCCGCCGTGGCGCGCACAACTTCCCCGCCCTTGAATTCCAGGCGGATGCCGTGGATCAGCTTACCGGAATAGACGCCCGGAAACTCGAAGAAGATCTTCCCCTCGGCGCTATCGTCCACGGGCGCAGTGAAGATCTCGCCGTCGGGCATGTTCAGCGTGCCGTCGCCTACTTCGTAGGTCCGGCCCCGCGTCGAAAAGGTGATGTCCGTCTCGCGCCCGACGATGCGCACCTGTTGCGCCGCTTCGAAGACATCCTTCAGTTCGCGGTAGCGCCGGGCCTCTTCCGCCCAATCACGTAACGTCGCGCTGAAGAAAAATTCCATCATGTCATCGAGGCTGGTCCCGGCAGCCTGCGCAAACGACTCGTTCGGCACGCGGATCAGCACCCAGCGCGTTTGATCGATGCGCATGGCCGACGTCTTGCCCAACGCGCGGCGGTGCGCAGCCAGCCGGTCCGCGCCGATGCCCTCGAATTCGTGCGGATTGCGCGCCCCGCGCAGCCCGATGTAGACGTCGGCCCATTCCATGCCGTACGCCTGTATCTCAGGCACCCACTCGATCTGCTCCATCGTGCCGTGGCGCATCAATTCGCGTTCCAGGTACGCGGATACGAACTCGACCTGCGGCAGCGCGCCCGCCCGGACCGCCTGGCTGTATACGCCCATCACGAGCGGCAGCGTTTCCGTCTCCATCATGGTGATAAAAACACGCTCGCCCGGCTGCGTCCGCGCCGAATAGTTAACAAGGATATCCGCCAGCTGCATCCAGCGTGGATCGGTCATCGTATCGTCCTTTGCGTTTCCATCATTCCGTAAATGCTACAGCTTGCCGTGCGCCCAATCGGGCAGCAGGTCCAGCAGCGTCTGGCTGATCGGCATCTCTTGCAGCACAGTATACGCCGCCGCCGGATTCAACACGCCGCGCTCGGTGATGATGCCGCGCACCAGCTCCGGCGGCGTCACGTCGAACAGCGGCCCGACCACCGGCGCTTCGGGATATTCGTCCTCGTCCAGCACTTCCTCGCGCGGGATCGGATCGACGCGGAACGGCAGGCCCAGCAGCGTCGCCGTGTCGAATTTGAGCGTATCGGCGGCGATGTAAAACGGCACGCCATGCGCCTTCGCCACCAACGCGGTCGGATACGTGCCCAGCTTGCATAGCGTCTCACCTGTCGCCGCGACGGAATCCGCGCCGACCATTACCACGTCACTCTGCGGGACCAGCACGCCAATCGCCGCGTCGATGCTGACCTCGACCGGGATGCCGTACTCAATCATACGCTCGACCGTCCACAGCCC
>SWCA01001624.1_pt1 | contig 12163 bp, 13 predicted proteins | sample 4692961 | NCBI WGS metagenome assembly SWCA01 (sample SAMN10267275, study PRJNA491770) | bioreactor metagenome | isolation source: DHS bioreactor inoculated with | place: Japan: off Shimokita Peninsula
AGTTCAATTTTTTCTTTTGTTTTGCCCTGTCTTAAGGACAAGTAATACTATATCATCTTTATCTTCATTGGTCAATGGTTTTTTTTATTTTTTTTATTGTAAATTAATTCCTGTTATTAAAGTAAATTATATCTCCATAATAAATATAACAATATATATAATAAAGAAGGAGGTAGCTTCATGGCTAAAAATAAAAAATTAGTACCTGAGGCAAAGGAAGCTTTGAATCAAATGAAATTAGAAATAGCTAGAGATTTAAGTATTCCAACCTTTGCAGATTCCAATAAAGCAGATTTGACTTCAAAAGAAAATGGCGCAATAGGTGGATCTGTAGGTGGACATATGACTAGAAAACTAGTAGAAATAGCTGAAAAGGAGTTACTAGAAAAAAAATAAAAAAATCCTCATCTTACTTTCTATATCTCTATAAAAGAAATAAGATGAGGATTTTTTTTTATTCAAAATATAAAGTTTTATTCATTCTATCTTCTCCTAATATAGTATTTTCAAAAATACCTTTTGTTTTTTCTAAAAACTGAATAGGCTCTAATAATGCTGGACTATAATGGGTAAGCCATAATTCTTTTACCTTTCCTTTCTTAGCAAGTAAAGCAGCTTCTGAAAAAAGCATATGTTTATTTTCCATGGCTTTTTGTATGTCTTCTTCCCCTCCATACATTCCTTCGCATATAAAAAGATCCACTTCCTTTATAAATTCTACTAAGTCTTCTATTGGTCTACTATCTGTACAATAAGAAATTTTTACTCCTTTTCGTTCTTCTCCAAGAACCATATCTGGAGTATACCTTTTATTTTCTACTACTACTTCTTCTCCACTATGTAGCCTATTCCATAAAAACTGAGGAATCTTCTTTTCTAGTGCTTTTGCTGGATCAAATTTTCTTTTTCTTTTAATTTCTATTGTATATGCATTGCAGGGAATGGCATGCTCTACAGGTATAGTATGAATATAAAATTCCCCTACTTTTATTTCTTCTTTCCACCCCTCTTGAAATTCTATTATATTCAATTCAAAAGGAAGATTTGGTGCAATTACCATTAATCCCTTTATAACATCGTTTAGTCCTATCGGTCCTAATATAGTTAAAGGCTCTCTTCTTCCTGCGTTTCCTATAGTTAATAATAATCCTGGTAATCCTGCTACATGATCTGCATGATAATGGGTAAAACAAATTCCTTCTATATTTTTGAATCCCCATTTTAACAATTTTAAACTCACTTGCGTTCCTTCCCCACAATCAACAAGAATCATTTTTCCATTATAGGATATAAGCATTCCAGTTAAGTGTCGATGGGGAAGAGGAACCATTCCTCCACATCCTACTAAACCAACATTTATCATAGCAAAAACTCCTTTTTCCAAAATAAGTTTAAGAATAGATATCTCCTTTTATTATACATATTTTTCAAGAGTATTTTTGAAACAATTTGAAAAACTATTATAAAGGAGGGATAGTATGAAATCTAAAAACCCTAAAGAAATCATTGAAGATACTTATGATGCCGAAAAATATAAAGTAGTAGAAAGACCTTTAACTGGTTTTGTAATGCCACTAGATATGAAAAGAGATTTTGATTGCATCGATTCTCTAAGATTTTCTCAAGACGAAGCCTTATTGCCAGATGATGAAGACAAAGATAAACATAATACCTCAAAATAAATGCTTTATAAATAGTATACGTCCATCCTTTAGATTTATATTCTTAAAGGATGGATTTTTTAAATTATTTTTATAAAAAGTTTAATGTATACATAATAATAAATTTATTTTTCTAAATTTTCTGAAAAGTCTTGATTTTTTAAAATAATATTATATAATATCTATTAAATCTTTTATTTTTCTCTTAAGATTTACAATATTATAATAAGGAGAGGATCGTATGACACCAAAAATAGGAACAGAAAAAATTGAAAAGGAATATGGAATAGAAAATTATTTTGCACATTCTATTATGCCCCTAGACTTGAGAAGAGATATTGATTATATTGACCCTAGTAGATTTTATGAAGATGAGCTAAATCTTCAAAATGATTAAAGGCAGTATTATCGGTATACAGTATTCTACATAAAAAAGACTTCCTTTGTATATTTTTGAAGGAAGTCTTTTTTATAATTATATTACAGCTTTTCTACTTTCATTACTCTCATTGCATTTAAAACCGCTAAAAGCGCTACTCCTACATCCGCAAATACGGCTTCCCACATGGTTGCAAGTCCTCCTGCTCCAAGGAAAAGTACAATAAACTTTATCCCTAAAGCAAATATTATATTTTGCCATACTACTTTTCTTGTTCTTTTTGCTATTTTTATCGCACTGATTAACTTATAAGGTTCATCTGTCATTAAAACCACATCTGCTGCTTCAATAGCTGCATCAGACCCTAATCCCCCCATAGCTACCCCTATATCTGCTCTTGCAAGAACAGGTGCATCATTAATCCCATCTCCTACAAAAATCAATTTACCTTTTGATTTTCTTTCTTTTTCTATTAACTCTAATTTTTCTACTTTTTCATGTGGAAGAAGCTCTGCATATACTTTATCTAACTTTAGAGTAGCTGCAACCTTATTTCCTACTTCTTTTCTATCTCCTGTAAGCATGATGGTTTCCTTCACACCTATGTTTTTTAAATCTGCTATAGCGTTTTTCGCATCTTCTTTTATTTCATCTTCTATTACTATATATCCTTCATATTTTTTATCTACAGCAATATGCACTACGCTCCCAAATTCCTCTGTTTCATCATAGCTTATATTTTCTTTATCCATCAATTTTTTATTTCCTACTAAAACTTCTTTTCCTTTTATCTTCACCTTTATTCCATGTCCAGATAGTTCTTCATAACTTTCTATTCCTTCTTTATCCACCTTTTTTTCATAAGCCTTTAAAATAGAAAGGGCTATAGGATGTGTAGAGTAGCTTTCTGCAAAAGCACCATATTCCAATAATGCTTCTTTAGTCAAAGTATTTTTAGAAACAATATTCGTTACTTTAAATATCCCTTTTGTTAAAGTTCCTGTTTTATCAAATACAATCGTCTCTACATTATTTAACGCTTCTAAATAATTACTTCCCTTTATTAATATCCCATTTTTAGAGGCTGCTCCTATTCCTCCAAAAAAGCTAAGGGGAATGGATATCACTAAAGCACAAGGACAAGAAATAACTAAAAATATTAAGGCTCTATAAAGCCATGTTGAAAAATTAGCATCCTTTATCACAAGGGGTGGAATGATGGCCATGGCAAGAGATAAATATACTACAATTGGTGTATAATATCTTGCAAACTTTGTTATAAAGTTTTCTGTTTTTGCTTTTTTGCTGCTAGCATTTTGCACTAGATCTAATATTTTAGACACCGTGGATTCTTCAAATTCTTTTGTTACTTTTATATCTAACACTCCATTTTTATTGATGAACCCACCTAAAACATCCTCTCCTACCCCTACTTCTCTTGGAAGAGACTCTCCTGTTAAGGCAGAAGTATCCATCATGGCACTTCCTTTTATTACCTTTCCGTCTAAAGGAATTTTTTCTCCTGGTTTAACCACAATCATATCTCCAATATTGACTTCCTCTGGAGACACGATTTTTATCTCACTTCCTATCTTCAGATTTGCATAATCTGGTCTTATATTCATAAGCTGGGTGATGGATTTTCTAGAACGATTTACTGCTAAATCTTGAAAAAATTCTCCAATTTGATAAAAGAGCATAACTCCTACTCCCTCAGGAAATTCTTTTATGGCGAAGGCGCCTATAGTTGCTATACTCATTAAAAAGTTTTCATCAAAAACTTGCCCTCTTGCTATATTTTTACCCGCCTTTAATAAAACCTCTCCTCCAACCAATAAATAACTTATGAGAAATAAAGTAAATTCACTCCAAAAAGAAAATTCAAATAACACCCCTATTCCAAATAAAACTGCTCCCAATCCTAGCTTTATCAGTTCTCTTTTATTGTTATTTCCTTTTTCCTTCTTTTCAGAATTATTTTTGATTTTCTTTTCTTCTACAATATCAAGTCCTGGCTCTATTGCATCTATCGTATTCCTTATTTCCTTCATGACCTTATTTAGATCATCCTTGCTATTTGCCATTATGGTTAATCTTCTCGATACAAAATCTAACGATGCTTCTTTTATATCCGCTCTCTTTTTTATCTCTGCTTCTATTTTAGAAGCACAATGGGCACAATCTAAACCATTTAAAAGGAATACCTTCTTCAAAGCAGTATTCTTTTCTTTATCTTTTACAACAACATGAGGCTCTAAATTTTTTACAATGGATTTTGCTTCTTTTAAGATCTTCTCCATTTCTTCTTCTTCTGTATCAATGCTCAAGGTCTTTGTGATAAAATTTAAGGAAGCATTTTTTACTTTTTCTATTTTACTTACTTCTTCTTCTATTTTCGTTGCACAATGAGCACAATCTAATCCCTCTAATAAGACTTCTTTTACCATTTCTGTCCCCCCTTTGGCTATTCGTTTATGTGTGCTAAACCTAAATCAAAGATCTGCTTTATGTGATCATCATCCAAGGAATAGTATACACTTTTCCCTTCTTTTCTATATTTCACAAGTCTTGCTTGTTTTAATACTCTTAATTGATGGGATATAGCAGATTGGCTGATTCCAAGAAGCTCTGCGATATCACAAACACACATTTCCGATGCAAATAAAACATAAAGTATTTTTATCCTCGTAGTATCTCCAAAAACCTTAAAGGTTTCTGCCAAATCATATAAGGTCTCTTCTTTTGGCATATTTTGTTTCACTTTCTCTACCCTATCTTCATGAATGATGTTACATTCACAATTTTCAATGACTTCATTCTTATTCATCTTTTTATCTCCTTTCATTTTGATATATGAATATATGTTCATATGTTTTATAATTACATTATATTCTCCTTCCAAAAATAAATCAACTTATTTTTGCATAAAAAAAGAATTCTCATTATAGTTGAGAATTCCTTACTTCTTTTATTCTTTTTTTATTCTTTTTCACTTTTTAGCTTTAAACGTTTTAATTCTCTAAATAAAAATATTCCTGCTACAATAGAAGATAGTATATCCGAGACTGGACTGGCAAGCCATACTCCATTTAACTGAAAAAAGTTAGGGAGTAATAGTAAAAGAGGAATCAAAAATATAATTTGTCTAGATAAGCTTAAAAACATGGAATGTTTTGCTTTTCCTATGGCTTGGAAGTAATTTGAACTTACAATTTGAAAGCCTATAATAGGAAGCATGGCTAAAACAATTCGAATTCCATGAGATCCTATTTTGATTAAATTTATATCCCTCTTATTAAACAGTCCTATCAGTTCTACAGGAAATGCCATTACCACAATAAATCCTATGGTCGAAATAGTCGTAGCTGCCATAATAGCAAGCTTTAAAGCAGTTTTTACACGTTCAAAGGATCTAGCTCCATAGTTATATCCAATAATAGGCTGAACCCCTTGGTTGATTCCAAATATAGGCATTAATATAAGCATACTAATACTATTGATGATTCCCATGGCAGCAATAGCTGTATCTCCGCCATAAGTATAAAGGGATTTATTCATAATAACCACAATAACACTTGCTGCAATTTGCATAGAAAAAGGAGCCATTCCAATGGATATAATCTTTAAGATAATCTCTTTTTGTAGTTTTAAATTAGTTCTATGTATTTTAAGGGTACTTCTTTTTCCAAAGAAATAAGATAATACCCATATAGCCGATACAGCTTGTGAAATAATCGTTGCAAGGGCAGCTCCTTTAATTCCCATATGAAATACGAATATAAATATAGGATCTAGTATGGTATTTAAAATAGCCCCAATTAACATGGTAAGCATTGCTACTTTAGGATTTCCCTCTGCACGAATAAAATTGTTCATTCCAAATCCAATACTTTGAAATATACTTCCTATTAAAATAATGGTTATATACGCTTTTGCATAAGGAAATACTACATCACTTGCTCCAAATTGTTTTAATATAAAATCAAGAAAAATGAGAGATGTGATGCTGATAATAAGGGTAATTCCAATTAATAAAATGAATGCATTTCCTAATATTTTTTCCGCTTCTTCTTTTTTCTGCTCTCCTAGCCGAATAGAAATCAAAGATGTTGCTCCAATTCCAATAAGCATACCAAATGCCATGAGTATAATCATAATTGGAAAAACAATGGTAATTCCCGAAAGAGATAAGGAGCCTACCTCTTTAATATGCCCAACAAATATTCTATCGACTATATTATATAATGCATTTACAACCATCCCGATAATGGCAGGGATAGAGAATTTTAATAATAGCTTTCCTATTTTTTCTTCTCCTAATTTACTTGCATGATCCAAAATTTTTCCTCCTTTGTTTTCCATAGAAATCTTTTACAGAAATACTTTTTTATTTTATTCAGAATATCATTTTATATGTATTTTGACGATATTGCAATGAGAAAATCCCTTTCGTCATTTTTTATGAAAAAGTAACGAAAAGGATTTTTAAATTTTTACTGTATATTATTGGATTGAACATTTAAGTTTGCCATGGCTTTTTCCAAAAGACGATTTCCTTCATTTATAATGGAATCGCCTCCTTTAAAATCATTTTTTTCTATTGCTTGCATATATTCTTTTACTACTTCTCCCGTAATCGTTTCTTTATGTTCAGAAAGAATTTTTTTATAGCTATTTAATACTTCCTCGCTTATTTTATTCGTTTCATAGTCAAAAGCGGGGGTGTTATTCGCACCATGTAAATAGGCTCTAATATACATTTCATATAACTGCCCTACTACTTTTCTTTTTTTACTTTCTGGATATTTTTTTAAAAATGCTTCTGTATTGAGGGTTCTATTTCCTAATTCTTCTATAGAGATAGCAATCGCTGCATCATTTGTCATTAATTCATTTGTTTCTGCTGCCATAACCTTTATATAATCCTTCATTTCTTGAGATAAATAAGATGTGTATTTTTTTAAAACTTCATAGTCCTGAATAGGATAATAATCTCCTTCTAAATTCACCAGTTTATAGCCTCCAGCATAGATTTCATTAATAAGATTTTTTAGATCCTCTTCTTTAATATTTTTAATATTTTTTTTGTCAAAAGGATACCCAAAAACCTCTCTTAATTTTTCTTGTCTATTTTCCTCAAATAGTGTATCCATATACTTGCCTGTATATTCCGTTTGGACAACTTCGAACTGATTGATCATTTTATCTGCATTTTCTTTAGAAAGATTCTTTATGTTTTCTTCTATAAAAGCCATCATTTCATTTGGTTTACTTTTTGTCTTATATGCATCCATTACTTTTTTTTGCCCTTCTTTTCCTATTTCTTTGGATATTTCTTGTGCTTCTTTTTCTTTTACTACATTATTATCCTTTACGCCACATCCAGAAAGTACAAGAGATGTTATGAAGATCATCATCAATAGCTTTTTCATCCTGTTCGCTCCTTTGTCTTTTTATATCCTTTACATCATATTATCATAGTCTAGGAGTACAATGTTTACAAAAAAGTTACAGATGAGGCAGTCTCTCTTATTTCTTTTTTCCTAGATAAGCTTCTTGTATCGCATTACTTTGAATCAGCTTTTTTGCCTCTCCTTCTAAAGTTATTTTTCCTTGCTCTAATACATAAGCTTTATCTGCAATGGATAACGCCTTATAAGCATTTTGTTCTACCAAAAGAATCGTTTTATTCATTTTTTTTATTTTTTCTATTATTTCAAAGATGGTTTGGATGAGAAGAGGAGCTAGCCCTAAGGAAGGTTCATCTAATAAAATAAGCTTAGGACTGCTCATGATTCCCCTTCCCATGGCAAGCATTTGCTGCTCTCCACCAGATAAAGTTCCTGCCATTTGATTCACTCTTTCTTTTAGTCTAGGAAATAACTTATACACATCTTCTAAATCCTGCTCTATTTTTTCTTTATCTCCTCGAAGATAGGTTCCCATATAAAGGTTTTCTTTCACTGTTAAATTGGCGAAAATCAATCTTCCTTCTGGAACCTGACAAATGCCTTCTTTTACTATTTTATGAGAACTTTTTGGAATAAATTTCCCTTCATAGATTATACTTCCTTCTTTTGGCTTTATGATTCCCGATATAGCATTTAAAAGAGTAGATTTTCCCGCTCCATTAGATCCAATAATAGAAACAATTTGACCTTTTTCTACTTGTATATTTACCCCTCTTAAAGCATGAATCCCACCGTAATATACATTTAAGTTTTCAACCTTTAACAAATTTCTTCCTCCTCCCCTCCAAGGTAAGCTTCAATAACCTTTGGATTTTCTTGGATTTCCTTTGAGGTTCCCTCTGCAAGTTTTCTTCCAAAGTTTAAAACTAATATTTTATCACAAATCCCCATGATTAAATCCATATGATGCTCTATGACTAAGATGGTGAGATTAAATTTTTCTCTCATCTCTTTAATCATTTCCATGAGCTTTATGGTTTCATCAGGATTCATTCCTGCTGCAGGTTCATCAAGAAGTAATATCTTAGGCTTTAAAGCAAGGGCTCTTGCTATTTCTAATCTTCTTTGAAGTCCATAAGGAAGATTTCCTGCAATAACATCCCTTCTATCAGAAAGCCCCATTATTTCCATCAATTCCTTCCCTTGATGAAACAATTTTTCTTCTTCTTTTTTAAATCTTTTATTTCTCAAAATAGAATCTGCTAAAGTGTATTTCCCATTTTGATGACAAGCGGTTAAAATATTCTCATACGTGGTAAGCTTTTTAAATAGCCTTATATTTTGAAAGGTTCTTGTTATTCCCATTTCTGCTATTTGAAAAGGTTTTAAATTATCTATTTTTTTATCTTCAAAGCGTATTTCTCCTTCTGTTATTTTATAAATTCCTGTTATTAAATTAAATATGGTCGTTTTTCCTGCTCCGTTAGGGCCAATGAGCCCAAATATGCTATCTTTTTCTACCCTAAATCCTATGTTGCCTACTGCTGTTAATCCTCCAAATTTTTTTGTTACATTTTTTAGTTCCAGTAGTGTATTCATTTTTTATCCCCCCTATGGAAAAATAATTTTTTCATGTTATTTAAACTTAATTCATATCCTCCCATAAGGCCTTGAGGTCTACTGATCATAATGAAAATTACTGCTACGCCATATACCACCAATCTCCATTTAGAAAAGCTTCTAAGAATTTCTGGAAGTGCCGTTAATAAAATAGCCCCTATAGTGCTTCCTGATATGCTTCCAAGACCTCCAAATATGACAATAATGGTGAGCTCTGTAGATTTTACCATTTGAAACATTTTAGGCTGTAAAAAACCTAAGTAATGTCCCAGCATCCCTCCTGCTATTCCTGCATAAACAGCACTAATAGCAAGGGAAATCATTTTATGCTTAAATACATCAATCCCAATAATTTCAGATGCCATCTCTTCTTCTCGTATTGCTTTAAAATTTCTTCCATGCTTTGATGAAATGAGATTGGCTAAAATAATAATCCCAATAACATCTATAATAAGCACATTGGTTAAGTTGGTATAAAGAGGAATGGCTGGCCAGCCTCTAGCACCTCCAAAATATTGTACATTATCTAGGATAAGACGAATAGCTTCTCCAAACCCTAAGGTTGCAATACAAAAATAATCTCCTTTTAGATTTAAGGTAAGCTTGCCTATCATTACGCTAAAAAGGGCGGCACCTAAACCTCCCATTAATAAAGAGGGAATAAAGGGCATATTGAATTTAGCCGTCATCATAGCTGTAACATAAGCTCCAATAGCCATAAATCCCGCATGTCCAAAGGAAAATAGTCCTGTAAAACCAGTTAACAAGGATAGTCCTAAAACTGCTAATAAATTAATTCCGGATAAAATTAAAATTCCTTTTATATAATATAAGTCCATAAAATCACCCCCTACGCCTTATCCTCTGTAGTTTTTCCCATAAGTCCTGTAGGACGAACTACTAATACAAATATTAAAAGTCCAAAAGCAATCAAATCTCTATACTGTGAAGAGATATATCCTGACGTTAACGTTTCTATAATTCCTAAAAGAACAGAACCTATTACTGCACCAGGTAAACTTCCAAGTCCGCCAAATACAGCCGCAATAAAGGATTTCATCGTTATAAATCCAATTTGAGGATATACCGTATATTTCATTCCAAATAATACCCCCGCAATTCCTGCTAAAAATCCCCCTAATCCAAATATGATGAATATAATTTTATCTGTATCCACCCCCATTAGCATGCTTGCTTTTATACTATAGGAGGTTGCCCTAATTGCCATTCCTGTTTTTGTTTTTTCTATGATATAAATGAGAATCGTTAAGCTTATAGCGGATATGATAAACATCATTACATCTAGCTTTCCTATGGATATACTTCCTAGGTTTAAAGGTTTTAATGAAAATATACTTGGATAGGTTCTAAAGGTAGGTCCTATGGTTGCAATCACAATATTTTCTAAAAATATGGATGCCCCCATGGCAGAGATAATAAAGTATAAAAAAGGTGCGTTTCTTTTTCGAAGGGGGCTATAGGCTATTTTTTCGATGATAACGGCGAGTATCCCTGCTCCAAATGCGGCTAATAAAAAGGCAACTCCAAAGGGCATTTTAAAAGCAGTCATTAAAAAAAATCCAATATATGCCCCCATCATGATGACGCCGCCATGGGCAAAATTGCTAAAATTCATAATACTATAGACTAAGGAATAGCCCACAGCCATTAAAGCATAAACACTTCCTATAGACAAACCATTTATTAATTGCTGAAAAAAACCAGACATAGATTCCCTCCCCGTACTTTTTAAAATTTTTCAAAAGAAGTCCCTATGTTTATACATGGGACTTCTTAGAAAGCTTATTTTACTGCATATTTTTCTTGGAATGCGTATTCTCCATTCTCAATTTTTATAATAGCGGCTTCTTTTCCTTCTGGATTGTGGGTATTCTTACCAATATTTATTTTCCCAGTAATCCCTTCTATACTTGCAGTTTCCAACGCATCTTTTATTTGAACAGGATCTAAGCTATTGGCCTTTTTTACTGCTTCTTCTAATAATAAAACTGCATCATGAGCAAGAAAAGCATTTATTTCTATATTTGTATTATATTTTTCTTCATAGGCATCTTTAAAATCTTTTACGGTAGGATCATTAAAATCTAGATGATTCACAACATAACTTCCATTTACTGCATCCTTTGCCATTTCTATTAATTGCTCCGATGGCCATCCATCTCCACCCATTAATACTGCATTTATCCCTAGCTCTCTTGCTTGATTTGCGCTTAAGGCAACCTCTTTATAAAAATATGGCATAAATATTACATCTGGATTCGCTGATTTTATTTTACTAAGCTGAGGTCTAAAATCTACATCCCCAAACTTAAATCCTTCTTTTGCAACAATTTTTCCTCCCTTTTTAACAAACTCCTCCTCAAAAAATTGGGTTAATCCTTGAGAGTAATCGTCCGTTACATCATATAAAATTGCAGCGTTTTTAAATTTTAATACATCTGCTGCATATCCTGCAGCGACAGCACCTTGATATGGATCAATAAAACATACCCTAAAATTAAATGGCTTTACCTTTTCATCTACTACAGTTACCTTAGGATTGGTAGCAACTGTTGCAATATCAGGAACCTTCATCTGCTCTAAAACAGAAGATATAGAGATAGCTTGACCACTTGCATTCGGTCCAATCACTGCAATAACCTTATCTTGAGAAGTAAGTCTTTTTACAGCATTTACAGCTTCCATGGCATCTCCACGGGTATCATATCCAACAACCTCTACCTTTTTCCCTAACAACCCACCTTTTTTATTCATTTCCTCTACCATCATTTTTACTGAATTTAACTCACAATTTCCCCATACTGCTTGATCTCCTGTTAAAGAACCTATCCATCCTATCTTTACAACCTCGTCCTTACTTTTCTTATCATTACTTTCCTTTTGAGAAGAACATCCTGTAAATACCAAGCTGAGAATGAACAACATACTTAGTGCCAAAAAAATTAGTTTTTTCTTCATGCTTATCCTCCCTTTTCCACTCATTATAAATACTTCTTATTGGTATCATATTATCTAAATTTTCTATTTATTCGATTTATTTGACCTTTAAATTTTTTTTATGCTAAAAAAAA
>SWCA01006750.1_pt1 | contig 12122 bp, 9 predicted proteins | sample 4692961 | NCBI WGS metagenome assembly SWCA01 (sample SAMN10267275, study PRJNA491770) | bioreactor metagenome | isolation source: DHS bioreactor inoculated with | place: Japan: off Shimokita Peninsula
AAGCATAAAAATGAGAATGCCGGCAAAAAGCAAAACCATTCCGCTTAAAAATATAATAAGGTAATTAACCCTTAAACCATATTTGCCACGTTTTACCGCCATCTAAGTGGTTCTTCTTTCTTTTTATTTTCTACTTTTTTTAATTCAGCCGAGCTATCAGTTGTATAGCGAGAAAATTTTCTTCCTTGAGAAGGTCTTTCAGATTCCATTGTCTCTCTGCTGGTAGGTCTCTGATATTTAGTTTCAACATAAGCACCACTGGATGTAGATGGAGAAACAAATGTTGGTCTCATTTCCGGTCCGTCATTTTCACGAACATCAGAATACCTTCTAGTTTCATACATAGTTTCTCTCGTTGGTGCTCTTTCTTCAATTATTGTTCTTCTTGTTGTTTCACCTTGAGCACCTACTAATTGAACAGGAGCAACTAATTCACCCGGAATTGCAGAAGGTTGAGCAGATTGTGCGGTTCTACCTTTTCTTTCTCTAATTTTGTAGAGAATATATGCACCAACAGCAAGTATAAAAGTTGATATTGTTGCAACAAGAATAATAAGTGATAGAATTGGAATTAATTCCATTTTATATCTCCAATAGATTTATTTTTTAGCTAATGCAGGCGATGGTACTCCTGCTGCCGGTTTTTTCTGATTTCCAAAACCAACTCTTTCAAGTTTTCCCCAATCCATCTTTATCCCTATAAATTCTTCTATTGTAGCCATTGCTTTTGTAACATCAATAAATACAATGAAAATTAATCGGTATATCAAAGCATAAGGTACAAGTCTGAATTCTTCTTTTTCGGCAGCAATACAATAAATAGCCGCCATTAAATCCAGAACCATAATGCCGACCCACCAGAAAAATACTAGACTGGACATTCCATAAAATAAAGCGACGACGATAAAGAATAAATTAGCAAAAATATTCATTGCAGGCCAAATTAAAGCTTCATAAAACATTGACCATAAAATTAAAGTATTATTAAAATTTAGTGTAGGATTTATAATATGCTTTTTATGTTTTCTAATAGCTTGAAGAATTCCGCGTGTCCAGCGGTATCTTTGTTTAAGCAATTGAAATAGTTTTACAGGAGCTTCCGTATAAGCAACACAGCTTGGTTCATAATGGATTTTCCATCCTTTTGCTAATACTTTAAGAGTCATATCAGCATCTTCAGCAAAAGTATCGCTTGAGTAAAAACCGGCATCCCTAAGAGCTTTTTTTCTAAAGATTCCAATTGGACCTGGAATAATATTTACCATTTTAATAAATCCTTGCGCACTTCTTGCAAGGTTCAAACCTTCAATATATTCTAAAGCTTGAAGATCTGTTAAAAATCTTTTTCTATTCTCAATTTTTACGTTTCCTGCAACTGCTCCAATTTCGGGATCAACAAAATGGCGTAATCCCATTTTTAGTGTATTACTAGATAATTGAGAATCTCCATCCATACATAAAACAAAATCTGCTTCGGAATATTGAATTCCAGCATTAAGCGCTTTTGATTTTCCGCCATTTGGTTTATTGATTAAGGAAACTTTCACAAGGCTGCTTTGCCCTTGCCTATATCCAACAAGCGTTTCGGCAACTTCTGCAGTATTATCTTTAGAACCATCATTTACAATAAGAATTTCATAGTTAGGATAATCCAATTCTAATAAAGAGGTAATGGAATCAGCTAAAACTTTACCTTCATTAAAAACCGGGACTATAATTGAGACAAATGGAAAATAACCATCTTTCTCTTCAACCGTATATTTGGTTATGTAAAGGTAAGCCATAATAAGAATTGAGAAATATCTGAATAAAAGTACAAACAGAAAAATCACTAACGAAACTATTGACGAATAAACAAAAAGACCGCTCCAAGAAAGAACTGTTAAAGGAAGTGTAAATAAAATAACGAGCAATAATACAACCGAAAGAATACCAGATACAATAATTGTACGAAGTTTTTCTTTCCCCTCATTTCTTTGAGGAGGTTTTATTTCCCTGTTGTCTAAAACAACTTGTAATTTTTCTATTTTTTGTTTTGGTTTCATATTTTATGCAAATTCTCAATAAAATAAGTCAATAACAGTGCCATTATAAAAATTGATATTTTGTACTATTTTCTAAATAAATATTTTTCATTACGTCTTATTTTGATACACATTCTTTAATCTAATCACTTATCAAAATAATTTGGTTTGAATATACTATAATATTTAAGCTATTGCAATAAAATAAGTTAAACAATATTTCTAAAGTAAATTCACAATAAAACCAACCTAAGTTACTAAATTACCAAACTGACCAAAAAGCTATTGCATAAATTGAAGCAGAATTATATCCAGTATTTTCTCTGAAAGAACTATTCAAAAATCCGTTTAAGTTGACTCTAAATTTATTATGCGGCGTCCATGTTAAACCTGATGATAATTGTCTTAATACATAATCATTCTGTGGAACGTAACCCAGTTTACCTTCTATAAACCAATCCCATTCCTCTTCTTTAATTATCTGCCAGCGCGCTATTAGGCTGTGAGCGGTAAAGTTTTGAGGAGTATAATAAAGTGGTATTGTATATTTAAAATCGGCAAATTCAAATTCGTAACCAAATTCTAATTCTTCATAAAATCTTCTTAAAACTTTTATGCTAAATAAATTTCCTTTATTTGGAGCATAAGTTGTAATTGGATTTGCAAAAGTGTCTGTATAGCCATCAACAGTTAAATATTGATAATAAGAAATAAATCTTAAAACTTCATTTGGATGATAAAATCCATCTATTCTAAATGAGTTTGCTCTAAGTCTTATTCCAACCAATGTGGGAGAATATAAAATTGTAGCTGCGTCACTACTTAAAAAATTTGCCTGCAAGCCCCAATGATCTTTTTCTTCATAAGATGCGCCAAGTTCATAATATTCTTGATTTATTAAGCTAGGATTATATTGTCTTCCGTAACTTCCTCGTATAATAAATTTATCCGATGGTCTTATAAATAAATTCCCTTTGAATAAATTAAAATCAAGTCTAAAAAACGAATTCCATAAATGATTTCTTAAAAATGTAGCACCAACAGAAATATATGGAAGCAAGCCTGTTTCAATAGATCCACCGTAATATAAATACTGGAATTGTAAATCATCAACAAAATAATATGCCGTTGGAGTTAAAACCATATATGACAGCATATTATCTGAAATCCATCTAAAAGCATTATCAAAAGCATTTGGTTCTTTTGGAAGCCAATCAATTCTTTGTTGAATATCCCATTCTTCAGGTGCAGTATCTTCAATCATTTCATATTTTTCTAACGCTCTGTCATATTCTTGATTTCTTGTATAAATATCACCTAAATAAAGAATAACTTCTTGATCGGTAGAATCTTCCGCATATAAAGTTTCAAATTCATTTTGAGCATTTTGATTGTCTTCCATGTAATAAAGAATTTTTGCTTTATTCTTTGCAGTTTCATAAGTATAGTCTTCACTAAGAATTTGATCATATAAATCAAGTGCGCTGTAATAATCTTCTGCGCAGACATAAATACTTGCCAACTCAGTTTTGAAATCAGTATCTATTGGTAAATCCGTGCTATCCATATATGTAAGGAAATAAGGAATTGCTTCATCGCATCTGCCTTCATTTACTAAAGCTCTGGCATCTTCTAAACGCGTAATTATTGCGTCTCTTCTTCTTCTTTCATTATCGGCATCAATAAGACTTTGAAGAGTTATTAGATCAGGATTTTGAGGATCAATTGATCTAACTCTATTTGCATATTCTTGAGCAGATTCAACAAAACCTTGCTGCAGATATAAAGAACCCAAGGCAATTAAACCATAAATATTATCTGGTTTTTGAGAAACAACTTCTTCTAAATTTTGCTGAGCACTTTCTAAATCTCTTTTTAACCAAACTCCCAATTGACCAGCAAGCAATTTGTATTCATAATTATTTGTATTATCTTCCTGAACAACTTGAGTGGCTTGCTCGTAAGCATTATCAAACAGTCTGTCATAGGATAAAATTCTGGCGTAATAAAACCTTGCTTCGGTGTCGTTGGGAACGATATTTAAATATTCATTTAATATTTCTTCGGCTTCAACATAATTTTCCATATTAGCATATTTTTGAGCAATTGCTAAAACCGCTTCCCTATTGGTTGGATCAGATTTGAGATCAGATGTAAGTTGTTCAATTTTTGTCTGAAAATCACCTTGTCTATATTCTTCAATTCTTTCATTTAAGGAAATATATCTATCATCATCTTCATAATTAGTTTTAAGATATTGAATTTGCTGATATGCTTCTTCAAATCTTTCTGCTTCTAATAATTGTTCAACAAGGAAAAATCTGCTTTCATCATCATTAGGATCTTTTTTTACTAATCTATAATATCTATCAACAGGATATTCTCTTTCAAATGATCTAGGAGATTGAAGAGTTAAATAACCATCACGTCTTGCTAAATCAAGTCCGTCTCTAGCTTCTATAAAAAAAGGTTTAATAGCCAGTGCGCTTTCAAAGGCATTTTCCGCATTTTTATAATTGCCGAGCCACATTGTAAAATATCCGTATCGGCTTAGTATTCTCCAATCATCAGGATATCTGTCCGCATATTTTTTTAGAATTTTTTCGCCCTTAACAATAGAACCTGTGTGGGATAAAATTTCAGTATATCTAATTATTTCATCCGGAGAAGCATTATCATCCCGTTCTAAATATTTATCATACCAAAGTTCAGCATCTTTCCATTCTTCAAGCCATCTGTAGGATTTTCCAATTTCTAAATAATTAAATGCTCTATAAGGATCGATAGCTATTTCACGTTTATAACCTTCAATTCTTTTGTAAAGAATCGGTCTCCAAATACTCCATATTCTATCAAGATTTTTTTGATGTTCAGGATTGGAAGGATCTAAACGAACTGCGCGTCTGAAATCGAGAACAGAAAATTGATATTGTTCCTTTTTTTCAAAACACAATCCTCTAAGATTATAACCGCTTGCTTCGCGGGCATTTGAGGAAATATATTTATTCAGAAGATCGATAGCTTCTTCATATCTACCATTCTGCATGTGTGAAATTGCCTGCCTTTTCATTATCTCATTCATTTTTTGAGCTAATAATGACGGAGTAATAAAAAGCAAAGCAAGTATCAATATGAGTTGCACCCTCTTCATGAAACCTTTGCTTTTATTTTTCTAATTTAATGGTAGATATAGATTTTCTTTTTTTAATAAAATGTTAAACATATCCTCTGAATTTATGTAGTCTTCAGAAACCGGAATTGCAAAATAAGATATGTGCCCTAGTATTTTTTTCAGATAAATTGGATCATGGCTAGGTAAAAAATGCTGCATTTTTTCAATGATCTGAGAAACACTATTATTATTACTTCTTATTAACATTACTAAAATTTGATTCTTTATAACACAAACTTTGTCCTTTTTTTCAATTGAATAAAGAATTGAATTTTTCAATTGATCTACAGTTAATAATTCTTTTGTTACTGCCGCTTCATCAAGTTTGAAACTGATTAAATGGAATTGCTGACCGGTACTTTTATATAATGCAATTTGATTATTTAGAATTAGCGAAAAATCATTTTGCGAATAAATATTAGATATTTTTAATCCATCATCCTTTGGAGGATTGATTTTAATTTCCGGTTTTAAATTTTTCTTTTCTGTTTCTTTTATTTCTTGTTCATATTTATTATGTATTGTTTCATTTCGTAATTCTTCAATTCTGCTTGATGAATCTTCAATTTCCTTTTTCTTCTGAGGAGAAGGAATTTCTATTGAGATTCCTTTATATGGTTCTATTATATATTCCGAAGAAAACTGACCTTCAGTATGACCTACATTTGGACTAATAATTACAGTGCCACCGTGAAAAACACCATTTAATTTTTCTGCATGTTTTTTCAAAAAGACAATTCCGGTAACATATTGGGAAATTCCGTCAATAATTTCTTCTGCTTTTTTTGTAGCTGGTTCACCAACAACAAATAAGCTAGTTATATTTAAATCTTCCACTTGTTCTAAAGTCTTAAGGAAGGAGTCTTTTAACAAATCAACATTTTGGAAACCAATGTAAGGTGTAAGTTCATCAAAAATAATTCTACTTGGATTATATTGATTTACAACAGTTACAATATCATTTAAGTATTCAATTAAATATTGGTCTGGATTGTATAATTCATAAATATCATTTGGCGGAGCAACACGAACCACAATAATTTTATTTTGATTCATGTAATTTTGTATATCAAAATTTATTGATGCAGCCTGAATCATTAAATCTTTTGGTCGCATATTTGTAAAATACAAACAAACTTCATTAGCTTTTGCAGATTCAATTGCAAACTGCAATCCTAATAATGTTCGTCCGGATTTTCGAGGTCCAATTAATAAATAACTTCCGCCTCTATATATTCCGCCCCACTCTTTATCAACTAAACTAAAACCAGATTTTATTAAACTTATTGCGCCTTGCATATTTATCCTCTTAAATCTATTTGTTTTATTCCAATTACTGTGCCGTTATTAAAATTGTACCTAATAGCTGTTTTTAATAATGTTAACTGTATCATAAAGAAACAGTATCTCAATTTGAATCTTATCTTCTGCTTGAATAGTATCCCATTACAAAAATTGCTGTTGCATTTGCAACAATTGTAGGTTCATTTGCAATATAATCATTACGGTCATCTCTGTAATAATATTCTTCCGTTTGAAATCTTGCATAAGGATCATAAGTTTCGTATTCAATATTATAATTTTTCAATAATTCTTTAGGAGCCGGACCTGCAGCAAATCCTCCCGGCAATACCATTTTTTTTAAGATAAGCAATTTGATGATGAAGGTTTCTAGAATATTCTTTCCCGATTCTAGAAATAAAACTAACTCCCCAAGGATTTCGGCCAAGGACAAAATCTCTTTGAAGAACTGCTAAGGAATCATAATTACTATTATGAGTAATTTTTTCGTAAAGGATATGATGAAGCGAAATTCCCATTAAAGTATGGTTTGTACCCCAAGTTGGACTTACACCGTTATCAAAAGTATTAATTTTTGCATTTTCATTGAAAGCGTCTAAGCTTTCTTTAATAAAATTTGCATAAGCTAAATCATATTTTGCCAATCGATAATGGGAAAGAACATTTACATTTCCCCAGCTCCACCAGTTTTCTGATCCGGCTTCTGTGGCTAATTGACGAGCTTCAGAATAGTAATCTCCTTTTTTAGTTGATTCATAAAGTTCCGCTGCACCAAGGGCTAACTTCCCTTTAAATTCACTATCAACATAATAACCGGTTCCGCTTTTTGCTATATCGGGAGCAAACTTTCTTTTACCAAAAGCCTTCTCAGCTGCATAAAGACATTGATCAGCATACTCCTTATAATGAAATTTATCTCTCCAAATCCTTGAACCTAACGCAAGAGCGGCAGTATAAATACCAATTAAGTTTTTACCTGTTCCTAAAAAAGCGGGTCTATCAAAAGCTAAAGGATCATCTTCAGGAAGTCTCCATCCAACTTCTTGATCTCTTTGATCTTGAATTTGCACAGTAAATAGATTTTTTTCGAATTGTGCTCTTAACAGCCAATCCAACCCAATTTTTGCTTCTTCTAAAATATCGGGAACGCCATCTCTGTTATTATCAAAACTAAATTTATCGGGTGCAAATTCATATGAGAATAACATCATATAAGTGGTGAAAGAAATTGTATTTAGAAATTTTGCATAATCGCCGGCATCATGCCAGCCGCCGGTAACATCAATTTGATGTTCTATTATTTTATCGCCGTCAATAAGTTTATGTGAATCAGCTTTATGACAAACTTCATGAAATTTAGGATCTGTATAACCACATCTTTGAACCGGATAAAATTTCATTAATTCATCAACAACTCTATGATAAAGATTATATCCAATATTAAAATCGTAAGATCGGCTCCCTTCCACTTCTAAGTAATAAATACCTGTTGTTATTACTTCACTAAATTCAATTTTATAAATATGTTCAAATTGTCCGTAAGATTCATTTTCATTTAGCAAAGCTTTTTTCAAAATAATTTCACTGTTTGATTTATCCCTTAACTTAAATTCTTTATTTGATAAATCAATATTAGTTATTACTACAGCCGATTTATAATCTTCAGGAAGAAATCCTAGTTGATTAACTCTAATAAATATTTGACCAAATGTTAAAGTTGAAAACAAATTAAGAAGAAGAAAGTATTTCATAATAGTCCTATGTCCAATTATAAGAAAACCCTCACAAAGAGGGTTTTGAAAATTAATTTAAGTTAGTCATACTAACTTTTATCCTTTTCTGGAAAAGTTGTTCCAAAAATATAATCCCACGCTGGCTGGCTGACACCAAATCCTTTATCAGAATGTTTATAATGATGAAGCATATGATGATTTTTTATTACAAGCCAGAATTTACTTTTCACGTTAAAATGGTGAATTGCATAATGAGTAATATCATAAAACAAATATCCGGTTAAAAATCCAACAAAAAAAGGATTAACCAAAACTTCACCAATTGCATAATAAAAAAGAATAAAAAACAAACTTGCTAACGGCAAACTAATACCCGGGGGCATTACTAATCTTTTTGAATCCTTTGGATAATCATGATGAACACCATGAAACATAAAATGAAGTCTTTTCCCAAAATCACTTTTTGGTTGAAAATGGAAAATAAATCTATGAAGGAAATATTCTGTAAAAGTCCAAATTAAAATCCCTAAAATAAAATATAGACTTATTCTGCCGAAAGATATCTCAAAAATAAAAGCGCTTCTATATAAGAAATAAGAAATTATGGGAATAAAAAACCACAAAGGAACAGTCCAATGAACTTTTGACAATTTTTCTAATAAATCATTTTTAAATATTCTGACTGTTTCATCTTTGTTTGAAACGTACAGTTTTGCCATAACTTTGCCCTTTTATACTGAAACTAAATATAAAAAAAGATGAACTCTTTTAAAATACATTCTAATTACTTAAATAGATCTTCAACTTCTACAATATTTATTTTTTCTTTATCGATTTTCAATTGATAGTCAACTATTTTTTTATCCTCTTCTAGAACAGATTCCGGTTTTGCTGTGCTGTATTCAATTGGTGATGTAGTATTTTCTACCAAACTATTCTTAAAGGATTCTGCATCTTTTGTAATAATTGCAATTTTCAAATTATCGTATTGCAGATTTTTTTTGATTGCATTATTTACATCTTCTAGAGTAATTTCATCCATCATTTTTCTAAATAATTCTAAATGGCTTCCATTTATTCCGTAAAATTTATCATCTATTGCATAACCAAGTCTCGATGAAGTAGTTTTAGCAAAATTGAGAACATATTTTCTTAGAAAATTTCTTGTCAGCTCGAAATTTTCTTTTGTCATTCCGTTATCAACCAATAATTGCAGTTCTCTTAGAGCTGTGCGTAAAACGAAATGTCTTGTTTCGTTTGGAACAGGTCTAATCCAAATTTCAAAAATTTGTTGTTTCCTAGAAACATTTGACGGAGGCATTTGATAAGAGCCGCCATTTGGAAAGTTTTCAATATAACTATAATCGCCATAATTCAAACCACGTTCTTCTCTAATAATTTGATAAAGATGCGAACTAGAATTACGATGTTCACCAAACCATGAATTTGCAATTGCGAGTGCATACCATTCTTTTGTACCACGAACTAAATCAATCGGAAATCCCATTGAAATTGCAGTTGCCGGAGCATCTTTTTCAATTAACGTAAAATTCAGTCCATCAATTTTTTCCGGTTGGGGTTTAGGTAATTCTTCAACTTTTACATCATTTAATTTAGACAAATCATTTTGTAATTTTTCAATCAGTTCAGGATTGTAACCGCCGCCTAATCCAATTACAAAATTATTTTTTGAATAATATTTATTATAAAAATCTCTTATATCATCTAAAGTAATATTTTCAATTCCGCTAATAGTACCAACGCTTATATGCCCATAAGGAGTATCATTAAAAATATTATTATATAATACAGCTTTCCCTAATTCTTCGTCACTTGAATATTTTAAAGTGGTATTTAGGTAATTAAGTGTGCGCTGTTTTAATCTAGTAAAATCCTCTTCCTTAAAGGCTGGATTTAAGATCGCATCAATAAATAAAGGATAATATTCATCAAGATTATCTTTGTGGACTCTTCCATTAAAAATTGTCATTTCAACTGAAGAATTGCATGAATAGCCAGCAGCTAACGGAAATAATTTTTCAAGAATTTGATTATAGTCATTGTTATTAGTTGCACCTTCAGAAATTAGGTCGGCCGTAAGTGCGGCTAATCCTTCTTTTCCTTTAGGATCATTTTGAGAACCAACTTTAAACCATATTTTGAAAGAAATTGTCGGGTCATCTTTTACAGGTAACAGCACTAAATTTTCATCTTTCATGTTTGAGCATCCAATAAGAATTGCAGATAGAGCAATTATTGAAATTATTTTTTTTAACATATTACTTTCCCCCCTTCAATGTAACTATGGTTCTTTGTGATTCATCAAAATACTTGTTTGCTGTTTTTTGAATATCTTGTGGAGTTATTGTTTCCATTACCGCAAACATTTCATCTATGATATTCAAATCCGGCGTATAAGTTAAATATGTCGGTAAAGCTGAGGCTACACTTGAAGGACTATCCAAGTTCATTAAGAAAGAATATTTAATTCGCTTTTTAAGATCGTTTAATTTCTTTTCATCAACTAATTCTATTTTGAATTTATCCAATGTAGAAACTATTTCATTTTTCACATAATCAATATCATTTTCATTTTTGATCATTGTATAAATACTTAATAATCCGGGATCGCGATTATACCCAAAATCTGCACTAACAAATTGAACTTTTTGTTCATCTAAAACTAGCTTCTTATAGATTTCACTAGTTTCACCAAAAGCAAGATCTTCAAATAATGACGCGGCAAAAATGTCTTTGTTATCAATATCAAACTGATCGCCTTTATGAGCAATAACCATCAATGGTAAAGTTCTTCCTTGAAATGAAACTTCTTTTTCTCTTAATCCCTTTTGTTTTGGTTCGGTTGGAATATCCGGTGCTTCGTAACCGCTTGTCCATTCTCCGTAATAATTTTTTGCAAGTTCTAAAGTTTTATCTGTATCAATATCACCAGCAATTAAAAGTACAATGTTATCCGGACGGTAAAATTTATTAAAAAACTTTTTACTGAATTCATATTGTTGAGGCATGATCATAATATCTTCAACAAAACCCATGGTTGTGTGTTTATAAGTATGTTTATCAAATGCAGTGTTATGAAGTGTTTCAAAGACAACCATCCATGGGTTAGTTATATTTTTCCTGTATTCGCCATAAACAGCACCGGCTTCAGTTTGGAACACTTGTTCGGAATAATTTAAGAATTGAAATCTATCAGATTCTAATTCCATAATTCTTTCTAAATCTTCTGATGCAAAACTCATGTAATAAACAGTTCTGTCATCTGTTGTATAAGCATTTCCATCCGCTCCCAGACTGGTAATAATGCTGTCTCTTTCGGGACCGGAATATTTTTCAGTTCCTCTAAACATCATATGTTCGAAAAAATGCGCAAATCCGGTTTTACCTTCTTCAACTTCATCGCGGCTTCCGGTTCTTACAATTGAATAATAAGAAGCTAATCCCGGCGAATTCATAGGGATTAATATTACTGTTAAACCGTTTTCAAGTGTAACTTGTTTATATTCATAAGGAAATACTTTGTCTTTAGCATTCAAAGCTAGAACCAGAATAAATATTAACACAATTATTTTTTTGATCATTTTTACCCCCCATTTTGTTAAACGAATTATTTATTTAACCCAATTCCAGGATTATCATTTAATATAACTCTTCCGTCAACCACTTCAACTCCTTTATAAGGATCATTACTAATTAAAAGGTTACCATCTAAATCTGCCCAATCTACCATTGGAGAAAGTTGTGCAGCAGCACTGATAGCACAAGAAGTTTCCGTCATACATCCGAGCATAACTTTCATATCCAGAGCACGAGCAAGATTAAGCATTTTATTTGCTTCCCGCATTCCTGTGCATTTCATTAGTTTTATAT
>SWCA01005024.1_pt1 | contig 11953 bp, 8 predicted proteins | sample 4692961 | NCBI WGS metagenome assembly SWCA01 (sample SAMN10267275, study PRJNA491770) | bioreactor metagenome | isolation source: DHS bioreactor inoculated with | place: Japan: off Shimokita Peninsula
TTTTTTTATGCTGTCTATTTCCCCAACTAAAAGTTCCCGTTTAAGCTCCAATCCAATCAGGAAGAAAAAGATGGCCATTAAACCATCGTTTATCCAAAGGATCAAGGGTTTTATAAGGCTAAAATCATTAAAACTGACACCAAATTCGTATTGCCAAAGCTGTTCGTATTCTGCTCCATAAGGTGAGTTGGCCCATATAAGGGCTAAAATGGTTGCACCAAACAGCAAAATACCAGAAAGGCTTTCCAGTTTTATAAATTTCTGAAAAGGAGTTAATAGGACTTTTTTAATCATATATTTTTATTTTGTTCGTGTTTTTTTAATACTTCAAAAATATGCAAAAGCTACGAGAATATTGTTAAAAGTAATGGAATGAGGTGTAAGACTTGATGTTTTTTTTAAATAGTTTTACTGCCTGACATGGCGAGAGCTATTTAAACTGTGTCAAGTTGTACCATTTTTGCTAATCCTTGGAGGCGCAAACCACCATTGATAGCTAACACATAGCGATGATTTGATGGTGTTTTTTTAAACCACAAGGCATTTATTTAACGAGGTAATTAGGTTTTCAATCCAGGTCACTGCCATACAAAAGGCTTAAGAACCCGGCTTTGTCCAACTTCCCAAAATAGTTTTGTATGTTGACCTTTGCCAAGGCTTTGGAAAGGTCCTCCCTGTTATAAGCTAGGCCCACCAAGACCTGTTCTAATTCCGAGACGGGTTTTTCACCAAAAAAGTCGCCATAAATGGTAAGATCAGAGATGTGACCTTTGTCTATATGGATGCGCATATCAATTTCCCCAATATCGAAGCGTTTGGTGCGTTGGATGTTGCTTTTCGGGGAGCGACCAAAATTCCAATCCCAGAGGTCGTATTTTTCAGCCTTCAGTTTATGAACCGCTTCCCATTCTTTTTCTGTTAGCCTGTAGGTTTCAAAAGGCTCACTGGCTTCATAGAGTCCTTGTAACAATTGACTTTTAAACCCTTCCATGGTCATGGGGTTTTTTAAAAACTCAGTAATGTTGGCCACCCGACTGCGAACCGATTTATGGCCTTTGGATTCTATTTTGCTCATTTTTACCTGAAGGGCCTTGACCACTTCAGCCATATCTGTATTGAATAGTAAAGTGCCATGGCTTATCATGCGTTTGCCTGTGGAAAATTGGGCTGTACCCGAAATTTTCCGTTCGTTTACCAAGATATCATTGCGTCCTTTTAATTCGGCTTGAACCCCCATTTGGTTTAGAACACGAATCACAGGAGCTGTAAATTTCTTAAAATTGCTAATGCTTTTACCGTCGTGGTTGGTAATAAAACTGAAGTTTAGGTTCCCCAAATCGTGATAGACGGCACCACCTCCGGAAACACGACGCACCACATGAATGTGTTTGTCTTCCACATATTCCAGATGGATCTCTTCCAAGGTGTTTTGGTTTCTACCTATAATGATGGAAGGTTCGTTGATATAAAACAATAAATAGTCTGTGGATGTATCAAAATTTCGTAGCGCATATTCTTCCAGCGCCAAGTTTAGTTTTGGGTTGGTCTGTCCTTCGTTATCTATAAATATCATGCTTAAGCTTTAGATGTGTTTTGCAAAGATACGAAAGTGCAAATGCTATTTTTAAGATGTGTTGGTATATTATTTCAAAATATTTTGAGTTAATCTAGAGTTTTTAAAGTCACTGATTAGGCTTTAGCTGTTTATGTATTGAGGCATGAGTTTATAATCTAGTATCCATCTTGTTTCTGTGATTTTGTTAAAGGTTAAAAGATATTTCAAACAATTAAAAACACTATCTTAGCAATTAAAACCTACTTTTTGTTATTAATGAAAATAAAACTACTAATTCTATTATGGTTGTTCATGGGTAATACGTTGGCATTTCAGGAGGACATGTCACAAATGATACAACAGGCCGACAGTTTGTTGAAACAAAAATCCTATGAACTTTCAAAAAGACATTGGGTAGAGATTGTAAGTCAAACCCCAAAACATAATTCCAATTATTTTATTTATAGCAGTAAGTTGCAATACTGTGAGGCCAAATTATTACAGGAAGTGGGCAACTATACAGAGGCTATTCAAAAGTATTCAAGTATCCTAGACATGCTTAATAAGCATGATGTTTCTGAGACTAGGGTTTTTAGAATTGAAGTTTACAGTGGCTTGTACCATTCCTTGGCTTACTCGGGTCAATGGGATAAGGCTCTGGAAAAAGGCACGGAAGGTCTGACATTAATCGATGCTTCCGTGGATACGCAAACCCAAGCCGATTATATTTATGATTTAGGTTACATCAATGATAGATTAAAGAACTACAGCGAAGCAATTAAATTGTATCAACAAGCCATTTCTCTGTATGAAGCCCTAAAGGAAAACAAGTATTTTGACCTTGGATTGGCCTACAATAATTTAGCAACCGTTTACAAACAAATAGGTTTTTTTACGGAACGATTAAAAAGCTTTGAGCTGGCAAGAACCTATTGGGAAAAAGCCCCTAGCATCAAACCAAGTTATTTGATTACGCTTTATGGAAATATGTTGAAGCTATATATGGAATATGGTGATGCAGGTAAAGCCAAAGATTTGTTTCAAGCCATACATGCTATAGCCAATTCTGCAGTTGAACCAAGAGATAAAGTAAATATACTGAGGTTGCAAGTATTATACCATACCTTTTCCAAAAACCTTTCAAAAGCAGAGGAAAATTTAGAAACATTTACTGAGTACTTTTTAAAATTGCCCCAAAAGGAATCATACAGCCATCATTACCTTGCCGCATTAATAGATTTGGCTGATTGTTATATTTTGGAAGGTCAAGAACAAAAAGCGTCCTTAACACTCTCTAAAGCTTTAAGCATGTGTCAAGATTTTAAGCAACCATATTATTGTATGTTGACCTTTACCCAATATACTAAATTGGCTACTTACGCTAAAGATTACCCAACAGCAATAGGCTATTTGGATGCCTCTTTGGAATTAAACGAACAAAGTCCCATTGGTTTGATAAATGTTGTTAATATTTTGATACAAAAAGCAAGCTTGCAATTGAAGCAAAATGAGGTTACCGAGGCAAATAGAACCATGAAGGAGGCACTTTCTGTGCTTGCAGAAAAAAAAGTAAATACACCTAGAGACATTACGGTCGAGACCTTTGAACAACAACACAGTTCCTTTTTTATAATAGCCATGAAGGATGCTGCAAATTTCTATTTGGACATGTATCACTTAACCCAGGAAGAAAACCATGCGCACTATGCCAAGTATTTATTTGAAATGGCAGCAGAAATTTTTGGTCTGTACTATCAAAATGGGGAGTACAACGCCAACTTAAATCGCTTAAATACATCCATTAATGAGGGAATTTACCAAATGTACACCATATTACAAAGGCCATTATCGGAACAGGTATTGACCCGAATAGAACAAAACAACTCTCAAGTTTTACGAAATGAATTTGAAAGAAAACATGTTCAATTTCTTGCCATGGATAAGTCTTTATTGGCCCAAAGAAATATGTTGAAATTTGAACTTAAAAACAGTAAAGAATGCAACGACAGCCTTACTAATGTACAAAAGGAACTCCAAGAGGCCATCACAAAATTAGATGCCGTGATTGCAGAAAAAGCTCCTATGTATGAATCTTTCTATAAAGAGGATATTAGCCTTCAGAAAATTCAACATTATCTTGGGAGAGAAGAATTGCTTGTGAAGTATTTTGTAGGTAACAAACGGGTTTATGTCATAACTTTATCGCAACAAGGCATAGAGTTATTTGATTTGGTTGACACAGAGGTGCTTAAAGAAAATTTACATTCATTTTATGCTACGCTGTCTGACCCTAAAACAAACTCTTTATCCCAATCCCGAGAGCTTTATACACAATTGATTGAGCCGTTTCAGCACAAACTGAAACCTTACAGGGCCTTAACCATCCTGCCTCATGAAATATTGCATTTTTTGCCATTTGAGGCCCTTCAAACCAGAAGTGGCTTATTAATAGACAGGCACAATATTCAGTACGCCAATTCTTTGTCTTTATGGTATTTTCTAAAGAGCACTCCGCATTCATCCAAAGACGCTAAAAAGTTGCTTGCTGCTTTTGCCCCACAATATGGCTTAAAGGGAGAAACCAACGATACATTAAGAGGCAATCGGTTTGAAGATTTGGAAGGGGCCCGCAAGGAGGCTATGAAAATAGCAAGTATCATTAAGGGAGACATGTATTTAAACGAAGCAGCGACCATAAAGAACTTTATGAATCAAACAGCGGCCTATAACATTTACCATTTGGCCATGCATGGCGTTTTGAACACTAACGATCATACCAAATCAGGTCTTGTATTTAATGAGAATGTTTTGTTTGATGTTTCGTCTTTTTATGGTTTGTATTTTCCTGCAGACTTGGTAGTTTTGAGTGCATGTAATACGGGTGTTGGGCAATTAACAGAAGGAGAGGGCCTATTGAACCTCTCGAATGCTTTAACATATTCAGGGGTTCGGGCTAGCGTATATAGTTTATGGGAAGTTCCAGATAAAGAAACCTCAGAAATCATGGTTTCCTTTTATAGATATCTAGAAACAGGAGCCAATAAAAACGAGGCATTAGCAAATGCCAAGAGGGATTTTATTAAAAACAATCCCTTAAAAGCGCATCCCTATTATTGGGCAGGTTTTGTAATAAACGGTGATTCGGAGCCTGTTTTACAAGCAAGCAAATCAATGGTCTATGTTTTATTGCTATTGTTAATTGTTGTAGGGGCCGTCTACTTTTTTAAATATTTTAAAGGAAGGAAAGTATTAATCTAATTCCTTTAACAGGTTTTGGGCTTGGATCTGTAAATGGTTTTCCGAAGCCATTACTTTTTGCAGATGTAATTTGGCTAAGGACAGTTGTTCTTGTTTTATATATGCCAGACCTAAATACCAATTAGCAACTGCTGTAAATTCACTTTGGTTTTTTTCCCAATCGTAACTATGTAACACTTTAATGCCTTCATTGGTTTTTTGCTGAGCCAAAAGGCTTACCCCTTTATAAAAAAGTAAATAGTCTTCGGGATGGTTTTTATAGGCTTGGTCGAATGCCAATACAGCTTCATGATAAAGTTCCTTTTCATAATACTGAAAGGCTTCCGATGCATCATTTTTATTCTCCAGGCCACTTCGGGTTGCTATGTTTATAACATTGGGGTACACTTCAAAATTTTCGACGTAGATCTCCTGCAACTCCTGTTGAGGCTTGTATAAAAGAAATCCCAATACTATTAAGATGGTGACGGAAGCTGCATACAGATACCAAGTGTTTTTCTTTTTTGGTTTTTTGTCTAATCTTTTTAATCTTTCTTTAATTTGGGAATGATTAGCTTCTGAGATGATTTTTTGAATTTCCAATTGCTGGTAAAATTCGTTTTTAAACAGTTCATCTTCTTCAATCCACTTTTTCAATTGATTAAACTCAGCATCCGAAAGTTGATGGCTAAAATATTTCTCTATTAATGCTTCCTTATTCATGAGTTTTATTCACAAGTTCTTTTAATTGTTTTAAACATCTGGACTTTTGGCTTTTCAACACATCTTTGGAGCTATAGTTCAAATCCTTTTGTATCTCATCCAAAGTCTTTCCTTTATAATAATACAGTTCCAATATCTGCTGGCATTTGTCACCTAATTGAGCCCATGATTTTTTTAAGGTCTTTTGTCGTTCTTCATTAACCTCTGCTTCAAACACTTGCATCTCTTCTGAGACAAGGATGACGTTGTCTTGAGAATAAGGGAACGTAGGTTTGTTTAACTGTTTCAATATTTTAAATTTTCCTATGGCAAATAAATAGGTTTTTAAAGAACTTGTTAATTTGCTCAATTTGTTGTTTTGAATATTTTCATACAAACTGATGATGGTTTCCTGATAAATGTCTTCAATGTCGTTTGTTGGGATTGAAAATGTTCGTGCAAATAAATAAAAGCTCTTTTTATGTTTCCGGTAAACCTCGTCCAAAACTTGTTGGTCATTATTTTTGAGGCTGTCAATTATATCCTGGTCTTTAACCATTAATACATTTTTTGGGGTAAAGTAAACTCAAGCAAAGTTAATCTATTTTTTTAATAGTCTTTTCCTATTCTATTCCTTGTTTTAAATCTTTAAGAAACAAGCATTTTAAAACAAATTTAAAAAGTGATGTTTACTTTTAAATTTGAAAGGTATAAATAGACAAACGTTTAAAATAAATAAACAATACCAATGAATACATACAGACTGCTTATGAAACTTACCTTTCATTTATTTTTTTGGCCACCCATGTTCAATTTCGCTCCCCAAGGAATAGATTATTTCCCAATGGGTTTACAAAGGACTAATTATGGATCTGAGCACTTACCAAATTGTCAATACCGGGAAATTTTGTCATGACAGGTCTTAGACCAATTTTTTCTATGGAAATATCTGGATTATAAAAGCCCATTATTTTTAAAGGCTTATAGTCCACATGAAGACCTATCTAACATGTTCCAGCATTAGGAAGTTAGCATGACTGTTCCACAAATCAAATGAAACTTTTTACTTGTTAACAGTTTATTGAAGTAAGCTACAGTTTGTGACAAGTCCAGGGGTAGTTAGGTTTCGATATTGCTTGCTGTGCTTTTTTATTTGGTAGAGACCATAAACGTCCATGAGTATCAAGATGCTAAGAACACAGTAATACTGTAATACAGTCCTGTTATGGAGAATTGAATTTTATAAGATTGCTCAAAAAAGATAGAATAATTTTAAAAATATAAAGTAAAAACAACCACATGAAACGAATCACTACATTGTTATTAATTCTAGCGCTTGGCTTTCAGTTAAAAGCACAAGTGTTAAAAGAGTTGGGGCAGATCCCTCTCGATTTTACACCAGATTATATTGACTTTTCACCAAACGACCATTATATGGTTTTAGAGCATGATAGGCAATATCAAGTTTGGGATGTTAAATCTGCAACCAAGATATTGGAAGGGGAGCATGCCTTTACATTGGGACGCTATATAAAAGACTTGGCTGTGTCTACTGGAAGTGGTTATATTATGTTTGAGAATGAGCAGGTATTTATGACTTTTGATTACCAGCACAATAGCACTTTGGTCAAGGCCTATAGTCTAATAGATGGTAAGTCGCTTTGGGAAACGGATCAATTGCATATGGCCATTTCCGTTACCGAAACTATATTAACGGCTCATGGAGTTCAAGAAGGGAACCTTTTTGAACCTGGATTAAACGTAAAATCCAACTCCAATAAATTTTATACAAAGGATAAATTTATTGATAGGCTAATTAACTATCTCCCGGAACGTCAAGCCATAACCATTAACGGGAAGAATGGACTTCAATTGGTAGATGTTAAAACGGGGAAGTTACATTGGATACAAAAAGCTGTTTCAGGAGGCATTGGAGAGCTTTTGTATGATACCAAAACCAAACGTATGCTGGCGATACAGGTTCCCAATTCAGAAGGCGCCATTGATCAACTTGCATCAAAACAAGAAGTGTTGGCACTGGATGCAGGCACTGGCAAATTGTTGTGGCGTGTAGAATATTCAGGAACCTTTCAACCTGGATTTGCGTCAGTGATTGGGAATACCTTGGTGCTTCCTTATTTAGAACTGACCTTTATTGATGTTGAAACAGGAGAGGAAATTCAGGGAGATATAAAAACACGTACGCAGGCTGCTAAAACAACTACCAAGGTTTTAGGCAATATTATGGCAATAGATCGGGCTGTTCACGGGAGCGAAGAAGCGCAAGGTTCAAACAAATACAACAGGCTCATACCTCGCAAACTTCACTTCAATAGTGATGGTAAGTTATGTTACTTTACGACATTTAATGAAGAGGGTCAATTGGGGACAGGTATGAAAAAGGGATATTTAATCATTGACATCCACAAAGACAAGGTAGAAAAGGAGGAGTATGGAATTCTTGGGAATCAATGGACTGTGGTGCAGGATGAAATGGTAGATGGGCTTTTTTATGTTAAAGCTTCTGGTAATTTAAACCGCACCATGATTACTGCTCTGGATGCTAAAACGGGGGACGTGGTTTTTGAAACCAAAAAAGCCTCAAACAGTGCCGATATCACTAAATTGTTTAATCCCTTTATGGTAAGCAATGGTCGTATTGTGGATATTGTGTCTCAGGGAATTTTTATCCATGACGCCAAAACAGGGGTAGAACTGTCTTATACACGAACCAAGGACTTGGGTATTGGAAGGGTAAAGTACAGTGAATTTTATGCCAATGGGATTTTGCTTTTTGGAACGAAAGGGCTTGCCATTATAGATTTTGAGGGCAACCATTTAGCCAGTGTGGCTACAAAGAGCCTATTGGATGTTATCGCGACTAAAGAAGAGGTTTGGGTTCTGGAAAACAAAACATTTACTCGAATACATTCCAAAAATGGTGATGTTTTGGAAACCAACATATTGCCTAAAACCGAGCATGTTTTTTTAAGTCCTTCAGGAAATACAATTGCCAATTTTAGTACTTCCAACAAGCGGTTATCCATTAAACAGCAAGGCTAAATTTTTGAACACTTTTATACAAGAAACATTTAATAATAACTATTAATCATTAAAAATCAAAAAACTTATGAAACATGTAATGCGTATTACTTTATTAACACTTTTCTTATCATTTATGGCGTGCTCCAATGATGATGTTTCCAATGACAATACAGGTATGGAGGATATTCCCATCCCTTTAAATGAAATGTCTTTTGATATAGCAGGGGCAGTTGAAGGGTCCAAATCAGGGTACTGTTATGTAGTTATAGTGGGCGAAAGTTCATATATGGTTTCCAGTAACGATGGCACCTCAGCAGCAGACCAAACCTTTGGGATTACACTTTATAAAGATTTTGAGGAAGATCCAGTGGGGAATCCTGCACCGGGAACCTATCCTATAGGTACAGTGGTAGATGTTTCGGGTATTGATGGGTTTTGGGTAGTATATACCGATACCCAGAACGATACTGAATTTGGTTCAGGAACCGATGCTGTGTCTGGTAGTTTAACCATCATAAGCAATACCAATAATGAACTGAAAGGAACGTTTGAATTTACTGCTACCAACAATCAAACTGGAGAAAGCATCCAGGTGACCAATGGTAAATTTTCAGCAGCCATAGACTAAATGGTCTTTAACCCGTAGCTAACAAGATTTTGATACACAAGGCTTAGTACAAAAATAGATACATAAACATTAAAAACATTTATTATGACATTAGAAACAAAACTGAATTTCTTTTTAAACAGATTTATGGCGTTCACATTGCTTTTCTTAATATCTGCTTGCTCTGTTGAAGATGGGGTAGACGGTACGGATGGAGAAGATGGTCAGGATGGGAATGCCAATGTGATAACTTCAGATTGGTTCCAAATACAATATGACGATATGAGTGGCGCAAATCCACCAACTTGGGGAGCGATGATATTAACCAATGAAGACATCCCTGAAGTAGATTTAGAAGATTTTGTTGAAACCGGAGGTGTTGCCTTAGTATATTTTAAGTTGTATGAAGGTGCTGATGAAACAGAGTATATTATTTTGCCAACTCCAACTACATTTGGAAATTTAACTTTTTTAAGTGGGTTTTCCAATTTACAATCAGCGTTAGGATTAACCATCCAGATAAACGGCCCTGATGTGTCACAGTTTGAAAATATACCAAGTTTAACATTTAGGTATGTTTTGATTCCAGCCAGTGTAATAGAAGCCCGTCAGGCATTAAACAAGGAACAGTGGAGCGATATCAATATCAAGGACTATAGCGAGGTGCGTTCCTTTTTGGGTGTTGCCCCATAATGTAATTTCCAATCTCAAATTTGGAATTTGCTTTAGTGCTGATTTTTTCAGTACCCAAATTCAAATTATTTTTTGATGCAACCAAACTTAATTAATAGCATTTTTTATTTTTGGTTCACTTTAAAAGGTCTTGCCATGTGTGTCAAGGCCTTTTTTTATGGGTCATAAAACCCATGCGCATTTTAAAATTAAAATTTGTGGATAATTTTAAGTGTTTCAAAAGAGGTACATGTTTATATTTTTTATTTTTATAAAAATTAAAATATCATGGAACCTGCAGACCTTATACAAACCGTTGCAAAAACGGAAACGCTACAATCCCAACTCAGTCACATTCTGGATGCCTTTCAACAGATGGATTACCATAAACTCAACACGGTCTTGGACGACGGATATTACGAGGAAATGCCAAAAACCGCCTTTATTTACAGGCAGCAACGCATTTTTAAATTTATGCAAAGCAAAGGGGACACCCATTTAAAGCTTTCCACCAATATCTGCACAGGCTGCTTATGTGGCAAACCTGTATTTGTTTTTACGGGCAACCATTCCGGGTTGACCTATGGGGTGTATGTCGAGTTTTTAAATGATGCCATTGTGGATGTGTATCGGTGTTCGGAACAGTCCAATAGTTTCTTTGGTCTGATGCCATTTTAAGCTTTAGTTGTATTCTCAGTTATTGTATTCAGTTTAGGTATGGATATTTTAAAACCGGTTTTAAGTTTCATTCTTTTTTTTATGGTCAGTTTGTTGGTCCAGGCAGGCAAGCTTCAGCAAGAACCCATTGACAGTACCCATTATTATTACAACAAGGTAATAAAGCCCAATTCAAAATCGGATTTGCTGCAAGCCTTTGTGTTTTACCGAAACCAAAAAGACAGGAGCTTGAAACGGGCAGATACTTTAGAGGCCGTTTATAGTTTGAGGCAATTGGCCATTATTCAAAAAAAGTTGGGTATCCTTTATGATAGTGAGAGCTCAGCCATTGAAGCTTTAGGTCTTTTGGAACAGCTACCAGCCAGTAGTGAGCGTAGGGAGTCCAAAGCAGGTATCTACAATCATTTGGGACGGGTTTATAGTGAGATGCAAGATCACGTCAATGCCATAGCCTATTATAAAAAGGCTTTGGCTTTGGCAGACAGTAAGTTACAGGATATGGTTTTGCGCAACAACATAGCCTTTGCCCAATTACAGGCAGACAGTCTTGATGTGGCCTTAGAGGCGTTTAGCTCCTTATATCAGGAAAGTTTGGTCTATCAAGATAGCGTTATCATTGCCAGAACCCTAAACAATTTGGGGTTGGTAAAAGGGAAGTTGCAAGACAGTACAGCCCTGTTGGATTTGGAACAGGCATTCAAGTTACGTGAGGCTTTGGGGAACCCAACAGATATTTTAGGCAGTTATTTGGATCTTTCGGAGTATTATATCTCTCAAGGCAAGATTGAACGGGCCAAGTTACAGGCCCAAAAAGCCTATCAATTGGCCAGGGCTTCCAATAATCCCAGTCATTTAGTGACTGCCTTGGGGGTGTTGGTACAATTAAAAGAAGACCCAGAAGTTCGGTTTTACAAACAGCTTATGGACAGTATGCGAACTGCGACTATGTTGGTAGAGGGCAAGTACGCTTCCAAGAAATATGCTTTGGCAGCGCAAGAAGCTTTGGCCAACAAACGCTTGCTGGAGCTGGAGCAGGAAAAGAGCTATAAGTACCTTTATGGGTTTTTGTCTTTGTTTGTGCTTAGTTTGGGAGTGACGGTTGCAGTGTTTCAACGGCAACGTTTTAAAAAGCAAAAGCAATTGGAAGTTTATCATACCGAATTGCGTATTTCGAAAAAAGTCCATGATGAGGTGGCCAATGGGGTGTACCATGTGATGACCAAAATCCAACAAACCCCTGAGGTGCATGAAGGTATTTTAGACGATTTAGAGCGGGTGTACCATAAAACCCGAGATATTTCTAGGGAGCATCAGGACATTCAAGTCCATGAACATTTTAAAGAGACCTTGTTGGATTTGATAAGCAATTATAAAAGCGATAGGGTAAACATCCTTACCAAGGATCTTTCCAAGATAGATTGGTCTTTGCTTAGCAGTCAAAAAAAGATAGCTTTGTA
>SWCA01004619.1_pt1 | contig 11943 bp, 6 predicted proteins | sample 4692961 | NCBI WGS metagenome assembly SWCA01 (sample SAMN10267275, study PRJNA491770) | bioreactor metagenome | isolation source: DHS bioreactor inoculated with | place: Japan: off Shimokita Peninsula
AAATAAGAAATGACATCAAAGCCAAATTCTATAGATTTTTCAATGTTTATTGGTGAATAAGTAATTTCATTACTTTGGTTGTTTTGAATAGGTATTTCAAAAATGTTATCATTTTTATGAATGTAATATGCTTCCAAGGTTAAAAAGGGGCTTACAGTAGACCCAACAACATAATGGTCTTTATAGGTAGGCATGAGGTTGGGATTACCTACCACTAAGGTATAGTCGTTCAAATAAAAAGTAAAAGGATTTAAATCTTTATAGTTTGGCCGTTCTATACTTCGTTTATAATTAGCATAAAAACTTAGGACTTCACCTGCTTGGTACGTTAGACTTACATTGGGAAACCAGTCAAAATAATCTTGTTTGTCTGTTTGATTGTTGGTTAAAGATATCCCTTCTAGAGAGGTTTGTTCCATTCTTATTCCTGCATGCAAACGCCATTTTTCCCATTCTTTTTTAATATTGGAATAGGCAGCAAACACATTTTCGTTATAATCAAAAGTACTGGAGTTTGTTACATCCAAAATCTCTTGATTGGTGTTAAAATCATAATCGTAGCGTGTCACATCACTGTTTGTTTGCACATTGGAGAATTTCATTCCAGCATCAAAATAAGATGTGTCGTTTATAGGCAATTTATAATCCAACTGAGAGGTTATGATTTGTGTTTCTTGATTGGCATCTGTATTAAAAGCTGTAGGCTCTATAAAGTTATTATTCTGATCGTAATAATTGCTTAAGGATTCTTGAAATCTGTTATAGTCATAAATGGTATAATGCCCATTAAGCGCCAAACTTCCTTTTGTAAATTGATGTACATAATCCAAATCAAAACCTAAATTGTATTTATCGTCATTCGCCATGTTAGCTGCCTCAAAACGGGATTGAAATACTTTGTTTGCATTATAGACATTCGTATTGTTATCTATGTTGTATTTGTAATATGGTGTCCATAACATGTTGGAAGATACACTTAAGGTGTTTGCCTCATTTAGTAGAAAATCAATGTTGAAATTCAGGTTATGCGATTTGCTCCAGGTATTTCTGTTAACGGATGATTTCCAAAATTCATCAACTTGACCATTGGTATCGAGGTAATAAACACCATCGTCGTTGTCCCTGTTTATTTTGTCGTCCGTATAGCTATAATTGGCAAATAAATTAATTTTGTCTGTTTTAAAATAATTGGTCATTCCTGCATTGTATCTAGGAAATACACCTTGGGTGTAATTTGCAAAAACACTACCTCTATAGCCTGTAATCAGGTTTTTACTCATAAGAATGTTCAAAACCACTCCACTTTCAGCATCATAACTAGCAGATGGATTGGTAATAACCTCAACAGATTTTATGGCATTGGCTGGAGAACCTTCCAAGAGCTGCAATAATTCATCCTTGGACAGTTGCACTTTTCTATTATTTATGTAAACTGTTGGCGCAGAACCTTTAACAGATATTTGCCCATCCAAAACCAAAACCCCTGGAGTACTTTTTACTACTTGAAGCAAGCTACCTTCAGAAAGCGCTGTGTTTTCAACCCCAAAAACCAGTTTGTCTGCTTCTTTCTTTATGGTAGGTTTGTTCACTACAATATTGACTTCGTCTAAAGCTTCATTATTTTCTTCTAAGGTGATATCACCAAGACTTATATCTTTAGAAGACACACTAACAAATTCGGTATAATCTTTAAAACCTATAAAACTTATTTTAATAAGATAATCCTCTTCTTGAACATTTTTTAGTTCAAAAAAACCTTGTTCATTTGTGGATGTGCCTTTAATGGCAGTAGAATCTTTTGCAGACAGCAACAATGCATTGGCAAAATATACAGGATTTTGGTCCGTGTCTTTTACGGTTCCTGTAATGGAAACATCTTGAGCCATCACTGTAAATGGTAACAAAAAGACAACAAAAACGTAAAAAAAATTTAACTTAAAACTCATAAGCTTATTTGGGGCTACAATATAAAAATAGTTTTGAACATATTTTTACGGAAAACCCGTAAATAAATATGATATTTAGTTAGTTATTAACAATTATAGCAAGTTTAAAACAATTATATTTGCAAATTAGATTTATGCTAGAATAAATTTTATGAAGCACATTAGAAACTTTTGTATTATAGCACATATAGACCATGGTAAAAGTACCTTGGCAGATAGATTATTGGATTATACAGGCTCTGTAACCGAACGCGAGAAAAAAGAACAGCTGTTGGACAGTATGGATTTGGAGCGAGAACGTGGTATAACCATTAAATCTCATGCCATACAAATGGAATATACCTATAAAGGAGAGCAATATATTTTAAATTTAATTGACACGCCTGGACACGTAGATTTTAGCTACGAGGTATCACGTTCCATTGCTGCTTGCGAAGGTGCTTTGTTGATTGTTGATGCTGCGCAAAGCATTCAAGCACAAACCATTTCCAATTTATATTTGGCCTTGGAAAACGATTTGGAAATAATACCTGTTTTAAATAAAGTAGATTTGCCAAGTGCCAATCCTGAAGAAGTAACCGATGATATTGTGGATTTATTGGGCTGCAAACCAGAAGATGTTATCCATGCCAGTGGAAAAACAGGCTTTGGCGTAGATAATATTTTAGCTGCCATTATTGAGCGTATTCCTGCTCCTACCGGAAATCCTGATGAACCCTTACAGGCTTTGATTTTCGATTCGGTTTACAACCCATTTCGTGGTGTGGAAACCTATTTCAGGGTATTAAATGGAACCATAAAAAAAGGACAGAACATTAAATTTATTGCCACAGGCAAAACATATTTTGCAGATGAAATTGGTACTTTAAAACTAAAACAGTTTCCTAGACAAGAAATAAAAGCTGGAGATGTTGGGTATGTAATCACTGGAATTAAAGAAGCTAAAGAAGTAAAAGTTGGTGACACCTTAACTGATGCTAAAAATCCAACTACCAATGTTATTGAAGGTTTTGAAGATGTGAAACCCATGGTATTTGCCGGAATCTATCCTGTAGATACGGAAGATTATGAAGAACTTCGAGCATCTATGGAAAAATTGCAGCTTAACGATGCCTCTTTGGTTTTTACTCCTGAAAGTTCTGCTGCTTTAGGTTTTGGGTTCCGTTGTGGTTTCTTGGGCATGCTACACATGGAAATCATCCAGGAACGCTTGGAACGAGAGTTTGATATGACTGTTATTACAACAGTTCCAAACGTAAGTTACCACGCTTTTACCAAAAAATACCCAGAGACACCAATTATTGTTAATAATCCATCCGATTTACCAGACCCATCCGGTTTGGATCGTGTGGAAGAACCATATATTAAAGCTACCATCATTACCAAAGCAGATTTTGTTGGAAACGTCATGTCTCTATGTATTGAAAAACGAGGAATGATTACCAATCAAACCTATTTAACAACCGAAAGGGTTGAAATGACTTTTGATATGCCTTTAGCTGAGATTGTTTTTGATTTCTATGATCGCTTAAAAACCGTTTCCAAAGGATATGCCTCTTTCGATTATCATCCTATTGGGATGAAACCTTCTAAACTGGTTCGTGTGGATATTTTATTGAACTCCCAACCAGTAGATGCACTTTCAGCTTTAATACATGCTGATAATGCACATAGTATAGGTAAAAAAATGTGCGAAAAATTAAAGGAACTCATTCCTAGACAACAATTCGATATTCCTATTCAAGCCGCCATTGGTGCAAAAATTATTGCTAGGGAAACCATAAAAGCCTTACGTAAAGATGTAACTGCCAAGTGTTATGGTGGAGATATTTCCAGAAAACGTAAACTTCTTGAGAAACAGAAAAAAGGTAAAAAACGTATGAGACAAGTAGGAAATGTTGAAATCCCCCAACAAGCTTTTATGGCTGTTTTAAAACTGAACGACTAAAAAAATTCCTGCAAATGCAGGAATTTTTTTTAAACCCTAACAAAACCTTTTTGATTTTGTGTCATTGGTAAATGATCTCGCAAAAAAACGGTTAAACTCTGTTCTTAAATCGAGAAACCCATCTTTTAATAAATTAATTTAAATTGGTTTTTCCTCCGTTTGTTTCATTCTTTACTGTTTCTACATCAAAAGGTTTTCCTATATAAACTAATTTCCAACCAGGTTCAAGGTTTTCAAGGGTTTCTTCTTTGTCTGCCTTAACAACAAACAAATCGTTGTCATTATCTTTAATGAACAAAGGAATAATATCTGGATCCTTACTTGAAATTTCAATTAAATCGTAATAATGGTCTTTATCTTTTAATTTAATCTCTTGTATGGAAGGATATTTATTGATAACGTTTGTCAATGAGTTAAAATCGTCTGTATAAGAAAACACGCCTTCTGTTGGCATTTCTGAGGTTTCCTGCATTTCTGTAGAGGTTAACAACCTGTAAGACCCATTTTCCCCAAATTTATCCCCAAACTGCTTAATGGCGTACTTATTTATATCTGTATTTCCAGTTAAAGCCAATAAAAAACCCATATCGTTAAGCTCAATATTATCCAATAACTTATCGGAGTAAATATTGGTATTCATTGCTTCCAGACCAAGCTCGTTGGCTTTTGCAATATTATTTTGGTTGCTATCTATTAAAACAACATGTCTGCCATTTTTTTCTAAATAATGGGCCAATAACCTAGGGAGTTTGGATGCACCTACAATTAAAATCCCTCTAGACTCGGTCAAGAACACTCCAACTATTTTGGCAAACATCCTGGCTGTTGTAGCATTAAGGATAACAGTTCCTAGCACAATCATAAATACCAATGGAGTAATATATTCGGCTCCTGGAACGCCATCTTCGGCAAGTTTAAGTCCAAATAACGAGGCAATACCTGCTGCCACGATTCCTCGTGGTCCAACCCAACTTATAAACAGTTTTTCTTTAAGTTTTAAATTAGAGCCTTGGGTACTTAAAAACACGCCAATAGGTCTAATAACAAATACAACAACAGAAAATAAGATTACTGTGTTCCAATTGTAAATTAAAAGTAAATCTTCAAAATTGATATCTGCAGCTAGAAGGATAAAAAGTATGGATATCAATAAAACACTTAAGGATTCTTTAAAGTAAAGCAGCTCTTTTAAGTAAGGGGACTTGGAGTTTCCCAAAACCATTCCCATAACCACCACTGCCAATAAACCAGACTCATGTGCAAATTCATCGGCTAAAATAAAAACTCCCAATACAGCTGCCAATGCAAACACATTCATTAAATAATGGGGCACCCAATTTCGGTTTAAAATCAAATTAAGACCATGAGCAAAAGTAAATCCAAAAGTAGTACCGAACAATACGATTTTCCCAAATTCAATAAAAGCCGTTTTGGTAAATTCCCCACCAGCATCCACACTAATAAATTCGAAAACAAGTACAGCTACCAAGGCTCCTATTGGGTCTATAAGGATTCCTTCCCATTTTAAAACGGCAGAAACATCTTTTTTAAGGGGTATATTTCTTAAAATTGGTGTAATTACCGTTGGTCCTGTTACAATAATCAGAGCTGAAAATAAAAAAGAAATTTCCCAACTTAAATAAAAAATATAGTGTGCTGCTATGGCAGCCCCAAAAAAGGTGACTATAGAACCTACAGTAATTAACTTGGTAATAACTGGACCAACATTTTTTATTTCACCTTTTTTTAAGGTTAATCCACCTTCAAATAAAATTATACTAATTGCCAAAGACACAAAGAAAAACAAACTGCCTCCAGGAAAAAGCCCTTCATCGCCATTCCATCTAGGTTCAATCCATTTGGTGCCATCTGCACTTAAAAATTCTGCTGCAATAGGTCCTACAAATAAACCAATAAGAATTAAAGGTAAAATAGCTGGTATTTTTAATTTCCATGCTACCCATTGTGCCAATATACCAAGTATGATAATGCCTGCTAATTCTACCATATAAAGATTTTAAATTTTGTGAACAATTATAAAAAACCTTGGCAAAATAATGCTTTTTTATTTTACAATTGTAAATAGCGCTTTATTAACAAGTTAAAAAACTAAAGAAAAAAATTAAAAAGATTAAACCATCAATCCTCATTTTTGGATTCGGACATATAGTACAAACGTTTTAAACTCTTTTTAAGAAGTACGAATCGATATACGCCAATTATAAAAAAAAGTGCCGAAAATACTAATGACAACAATCCTAGAAACCTGAAATTTGGAAAAGGGAAATCTTTTAATTGAAAAAAAGCAATACCACCCAACAACAAATACAAAGAAGATCTTACATAAGATAACAAAGTACGCTCATTTGCCAACCTGGTTCGCTCAATAGCTAAATAATCTCTTAAAATAACTTCTTCATCTGGCTTAAAATCTCTACCAAACCGAAGCAATTTCATTTTTTTAATTTTCAAGGGACTCGGTTTAAGTGTTTTCATAAATGGTTTTTTATAAAATTATAATTAATATTTATTAGCTACAAATAAATTATCTCATTCAATCCAATCCAAAATGTTAAAAAACAACTAATATCCTTGCTTTATTTTCACTTATATGGGGCGTTTTAGTAATTTGCAGGCATTATGAAATTATATCCTATTGAATCTGGAAATTTTAAGTTGGATGGTGGCGCCATGTTTGGTGTAGTCCCTAAATCCCTTTGGCAAAAAACCAATCCTGCAGATACCAACAACATGATTGATATTGCTGCACGTTGTTTATTAATTGAAGATGGCAACAAGCTCATTTTAATAGACACTGGAATGGGCAACAAACAAAGTGATAAGTTTTTTGGATACTATTATCTTTGGGGAAATGATTCTATTGACAAGTCCTTAGAACAATATGGTTTCCATAGAGATGACATTACAGATGTGTTTATGACCCATTTACATTTTGATCATTGTGGAGGCTCAATCCAGTGGAACAAGAACCGAACGGGTTATGAGCCTACTTTTAAAAATGCCCATTTTTGGAGCAATCAAGACCATTGGAAATGGGCAACACAACCCAACAACAGGGAAAAAGCCTCTTTCCTTAAAGAAAACATTTTGCCAATGGAAGAAAGTGGCCAGTTAAAATTCACAGCCTTACCACAAACAGATATGTTGAAAAACAGCCCTTTGGGCTTTGATATTTTTTTCGCAAATGGCCATACAGATAAACAAATGATTCCTATGATACATTACAAAGGCAAAACCATTTGTTTTATGGCAGACCTACTGCCAACTGCAGGGCATTTACCCTTACCTTTTGTAATGGGCTACGATACAAGACCTCTGCTGACTTTAGACGAAAAAGAAAAATTCCTCAATCTAGCAGCAGATAATAATTATTACTTATTTTTGGAGCACGATGCACATAACGAGATTATTACAGTAAAGCAAACTGATAAAGGTGTGCGATTAAACCATGTTTTTACCTGTAATGAAATATTTAACTAATACCAATAAATTAAAATGAAATTAATGAAACCTTTTATGCTTTCAGTACTTGTAGCCGCTACTCTTTCTAGTTGTGGTGGAGGTGCTGATATTGTATCAACACCTGTTGAAAACATAGATTCTGTGCCTTTAAAAGTGTCGGAATTAACAGAAAACGAAAAACACACTTGGGGACATTTAGATCTTGTAAAAGATACAATTCCCGGAATGAGTGTTGAAAAAGCTTATGCTGAAATTATAAAAAACAGAAAAGGCCAATCTGTGATTGTTGCTGTAATTGATTCTGGTATCGATATTGAACACGAAGACTTAGACGGAGTTCTTTGGACCAACGAAGACGAAATCCCAGGAAATGGTATTGACGATGATAATAATGGTTATGTAGATGATATTCATGGGTGGAACTTTTTAGGAGATGCTTACGATGAACAATTGGAATACGTACGTATCCTTGCATCTGGAGACACAAGCAACCCAGATTATGCTAGAGCTCAAGAAGAATACGACAAAGAATATCAAGAAACGGTTGGTAGAAAAGCACAATACGATCAAATTTATGAGCAAGTAAAAAATGCCGATGAAACCATCTCCAAGCATTTAGGTAAAGAAAACTACACCAAAGAAGATGTTGAAGCCATCGATTCAGAAGATGAAGCCATTACCAAAGCCATTAGCGTAATGAACTTTATGTATGGTAATGGATTTGAAGACACAAAAGTAGCTTTAAACTCCATAAAAGAAGGTGTGGATTATTTTACTGATAAATTAAACTACAACCTAAACAAAGATTTCAACGGAAGAACCACTGGAGACAATCCTAACGACTTGTCTGATGTTGGATACGGAAACGCCAATGTACTTCCTTCTGAAAAAGGGGAAAGCCACGGAACTCACGTAGCAGGAATTATTGCTGCAGAACGTGGTAATGGTAAAGGTGTAGATGGTGTTGCCAACAATGTAAAAATCATGAGCTTAAGAGCTGTTCCAAATGGCGATGAGTACGATAAAGATATTGCTTTGGCTATTAGATATGCCGTAGATAATGGCGCGTTAATTATCAACGGAAGTTTTGGTAAGTACTACTCTCCACATAGCGATTGGGTTAGAGACGCAATAGCTTACGCAAGTAGTAAAGATGTTGTTTTTGTAAATGCTGCTGGAAACGAAGGTATAGATTTAGACCAAAAAGAATGCTATCCAAACGATCAAGTAAACAATGGTCCAGAAGTATCTACCTCTTTTATTACAGTTGGCGCTTTAGAGCCTAAATATGGTGCCAATATGGTAGCTGGGTTTTCTAACTACGGAAAAATCAATGTAGATGTTTTTGCTCCAGGAGCTAAAATTTATTCCACAACTCCAGAAAACGAATACGATACTAAAGGGGGAACATCTATGGCTGCTCCTGCAGTAGCTGGTGTTGCTGCTTTAATCCGTTCTTATTACCCTAAATTATCTGCTGCTCAAGTAAAGCAAATAATTATGGATTCTGGATTGGCGCTTTCTACAAAAGTAGTGGTTGGTGGAGATACCAATAACGTAAAACCTATTGGAGATTTAACAAAATCCGGTAAAATTGTAAACGCTTACAACGCGCTTATTATGGCAGATCAGTTATCTAAATAATTATAAAAAACCTAAACCTCATCCTATCAAAAGATGAGGTTTTTTTAATTCATTTAAAATGAAAAAAATCTTTGTATTCCTTTTTGGTTTAGGCGTTCTTTTTACTTCAGCCAATACCAAACAAACAGAACCAAACAAAACGGCTAACAATACGGGTTACTGGCAACAACATGTAGATTACAAAATGAATGTAACCATGGATGTTACCAATTATCAATACACTGGAACGCAACAATTGGTTTATACCAACAACTCTCCAGATGTATTAACCAGAGTGTATTACCACCTCTATTTTAACGCATTTCAACCTGGCAGCGAAATGGATGTAAGATCGCAAACCATAGCAGATCCAGATAGTCGTGTGGGAGATAGAATTGGAAAATTGAAACCAGACGAAATTGGTTTTTTAAATGTCACCTCATTAAAGCAAAATGGTATTATCTTAAATTACGATGTAGTAGGAACTGTTTTACAGGTGCAATTGCACGAGCCAATACAACCAGGAGAAAAAGTAACTTTCGATATGGTTTTTAATGGCCAAGTACCTGTTCAAATTCGTCGTTCTGGTAGAAACAGTGCTGAAGGTGTGGCTTTATCCATGACACAATGGTACCCAAAATTAGCCGAATACGATTTTGAAGGTTGGCATGCAGATCCATACATTGGAAGAGAATTCCATGGTGTTTGGGGAGATTTTGACGTAACCATAAACATCGATAAAAACTATGTGGTTGGTGGTACTGGTTATTTACAAAATCCAAACGAAATTGGCCATGGTTACGAAACTGGAGAAGTAAAACAACCTAAAGGAGATATGCTGTCTTGGCACTTTATAGCACCAAAAGTTCACGATTTTACTTGGGCTGCAGATCCAGAATTTATTCACGATACCATGCAGGTTCCAGATGGTCCAATGTTACATTTCTTATACAAAAAGACTTTAGAAGCCGAATACCTGGAAAACTGGAAAAAACTACAACCAAAAACGGTTGAATTAATGGAGTATTTCAGTGAGCATATTGGAAAATACCCATACAAACAATATTCTGTAATCCAAGGTGGCGATGGTGGTATGGAATATGGCATGTGCACACTTATCACCGGAAAACGCAAATTTGGAAGTTTGGTTGGTGTTACGGCACACGAATTGGCTCATGCTTGGTTTCAATTTTTATTGGCAACAAACGAAGCCAGACATTATTGGATGGACGAAGGATTTACCAGTTATATTAGTGATTATGCCATGAACGCCGTTATGGATGGCAATGAAGAAAACCCAACAACCAATGCTTATAGAGGCTATATTTACCTGGCAACTTCTGGGAAAGAGCAGCCTTTAACCACACATGCTGACCGTTTTGAGTACAATCAAGCCTATGGAATTTCTGCTTATAGTAAAGGAGAAGTATTTATGGCGCAATTGGGCTATGTTATAGGGGAAGACAATTTAAAAGCCACCATTAAAAAGTACTATAACGATTTTGCCTTTAAACATCCAACACCAATCGATTTTATTCGCACAGCAGAAAAAATAACAGACTTCGAATTGGATTGGTATTTAATAGATTTTGCTCAAACCACAAACACCATAGATTATGGTGTAAAAGCTGTAAGTGGCAATAAGGTTACCTTAGAACGTATAGGACTTATGCCAATGCCTATAGACCTAACCATTACTTATACCGATGGAACAACCGAAGATTATTACATTCCGTTGCGTATGATGCGTGGTAAAAAACCAACTACGGCTACTACACTATCGGATTGGGCTTGGGCTTATCCAACTTATACCTTTGAAGCTTCCAAAGCCATAAAATCGGTTCAAATAGATCCTAAAGAATGGATGGCAGACATTAATAAAGTAAACAATAAGTTTGAACTTAATTAAATACAAACTTTAAATTGATATCCATGAACCTGCAAGCTGTTAATAACCTTGCAGGTTTTTTTTATTTATTAAACCAAGCCTCATTTTTATACAAAGTTTTCTTAGCAACCCGTTCCCTATTGTACAACAACATATGTGTCTTGCTTAATTGCTGACTTCTAAACCCAAAAATGTGAAAAATCTGCTTGGCTAAAAACCTGGTCACTTTTAAATTAACCGATAAAACACCTTGCTTTTTATTTTCCCAAGAAATGCCAGGTAAAAACACCAATAAACTATCCAATTTGAAGTTCCGTATAAATTCGGAAATTTTCATGAAAATTGGATGAATGCTTTTTATTATGAAAAAACCTTCAGCTCCTTGAGTTTGGTACAACGGCATAAATATCCTGGCATTGTATCCAGAGAAAATAGCTTGTGCATTGCTTTGTGCCAAATGTGTTCCTTTGGAAATAGCCTGAAAACTTTTAAAACCTTCAAGCATCTTAAAATGTTCCTGAGGTTTTATTTTGTATAAATAAGTGATTTCAAATATCTCTGAAATGTTTTTGGACTGATGTTTTAACCTGTTATAATGCATCTGGAAATCCTTGACAGAATTTTTATCCAAAGCTTTTGTAAAAACCAACGAAAGGTAAATAAACGCTTCACAATTTAAAACAGCATCAAGCTCGTCGTGCTGTCCAGATTCAAAACCCAAGGACACATAGCCCAATTGGTTGATATAGCTCAACAAAGGGCCTTTTAAATACTCTTCTATGCCCAAAACCACTGGCACAGGAAATTGTTGTGAAAATTTTCTGTTTATCAAAGCATCGTTTATGGTAATAAAAGGTAACGTTTTACTGGAAGTGGTATGGAAATCTATAAAATATATAGGTTCAGAATGTGCTTTTTGTATAGCTTTCAATAAGTTATAAATTTCAAATTGTTCTTTTTCTTCTGAAATTAATTCTTCTTTTGAAACCAAAGCGTCTAAATCAGCTTGTGTCCATAACCTGTTTAAGTCTTTCTCCAAATATCGCTGGTTCTTG
>SWCA01003478.1_pt1 | contig 11930 bp, 10 predicted proteins | sample 4692961 | NCBI WGS metagenome assembly SWCA01 (sample SAMN10267275, study PRJNA491770) | bioreactor metagenome | isolation source: DHS bioreactor inoculated with | place: Japan: off Shimokita Peninsula
ACCCTACGATAAAGCTTTTTGTATTTCTTCAATTCTTTTGTTTATTTCCATTATTTCTTTTTCATACTCCTTGTTTACGTAACCAGGAACATGTTGGCTGTTAGTTTTACCTAGTACATAGTATCTTTCCTCTTTTACTTCCTCTAAAAGTTCAAGCTGTTCCTTTAATTTTTGCTGCAGTTCTTCTTTGGACAATTTTGAATAAAACATGTTATACCTCCATGTTATAGTTTATAGCCATTACATTTTATCAAAGTTTTGTTTATTCATAAAGCGTATAAATGATATTTTTACAAAATTCAAAGAAACAAAGCCTAGAAATGGTATCCTATGGCAAAACTATCTGAAAACGTGTAATATATAAACTAAAGACTTAATACTCATACCTTAGATGGTGTGTTTAAGTATATTAAGAAAGGGAGGTGTTAGGGCATGAGTGATAAAGTAAAATTAACAGAAATGGTAAGGGCAGCTGGTTGAGCGGCTAAAGTTGGTCCGCAGACTCTCTCTCAAATACTTGAGAGATTACCAAAAAGTGCGGACCCAAACCTGCTGGTCAGCGGGGAAAAAATGGATGATGCTGGTGTTTATAAGATTAATGAAAATACTGCCCTGGTCCAAACCCTGGATTTTTTTACTCCCATGGTGGATGATCCATACTTATTTGGACAGATTGCTGCTGTTAACTCTTTAAATGATGTTTATGCAATGGGGGCGAAGCCTTTAACTGTTATGAACATAGTTTGTTTTCCAGAATGTTTGGATGTTCAAATACTAGGTGATATTCTTGAAGGTGGATTTTCAAAAATACAAGAGGCTGGAGCTGTACTTGTCGGAGGCCATACTGTGGAGGATAACGAGCCTAAATATGGGCTTTCAGTTACTGGGCTTATTGATCCTATTAAAGTAATATCTAATAGGGGAGCAAAACCTGGGCAGACAATCGTATTAACCAAACCAATAGGTACAGGCATTATTAGTACTGCAATTAAAGGGAAAATAGCAGAAGAAGAATCTATAAAAAAGGCAATCCAAGTTATGACAACCCTAAATGACAAGGCTTGTCAGGTAATGATAGAAGTTGGAGCTACAGCCTGTACTGATGTAACAGGATTTGGTTTGCTTGGACACATGCTTGAAGTAGCCGAAGCGAGTAATGTCACCATTGAGATTGAGCTGTCCCTAGTACCTATTATTAAGGGGGTAGTTAACTTGGCAGGAATGGGAATTGTTCCAGCCGGAGCCCGAAATAATCTAAAATACATAGAAGCCAAAGTAAAATGGAGTAAAAAAGTTAATGAGATATATAGAGATATTCTGGCTGATCCCCAGACAGCTGGAGGCCTCTTGATTGCAGTAGATTCCAATAGGTCAGTTGAATTGGTTAGAGGTTTACAAGCATTGGGTGCTGAAGGGTACATTATTGGTCAGGTACATGAATTTACTGGAAATTATATAATTGTGGAGGGATAAAAGTGGAAAATTTAGTTGATGCAAGAGGTATGTCCTGCCCAAAACCAGTAATATGCACGAAAAAAGCTTTAGAGGAAATAAAGTCTGGAGTTTTGACAACTATAGTAGATAATGATATAGCGAAGGATAATGTAATAAGGCTTGCCAATAGTTTTGATTATCCTGTTGAGGTTGAAAAAAAAGAAGAGAATTATTACATTAGGATTAAAAAAGAAAATACTATGCTTGAGGAAGTAGATGTTGGTAGAAACATTGCAGTACTAGTCACTTCACAGTATATGGGTAAAGGCAATGATGAGTTAGGAAGAGTACTTGCTAAAAGTTTCTTTTTTACCTTAACCGAGACATACCCAATACCTAAAACAATAATGTTTATTAATAGTGGCATCATTCTAACCTGTGAAGGCTCCCATGTATTAGAGGAAATAATGGTATTAGAGAAAAGTGGAGTAGAAATTCTATCTTGTGGAACTTGTCTAGATTACTACCAGTTAAAAGATAAGCTTTGTGTAGGAAGTATTTCTAATATGTATACCATTGTGGAAAAAATGTATAATAACAAATTAATTAGTATATAAATAGGAGATTTAATGAGAACTCTTTTAACTAGTTTTAAAAAGAAAATTAAAGATGCTAAGGTAGATAAGGTAATTAGAAAAATGCTCTCAATGGAAGAACAAATTTCCCCATGGGTTATTAGTTCTTTACAAGAGTTTTCTGATGAAGAAATAACCTATATTTTAAAGGAAGTATATCCAAATTTAGAGTCCTATTTACAGAAACAATTGCTTATTGTATTAGATGACATTGGTTATATGAAGATGATCTATGATAAGCTAAACAATGGGAGCCAAAAAGAAATTCTTTTTTCCTTAGAATTATTAGGACTTTTAAAACCTTATAAGGCCATAGATTTAATTTTTGAAAGACTAGCTGATAATAGAGAATTTATTCAGTTCGAGGCAGCACATACATTAATTCTGTATAAGAACAAAAAAGTAGTTGAACTAACAGTAAAAGAGTTGAAAGAAGGCAGCACGTATTTACCTGCTAGACTAGCTCAGATACTTGTTGGATACGGGTCCCTTGGTGCTTTAGGATTAATAAATAATATGGATAACCCAAAATTGAGTAACCAACTTATTATTGAGGTTTTAGAACACCTAGAAATTGAAAAAGCAAATAATATAACAAATGATATGATAAATTATAAAATAAATGAGGAAATGTTGAAGTGCTTACATTCTCCAAACGTTGAAACAAGAGTAGCAGCCTTTAAATACTTAGTGGGAAAGAAGGATGTTAGCATTAAAAATGTTTTTGAAAAGGCAATGGTTGGTGTATCTGAACCTATTAGGCAGCAATTTGTTAAAGTCTTAAAAAAAATAGGAACCAAGGAAGCCATGGATATATTAATGATGGATCCAGAAATTACTGATGTCCTGGAACAGTCAGCAGCTACCATGGAGGGGGGAGTCAAGTAAAATGGCTGAATTATTTACAATCATTAATCAGGTTGATGTGGGACAGTTAACAATTAAGCTTTCCTTATCAATACTAGTACTACTCTTGACTTATATATTGATAAAAGTCAGTAAAAGACTGCTGGATAAGGTTATCAACTATCAACATCACGAAAAAGGTTTGATAAACCCCGAATTTGTTCAAATAATATGCTCAACACTAAAAGCTGTGGTAAATTATGGAGGTCTTTTCCTGGCTTTTCTCGTAATACTGGAAATTTTCGACGTGAGTGTTTTCCAAACTGGAGATTTAAAAGCTGTTGGATTTCAACTGCTAAGAGTAATTGCAATTTTTATTGGTGCTAGACTTATTATTAACTTTCAAAGAGCTTTTACCACCCGTTGGATCTCAAAAGAAGAAGAAAATGAAAAGCCTATTTCTCCACGAATGAAAACCCTAGGTACACTCCTTAACAGTATTTTAACCTATGGAATATTCTTTATTGCAGGATTGATGATACTTGAAACCTTTAGAATAAATACCACCGCTATATTGGCAAGTGTAGGAGTTTTAGGTTTAGCGGTAGGTTTTGGAGCACAAAATCTAGTAAAAGATATAATATCGGGATTTTTTATTATATTTGAGGATCAGTTCCGAGTTGGAGAGTTTGTTGAAGCTGGAGGTGCCACAGGTGTGGTAGAGGAGATAGGGCTCAGAACTACTAAGATAAAAAGATGGACAGGCCATTTAGAAATTTTACCAAATGGAGAAATTACCAAGGTGGTAAACTATAGCAGAAGCAATATGTTGGCAGTATGTGTAGTTGGTATTGCATATGAAATGGATATAGATAAAGCCCAGGAAGTCCTACGTAAGATCTCTGAAAAGGCCTATCAAGAAATTGATGCCATAGTAGAAGTTCCAATAGTGCAGGGCGTTGTGGCACTTGCAGATTCAAGCGTAAATGTAAGGGTTATTGCTACAACACTACCGGGAGAACAATGGGCAATTGAAAGGGAGCTGCTAGGAAGATTTAAGAAAGGCTTAGATGAAGCTGGAATAGAAATACCTTATCCACGTAGGGTTATTTATCAGGGAAAGGAGAAATAATTCTATGAGCAAATACAAAATTTATCCATTTCAAGTAGGAGATGTTGTAAAAATGAAAAAAGTCCATCCATGTGGTAGTGATAAGTGGGAAGTGCTTAGAACAGGAGCGGACTTTCGAATAAAATGTTTAGGATGTACCAGGAGTGTCATGCTTCCAAGGCCAAAATTTGAGAAGTCTGTTAAAGATATAGTTTCTAGCAAAAGTATAGCTAATGAATAAATTAACCCCCTTTTTAGTTTAGATACTAAAAGGGGGTTAAATAATTTAGTTTTTTATGGTTTTTCCTTCAGTTGGAACTGAAGGTGAATCTATGATAGTTTCTGTTATTATAGGTTTGACACTACCGTCATCAAAATAGTCTTCCTTAAAGGTATCAAATTTTCTTGGATTTGAAACAACCAGAACTAAACCTACAGCTACTGCTAGTTCTAGTATCATTGCAGGGAAGCCTCCCAGATTCGATAACATTTTGATGCCGTCGATTCCTGCAAAACTTAGCATTACCCATGCGACTACACCTACAGTTAGACCCCATACCACTTTGATAGCCTTAGGAGGTTCTGGGCTATCAGGAGAAATACCTGATGTACTAATGCCTCCCATTGCAGTAGTATTTGAGTCAGCAGCTGTTACAAAAGCTAAGAAAGCAATGAAAAGGAAAAAAGGTATTATCAACATAGAAATTGGCAGCTGTCTAAATATGGTGAAACCTACTGCTTCAGGCCCAACATTAGTTAATGCTCCTAACAAGTCGACTCCATTCATTTGGAAATTGATGGAGGTAGCACTAAATACAGTAATCCATATGGCTCCAAATATTGCTGGGAAAAAGAAATTCATTTTTATAAAATCTTTAACAGTATGACCATATGAAATTCTACCAAGGAAAAGTGCAGTTATTGGTGCCCAAGCTAGCCAGTTAGCCCAATAAAATGTTGTCCACCACTGTGGCCACTGATCACCGGCCGCAGCTCCAGTAAATAAATTCTTTTCAAAAAAGTGCGTTAGGTAATGACCAAAGGATTCAGCACCTAGATTCAATAAGTATGCAGTTGGCCCGAACACAAAGATAAAAGCAATTATCCCAAAGAATACTTTTGTATTAATATCTGATAAAATACGAATACCTCTCATTAGACCAGTACTTGCGGAAATAACAAAAGTACCAATAATTGCTGCTCCAATTATGCCCCATGTAAGTGGATTACTAGCAATTCCAGCTATGGAATTTAATCCACCGGAAATTGTAAGAATACCTGTAGCTAGCGAGGCAGCCATCCCCGCAACCAATGCATATAGACAAATAGCATCTATAGCTTGACCAGCATTACCTGTTGCTTTATCTCCAAATAGTGGAGTAAGAGTAGATCCCAGACTAAATGGCTTTTTCATGTTATAGTATGCAAAAGCAAACATTAGCGCGGGTACACAATATAGTGCATATGGGGTAAATGTCCAGTGAAGATACATTGTAGACATTGCAAATATGGCAGCTTCTGCACTACCAGGTTCTAGTCCTAATGATGCTGGGGGGTAAACTAGATGGTAGATTGGTTCAGCTGTACCCCAAAATAAGATGCCAATAGCAATTGTAGTACATAAAGTAATACTAAACCACTGCCATGTATTTAGAAGGGGTTTTGCCTTAGAACCTCCTATTTTTACTTTTGCAAAGGGTGAAAAGTAAATAACAAGTACAATTAATACCATCAAAAACCCTGTCATACTAAATGCCCAACCAAAGTTTTCTATTAGCCAATTATTGGCACCTGTAGTCATCTTTGAGAAACCTGATTCATTTGCAAAACTAAAGATCACAGCCCCGATAAGAAGTAGAAATGGGGGCCAAAAAACTAAAGGTCTAATAGATCCATTTTTGATATTGTTTTCCATACTCTAACCTCCCAGTTTTATTCCTTGCTACAATAGTAACTTACCGTTCCCAACCTCCCCTCAAAACCAGAGATAAATCTTAACTTTAAAGTAAATGAAGTTACTATTTTACTTTGCAAGAAGTGTGCCTTACAAACCGAGTTTGCAAAATTCTGTTATTTAGTTAATCTAAGGATTTAATTAGTGTGAAATTTCAAAAAAAAATGTTTTATGTAGCCTAATAGTGCATACATAGGCTGCACCTTGAGGCACGTATAATAATAGAAATATTTGGTAACAGCAAAGAACGTGCACAAGAGCAATCAATGGATGCATGCAATAATAAGCTGCCCGCGGTTGCATTTTATATATTTTATACTTATTATCCTCTTAGATTAGAACTCGGAATTCATACTCTTATTCTTGCGCTGGGTCCTGTATTCTTCATTCTAGTTATAATCCTTTTAATTGGTTGATTACATGAAGCGGCACTCCAATGAATCTTTATGGTACTAATCTGTATATAACAGAAATAACAATGTGGGCACAAATATTGCAATAGAATAAATCCATTATATATAGACTAAAGGAGTATTATGCCATGGAAAGAAGCAAAAAATGGAAGCTAAATACTAAGATAGTCCGAGCAGCTAATTATGGCTGTGAACAAACTGGATCCATTGCACCTCCTATATATCAAACTGTAAACTTTAAAGTTGATAATGTTGATGATGGTGCAGATAAGTGTAGAAATTTTGATAATGGATATATTTATACAAGATTAGGAAGTCCTACTCAAACTTTACTAGAAACAAAAATGGCTTTATTGGAAAATGCAGAAGCTGCTTTAGCCTTCACCACAGGAGTCGCTGCAATTACTTCTACTTTAATGTGCAAATTAAAACAGGGTGATCATGTTATTGCAGATGGTACTGTTTATAGCGCTACAAACTATTTCCTATCCACATTAATGAAAGACTATGGTATTAAAACAACTTTTGTGGATTGCTCTAACCCAGACAATGTAGAAAAAGCAGTTGAACAGAGCACCAAGATAATATATTTTGAAACACCTGCTAATCCAACTGTTAAATTAGTAGATCTAAAAGCCATGGCAGCAATTGGGAAAAACAGAAATATCATGACTGTAGTTGATAGTACTTTTGCCTCCCCTTTCCTTCAGAGGCCATCTGATTTTGGTATAGATGTGGTAATTCATAGTGCTACCAAGTATATAGGAGGACATGGAGATGTCATGGGGGGCATTGTGATTGGCAAGAAGGAATTTATGGATGAGATTAGAGATAGAACACTTAAAAACCTTGGTGGAGTTATTAGCCCCTTCGATGCTTGGCTCCTCTTAAGAGGTTTGAAAACATTACACTTAAGGATGAGAAGACATTGTGAAAATGCTATGGAAGTTGCTAAGTTCTTAGAAGCTCACCCAAAGGTAGCCAGGGTATTCTATCCTGGATTACCATCACATCCACAACACAGTCTTGCGTGTGAACAGATGGATGATTTTGGTGGGATGATAGCATTTGAGTTAAAGGGAGGATTTGATGCTGGCAAAACATTAATGAATAATGTTAAACTCTGCTGGTTGGCAGTTAGTTTGGGAGATGTTGACACTCTTATTCAACACCCAGCTTCAATGACACATGTTTATATTCCTCAGGAAGAAAAGCAAAAGGCTGGCATTACAGATGGACTTGTACGTTTGTCAGTAGGTGTAGAGGATTCAGAAGATCTAATAAAAGATTTAGACCAAGCTCTTAATAAAGTTAAATAATGGTACAAAATTTGTTTTAAACACTTCAAGGTATATTGAACAACTAATGTTATCGGGAGGTAAAAGTATGTCAAATGTATATAGTCCTTACGCACCACAATTTAGCCTAATGTCAAAAAGTGCATTAGAGGAAATGCACTGGAACAGTTGTCGTTTACTGGAAACAGTAGGTGTTAATGTTTTTAATGATGAAGCTTTAAAACTGTTAAAAAACGCAGGGGCTTTAGTAAAAGGCAATCAAGTAAGAATACCTACTGGTTTGGTAGAATGGGCATTAAAATCTGCTCCTTCAAGAATTACAGTTTATGATAGATTAGGTAATCCTAAAATGTATCTAGAGGGTACTAAAAGTTATTTTGGTACTGGTTCAGATTGTCCAAATATTATTGACCACATGACTGGGATCAGACGAAAGCCTGTGAGAGAAGATATTGCCCTTTCATCTAAGCTTTGTGATGGATTAGAAAATGTGGACTTCTTAATGTCCATGGGCTTGATTACAGATGTAAAAGAGGAAATGGCATATCTAGAACAATTTAACATAATGGTTAACAATTCTAGTAAACCCATGACTGTAATAGCTGCTGATGCTAAATGTCTAGATTATACAATAGAGATGGCGTCATTACTTGTAGGAGGTTCAGAAGAACTCTCAAATAAACCAATTTTTGTGCTATACGATGAGCCCAGCTCTCCATTGCAACATTCAAATACAGCCATTGAAAAGCTTTTGCTAATGGCCGAAAAAAGGTTGCCTACTAATTACTCTCCAGGTGCTATGGCAGGTGCAACATGTCCTGTTACCCCTGCTGGAGCTGTTATTCAGGCAGTAGCTGAGATATTAAGTGGACTTGTAATGCACCAATTAAAAAGTCCAGGAGCACCCTTTGTATTTGGTGCAGGTATGTCTCCAATGGATATGGGGAGTATGCAGCCTACATATTGTGCTCCTGAAGCAATGCTTACTCAAGCAGCTGTATGCCAGCTAGCCCAGTATCATAACTTGCCATCTTGGGGTTTTGGGGGGTGTAGTGGCTCTAAAACAGTAGATGAGCAAGCAGCTTTAGAAGCAGGCTCCTTCGTATTCATGGCAGGAGTAATGGGTTCAAACCTTGTTCATGACTTAGGATATCTCGAGTTTGGTTTAACTTTCTCCAATGAACTTTTAGTAATATGTAATGAAGCAGTCGGTCAGGTTAGAAGGTTTTTAGGTGGTGTTCATATGACTCCTGAGCAAATGGCTGTAAATGTTATTGAGAGGGTTGGTCCAGGTGGAAATTATCTTGGGGATCAACATACATTTAGTAATTTTCGTAATAATTGGCAGCCCGATATAACAGATAGAAGAACCTATGAACAATGGGTGGATAAGGGCAGTACTACTATGCGAGATAGGGCAAAAGATAAGATTGAACACATTATGGCTACTCATACAGTAGCTCCCATAGAGGATAAGATAAAACAAGGCTTGTTAGATATTTTAAAGGAAGCAGAAAAAGAAATGGTAAGGTAATAATCACAAGAAATTAACGGGATGAATTTTTATCCCGTTATTTCTTTGCTAATACAAAGAGGAATCTAAAGAATATTTGCGAAAGTATAGTGGAGAACAAGATGGGGGGGCCTTTTATGTTTTGGGATACGAAAGTGTTTTCAAAAGATCAAATTGAAGAGTTAAATTTTCAAACCATGGAATTGTTAAGTGTTCGTGGTATAGCTGTTCACCATGAACCAACAAAAGAATTATTAATTGAAAACGGCTCCACGGCTGGAGCTGGAGATATAATCAAAATTCCTAAGAAGCTCTTTGAAGAAATGATTTGTTTAGCTCCAAGTTTCTTTGAAATTAAAGCTCGCAACAGGGATAACAGCATTACCATTGGAAAAGGTGAGACAGTAATAGCCCCTACTGGAGGACCAGTATTTGTTCATGACCATCAATTAGGTAGAAGGAAAGGCAAGTTAAATAACGTGGTGGATTTTTATAAATTGGCACAGACTAGTGAACAAGTGCAAGCTGTATGTGCTGGAATTTTGGATCCATCGGATATAAAAGAGGACTACAAGCATTTGGTCTTGATGAAAGAGTTGGTGCGACATTGTGACAAGCCTCTAATGGGAATGTCCATGGGCACAGAAATCTCTAATAGTTGTATAGAAATGGCAAAACTAGTAGTTGAACCAGAAACTGAAAAAGACAGCATTATCTTTGGTGTTGTAAATACCCTATCCCCAATGGCATGGGACGAAAGAATGCTTGAAGCCATTTGGGTCTACTCAAAAAACAACCAACCTGTGGTAGTTACCTGCTGTTCAATGGCTGGGTTTACATCCCCAACTAGTCTTTGGGGAACTATAATTCAAAATAATGCAGAGAGTATAACTGGTATTCTAGTGGCCCAGCTGGTTAATCCAGGAAGCCCTGTGGTATATGGAAACACATCAACTATTACAGACATGAAAACAATGAACCTCTGTATAGGTGCTCCTGAATACGCTTTGCTTACTACTGCTTTTAAACAATTAGCCAACTATTATGGCATTCCCTACAGAGGTGGAGGAGGCCTTACTGATACTAAAGAGGTTGATATTCAAACAGGTATAGAAGCTACATCTAATCTGTTATTCACCTTTGGAAATAACGTAGATATAGTGTTACATGGTGTAGGTGTAATGGAATCTTTCCTAACAGTAAGCTATGAAAAATGGATATGGGATGAAGAAATTAGCGGTAGGATAAGAAGGATACTTCAAGGTATCAATATGATTGACAGAAATGATGCAATTTCACTTGCCAAGGATGTTGTGACTGGGGGTCATTACCTAGACCATCCTGATACCTTGGCTAGGTATCGTACAGAGTTTTATACTCCAATAGTATCTGATAGGAACAACTGGAGTACATGGCAGGAAAAGAAAAGAAATTCCGTAGAAAGTGCATGGGACAAGGCTCAGTGTCGTATAAAGACTTTTGAAACACCAGAGCTAGAGGAATATAAGCTAGCTTCCTTGCAAAACTACCTTAAGAATAAACTACCCGCTGAGGTATTAAAATAACTCGAGAGCTAATACTGCATTTGGATGCTTGCTTCCAGGAAATATAGAAAGAAGGGTCTCCATTGGTTGATAAAGATCAGAGAATTAAGGAATTAGAATTAAGAATACAGTGGTATGAGACAATATTAAATTCAGTTAGTGAAGGCATTAATGTTGTTGATAAAAATGGGGTGACTACTTTTTATAATGAAGCATGCAGCAAATTTGAAGGAGTATCTGTAGAAAAGGTTGTAGGAAAGCATATAAAGGATGTATATGACCTTAATGAGGATAACGCGGCATCTATACAGGTATTAAAATCAGGTACACCTATATATGATAGGTATTATTCTTATCGTATTAAAGAAACAAAGAAAAGGGTAAATATTGTGGCTAGCACTATTCCTCTGCTAGCAAGAGGCGAAGTCCAGGGTGCATATTCCATTGCAAGAGACCTGAGCCAGCTCAAAGAGGTTCTGGAAAAGACTATGAAAATTAAGGATATAAATGTTTTCCCTAATCAATCTATTAATGGAGCAAGATATTCCTTTGACCAGATAATTGCCCAAAGTGAAACCATGATTAAACTAAAGAATTCAGCAAAAAAAGCTGCAAAAAATCAGTCTAGTGTTATGATTTATGGTGAGACTGGAACTGGCAAGGAATTATTTGCTCAAAGTATTCATAATGCTAGTCAAGTTTCTGCGGGTCAGTTTATAGGTATTAACTGTGCTGCTATGCCTGATACTTTACTTGAAAGCATCCTGTTTGGTACTGTAAAAGGTGCATTTACAGGTGCAGTTGATAATCCTGGCCTTTTTGAACAAGCTAGTGGTGGTACTCTTTTCCTGGATGAAATAAACTCAATGAGTGTATATTTACAGGCGAAATTATTAAGAGTTCTTCAAGAAAAGACAGTTAGAAGGCTTGGTGATAATAAGGAAACATTTGTTAACTGTAGAATAATAAGTTCAACAAATGTTGATCCACTAGAAGCTGTTAGCAAGGGAATATTAAGGCAGGATCTCTATTATAGACTAGCAGTAATTACATTACATTTACCTCCATTAAGAGAGAGAAAACCAGATTTGTTGCTTTTAATAGAATATTTTATTACTAAATACAATAAGAGTTTTGTTTTGGGAGTAAAAGTTATCGACGAAGAATTCTTAAACATGCTAT
>SWCA01008428.1_pt1 | contig 11908 bp, 9 predicted proteins | sample 4692961 | NCBI WGS metagenome assembly SWCA01 (sample SAMN10267275, study PRJNA491770) | bioreactor metagenome | isolation source: DHS bioreactor inoculated with | place: Japan: off Shimokita Peninsula
GTAACAAAAGAACTACTACAGAAGGAGGATCCCCTCAATCAAAATATCCAATTATTCTCGATAGATTTCTGTTTCAGCGACTTTACTAACAACCCCGAAAGTCGAGTCAATAAATAAATCAAAGGCGATATAACTGACAGAATAATCAGATCTCTAATAAACCAAAACTGATATGAAATAGGCGACCCATAAATGCCAAATATGGCATTTAAATAATCAAAAAAACCATACGAAGATATTATATTTTTTTTCCCACTGAGGAGTGTTTGTGTTGCTGGAATTTTTTGAATTATCCAATACAAAATCAATATTAGAGTATTCCAGAAAATAAACGGAATCAGTAAAGTTCTAAATCTTTTAAATATTAAATCTTTATAAGTTATCAGCGACCAATCAACTCTTAAAAAGAAGAAATATCCCGATAACATAAAAAATAATGGCACAGCCAGCCTAGCAAAACCTTGAGATATAATGTCTTGTACGAATTGAGCAAATCCGTTTATTTGCTGGACTCCCGAAAGATTTCCTTCAAATGTCGCATTTGTCCCATACGCGTGAATAAATACAACTCCGACAATCATTGGAAACCGCAAAATTGATAATCTCTTTGATGAAACTGGATCAATTTTCATTTTTTTTGCATGCAATGTTTTTTTAACTAATATTTGTAGAGTAAATCAACTGTTATACCGCTTTGAAATCTGTACTCTAGGGTCGCGATAGGAATGCCGGTTACCCGCCCCCCCCCCGCACAGATTTGTACGTGAAGAATTACCTCATACGGCTCCTTTCTCGAGTACTAGGCGTCAAATCGAACAATGGCCACGGATGCATCACCGCAATGGTCGGCATTCAACGAATGAATATCTCCCGAAAGGACGACCAGCTCATCTTCATTTCTTTCTGACTCCGGCGTCGCAAGCCCCAACCGCATGACTCGAAGTCTGCGTGTTTCGCTACTTCTTGCCGATTGCCCGGTGCTTTCTCCCTGAGACCCAGATGCCAAGTGTGGTCTCTGAGTCCCAGACGCTTCACCGGGAGGCGGTTCAAAACCCGTTCTGGCAAGGCGCGAGCCGATTTTCGAAGGTGATGTGTAGCCGCCTACATGAGCCTTTGGAAATCGAGCGAGCAACGCAGTCCGGAACAGATTTTTCAACGGGCTCCCAGACGGGACGCCAGTTCCAGCGTGATTTTGCTGACCTCAAAGAGCTCCTCCCGCCCGATCGGCGCTACCCCGCCCTGGGCGATGCTCTGGAAAAACGCCTGCATCTGCCCCAGCTGGCCCTTGTCTTGCCGCCACAGGCGGACATTCTTGAAGCCCTTTTTCGGGAAGCCGTAGCCTTTCAAGGTATTGAAGTTGTCCAGGTGCAGGATGCGGCCGCCGCAGAAGACTTCCAGGCGTTCCTTGGGGTAGGCTTTGGTGCCGTTGGCCAGATAGTGGACCGTGCCGATGGAGCCGTCCTCGAAACCAAGGCTTATGCTGAAGCTGTCGCGGGACTGCCCGGCCATGGGGGTCACGTCGTACGAGGTGATGGCGCACCCGGCCACGTGCCGCAGCAGGTCGATGAAATGGCAGCCCTCGCCTATCATGCGCCCGCCGCCCACCTTGGGGTCCTGGGTCCAGTGGTCCATGGGGATGGCCCCGGCGTTGACGGTCATGATCATGGCCTTGGGCTCGCTCATAGCCGCCAGGGCCTGGCGCAGGGCCACGGTCAGGGGGGAGAAGCGGCGGTTGAAGCCAACCATGAGCATCTGCTTCGGGCGCTCGTCCGCCAGGGCCTCGATCTCGGCCAGCTCGTCCAGGGTCAGGCACAGGGGCTTTTCCACGAACACATGCTTGCCGGCCGCGAGGCCCTTTTTGACCATGGTGGCGTGGGAGTTATGGCGGGTGGTGATGACCACGGTGTTCACGGACGGGTCGGAGAAAATGCCCTCCGTGTCCGTGGTGGACGCGGCAAAACCGAACTTCTTGCCCAGGTGGGTTCCGGAAACGCCCGTGCTCGACGAAATGGTTGCGAAACGCGCCCCGCCCGCCTTCTTCATGGCCGGCAGCAGCACCCCGCCCGCATACCCGCCCGCCCCGATCATGCCGACCACCGGCGCCGAAGGCGCCACCGCCTCGCCCTTGACCGGCAAGGCGATGGTACGGCGCATGTCCACCGTGTCCGGGGCATAGGTCAGGACGATGCCGATATACGGCTCCGTGTTGTCCGCGATCATGCGGTAGGCTTTTTCCGCGTCTTCGATGGGGAAACGATGGGTGGTCAGCGGCCCCACGTCGATCTTGCCGGCGGCCATGAGGTCGAGGATGGCCTCGAAATTGCGCTGCTCGGTCCAGCGCACATAGGCGATGGGGTAATCCTGCGCCTTGTCCTCGTACTGCGGATCGTAACGGCCAGGGCCGTAGGAACAGGAGACCTGGAAGGACAGTTCCTTTTCGTAAAAGATGGTGCGGGACAATTCGAGCCCGGTCACGCCCACCAACACGATGCGCCCACGCTTGCGGCACATGGCGGCCGCCTGCATGACCGGCTCCGAGGACTTGGTGGAGGCGGTGATGAGCACCCCGTCCACGCCGCGACCATGGCTGAACGCCTCCGCCGCCTTGAGGGGATCCTCCCCCCTGGACAGGTCCACGGTCTGCGCACCAAAGAACCGGGCCAGCTCGCACTTGCCCGAGTCAAAATCGATGCCCAGCACCCGGCAGCCATTGGCGGTCAGGATCTGCACGGCCAGCAGCCCGATCAGCCCCAGCCCCGTGACCACGAAACACTCCCCCAAGGTCGGCTGCGCCAGCCGGATACCCTGCAGGGCAATGGCCCCGACAACGGTAAAGGTCGCAACCTCGTCCGACACGGCATCGGGAACGCGCGCGCACAGATTGGGCAAAACGGAAACCACCTCGGCATGGTTCCCATTACTGACCACCCGGTCCCCAACCTTGAACCCAGTCTCCAGACCAGACCCGACCTCGGCGACAATGCCCACGTTGCAATATCCAAGGGGCAAGGGCGTATCGAGCTTGGCGAAGACGGAATCGATGGTCGGCATGAGCCCGTCGGTCTTGATCTTGTCGATGACCATCTTGACCTTGTCCGGCTGCTGCCGCGCCTTCTGCAGGTAATTGCCCTTGCCGAAATCGATGAGCATGCGCTCGGTCCCGGCGGAGACCAGGGAAGCGGAGGTTTTTATGAAAAGCTGATGACGGGAAGGCAGGGGGCAGGGTTTGTCGATCAGTTCGGTTGCGCCGTTTTTGAGGTTTTGCAGAATTTGTTTCAAGCGAAAGATCCTTGCTGAATTTTTAAAGGTAAAAACTGTAACCTCAAGATCACAGCCATTGCAGAGTGAAACCTCGTCTTTCGATGCGTCGCGAGGCGTTACCTCAAGGCAACTACGCCAGGTGCTTCTTCTCGCATCTGGTGGTGGTGCAACAGTTCAAAGGCTGTATTGTAGCGGCCGAATATAACTGCAGAAGTTGATCTACTCTTAGTCTCTGAGACCCAGCCCCAACATGCTTACAAATTCATAATTTGCATTATTTTTACAAAACAAAGTCAATACCATTACTATATGATGTTCATGATTTCAGAATCACGGACCGTTATTTCTGGATTGAGTTTAAAAATTAATTTTCTTATAAATTCTTTATCTTCGATAACCATACGCGTACCCAACAATATCTCAATAATTTTAACATTAACGAATCCCGATTTATTATATACAAATATACGCGATTCTTCTTCATATTTCCATTGAGTTGATTTATAGCATAATATATTTTTTGCTGTTTTTAAATCACTATTTGTTTTACAAATGTTAAAATGTGAAATACCATCATAATTAACATGATGCACATCATACTTATTGCAATCAATTTTAACTCCTATAGCTACGCCTCGATGACCATCAGCATAGTTTGACCACATAAGATGATTATTATTATTGCGAGAAAACGAACAAATTTTAATATTTAACTTTTTGCTTTTAATTCTATTAATTACATCAGCAGAACTATCATCTGGATTATACTTGAAATAACCTTCCATTGGATCATTCATATCAGAATAAGATGCAGCAAAAATGCGATTTTTGAAGACGATATCAACGAAATACTTAAAATTTTGCAAAGACCTATACTTATAAAGCAGCATATAATCTCTCCATTTCGATATTTATTTACAGATTAGTAATAAATTTAAATTCTGCATCACTTTCACTGCAAGAGAGATGCTCGCCAATCCAATCAAACACCCCATCCAAATGCTCACCAAAAAAATCACCCAGCTTGCTACCAATCCGCTCGCCAGCCTTGGCCCCAGCTGCACCGGCAACTTTGCGTCCGAACTGGGACAAAGATCCTGAAACCAGATCGGAGAGACCGGTACCAGGAACACCATGTGCACGCAGCGTGCTCTCGACGGATTTTCGCCTTTCGGCAGGTATCAGATCAGCAACCAAAGCCGCGATTGCAGGAAGCGGAACCTTTGCAACGGCACCGGAAAAACTGCCATCGGAAATAAACCCCAAGGCCCGCACCCGGTGCCGCAGAAAGTCCATAAGAAGTGGCTGAGGAACCTCGATCAAGACCATATCGCCTTCCTTGGTCACCCGAGGAGCGCTCAAAAGAGATCGTAGCGCATTGTCTAAGCCTTCCGGGGTGGTCGATTCACGAAGTGCTGCCTGATACAACAGAGAGCGAGCCTTTGCCTTGGTCACTCGCAACTTCATGACAAGTTCATACTCGTCCGGGTTAGCACTCAAGACGCCCAAGCGCTGGAAAGCCTTAAAGGCCGCAATCTCATATTCTATCGATTTTGCTGCTCCAAAGACGGGAGTAAAATTCACTGAAAGTAGGTCAGAGAGTATTTCTCGGAGTTGGTCTGGATCAACGTCTTTGAGGAGCGCAGGTATGTCCATCACAGAATTGACAATCACAAGTGCCCCCTGAAACTAGCCGAAATAAAGAGATTTCTGTTTGCCTGCAGGACATCGTTGTCGACCGATTTTTCCCTGGCGAATTCAATGGCGCGCGGACGTATACGTGCATGACGCTCGGGATCCCAAGACGCGACCTCATCAATAATCCTGGCAAACTCGGATGGGTTATCCAACGGCAAAGCCCACCCTACGCCGCGTTCAGTCACTTCGTTCCACGGCGTCTGATCACTAATCAACGCTGGCAGACCTGCACTCAGTGCTTCATGAATCACGTGTCCGTAATTCTCGCCACGCGTCGGCAAGAAAAACAGGTCATGCTGTGCCATTGTCTGCTTAACGTCATTAGGTTGCACCGTGCCTCCGTAAGCAACAGAAACGTTCTTTGGCAGTCGAGCAATCAACTGCTCACAATTATCCCAGTACGCAGGAAGCTCTTTTGGACCGTAAATATTCAAAATAATCGAAGCGTTCACACTGTTTAGAGCTTGTAAAGCAAAATCAAGATTTTTCATTGGCACAATGCGAGAAAGAAAACATACACGAAGTGGGGCACCCTCTTTGCGCGAAAGGTGTTGAAAAATTGCACCATCTTCTACAGGTGCAAGATCTTTCGCAACATGAATACAATCTTTTTTAACATAATCCAACTTATTAAGGATAACATCCTGTTCAAGATCACTTGACGCCTGCCACATCAGGCCATCATAGAGACCAACAATCTTAGCAGCAGCAAGAAAGAGCTTTTTTTTGGCTTGCTTCAGCTTTAGAGCACCATCCGAAAATTCACCCCGTGGGGCGAGGATCACTGAAATTTTTGGAAAAAGACAAAGACGTCTGGCCATAAGTATTCGTTGTGTAAAAATTGAATCAAAAAAACTGTTCAAATATATAACATCAGGGCTAAGATCAGATATAAGCTGAACAAGCTTACGTATCGAAAGTTTTTCCTGCTCAAGATACATGACTTGCGCTTTACCAAATTGAGTCCAAACCCCTGTTGCTACGCTACTATAAGGTGACGTATCACCGCTATCACGATCACGCGTGACAATGTGAAAATCAAACTCGTCACCCAAGCGAGAGACCATGTTATCGAGTGTGCGTATAGGTCCACCAGAACGATACCCGGGGAGGTAGCATCTGTTGAAGGCGAGAATTTTGATGCGCTTCATAAGTCCATATTTAAAATCTAAAATTACAATTAGTTAAAAAATAACACCCAAAACTAAGTAAATTAAATTATAAATTTAAGAATTAACTATTTAATATTATCTTTATAAACTTGAGAAGCTTTTTTTACTGATGATGAAAAATTATATACCATTTTATCTAATGTGTAATTATTTTTAACTGTATAGAGAGCATTTTCTGACAAAGAATTTTGAAATTTATTGTTATTGAAAACGAAACTCAATTTATTCATAAAATCACATAAGTTTGATTTTAAATACGTCAATGAATTCTTTCCATCACAAATAGCACTAAATTCTGGCATATGATATTTTGAATCAGAGTGAGTAATTACTGGAAGTCCATATCCCATGGCATGAAGTACGCTAAGACCTATCGATCCTGGATAAACAAATACGTCAGCACTAAGAAACCAAGGGGCAAGTTGTGCCTCATCATAGACGCTCCCCATCCACCTTATATGATTATTTATTTGCAAATTACTAGCCATTAATTGTAGCTTAGACAATTCTGGCCCATTACCAATTACAACGAGTAACGTATTCTGCCACTGATTAATTACTTGAGGCATGGCTTGAATCAAAAACTCAAGTTCAGCCTTTGGTGTAAGACGACCACAAAAAAGCAAAATCCGCTGATTTTGAATTGAATTTTCTACTTGAAACTCCTTCAGTTTCACAGCGTCCCAATATTTAGAAAATTGAAATGCACTACTTTGATCAAGAGCGTTATTAGTCGCAAACGTCTTCATTGGGTCAAAACCTAATGAAATATAGGCAGCAACCTCAGTGTCAGTGTATAGAAGGACGACATCTGCCAATTTCATAATCTTTCGGCGTAGCCATGCTGTAAACCCATGGCTACCAGCAGTCCAACCGTGCCCCCACCAAACGATACTAACACCTCTCCTCTTTGCCTGTAGTATAAGAGGATAAATATTTAGGTATCTAGGATTTCCACAGACGACCAGCACATCACCCATTCTCAACCAATCGCTGAGACCAAAACTACCTTGCCAAATCAAACGACCACCCAAAATAAACCAACTCAGGACAACCGAGTAATCGAATCTTGTAGATCTATTTCCTTTTTTTAATTCTCGTGCTGTTAAAGAATTTTCGCTGGCGATAACTCGAATTGAGAGGTCAGGAACTTTTGACAAATGTTCAAAAAATGAAAGACGATATTCTGGTACTGTTGGTTGAAGTATCAAAACTCGGGTTTTTTTTAAAAATAGTTCACGCTGTGAATGATGTATATCTTCTGTTATCATGATAAATTTAATATATATATTTTTATTGTTAATATTAAAATACAAAATTATAAGGCGAACACATGTTTGAAGATTTATAAATAGAATTAACAAACATTATGAAATATAAACAACACAATCCAACTGAAAAATATCTAAATTTGAAATTTTTGAATGCATACAAAGCAATAAAAGACAAAACTACAGGACGCATAATTAAAAAATAATTATTAATTCTTCCCAATAATTGATAATTATAAACTAAATTAAAAGCTATTGCGCCAATAAAAAATAATATAAAATAAATCTTTGAATCAGGATACTCTTTGACTATTTTCTCTGAAAAATAAAAAATAAAAAAAGCTACGATAATTCTAAATGCATAACCTAGACCTAAATTTACTTCAGAGGCATTGAATTTTCCCCTTTCAAAATAGGAAAGATAACCTTTAAACATAGAAAATGTTTCAACTATGTTGCTGAAAAAAGGATACAAACTATCAGAAAGCGCTGAAATATTACCGATAAATAGTGAGCACATAAACAAAACAAACCACACATAAGGCGACCAAATTTTTTCATATGGTATAAAATATATAGGAATGAGCAATAAAGCGCTTGTATGAAAAGTAGATGCTAATAGAATTAATAATATATATCTTTTAAAATCTTTTAATATTATGAAATTTATAGAATACAAAAAAATTGCGATGGACACAAACTGCCTAACTCCATTCATTGACCAAAAAAAGAACTCGTCTGCAAAAATAAAAAACAATAACAATGGAACAAATTTTTCATCTAAACTTTTAAATATGAAGTACCAACTTATAAAGGCAACAACTGTGAACATAGCAGTATAATTCAAACCTAACAATGCAATAATCTTATTTATCCAAAAATATGAAAACTCCCATTGCTGATTATCATATAATATACTCACATTATTTTTTATAATTAAATAATATAATTTATATCCTGGCCAATCTACTCCAACATTGTATCTAAAACCAACCATAAAAGAAATAATAATAATCGGAAACAAAAATTTTAATGGAACTCTAAAATCTGCAGGATTATATTGAAATTTATAGCCTGATCCTGCATACGTAAAAAAAACAGACACAAACATAAGAAATATATAAACTACGTATGAATAAATATCGATCATGCTAAATTCTACTTTTTAAATATAAATTATTATATTCAAAGCAAATTTTATCCCATGTCAAATTTTCAACAATTTTTTTTGATTTATTTGTATACGTTTCAACATAATTTTTGCTAAAATTAATAAAAATTTTTTCTAGTTTTGAACTTAATGACTCTTTAGTTACAAAAAAACCAGTTTTAGAATCACTAAACAAGCCATCAACACCAGTATTTTCATGGCCAATGCATAAACAACCTGAAGCTGCAGCTTCTAAAAATGCTCTACCTAATGTTTCTGGATAGCTTGGCATTATGAATATATGTGATTTTTTCAAAATTTCAGCGACGAAAAAGGGATCTCGATGACCATGAAAAAATACCTTGCCTGTTAGATTATTTTTTTTTGCCTTGTCCACTAGAGAATGCATTTCGGGACCATCACCAACTATATGATATTCAAAATGATATTTTTTTTCATTCAGCACACCTAAAGCATCAATAACCCAATCGATATTTTTTAATTTAATCAACCTACAGACAGTTACTAATCTTATACATGAATAATCTTTTTCTGAATTATCATAAAATATTTCATCAACAGGATGCAAAATTAACTTTAAATTTATTTTTGATTTTAATTTTTGATAATTAACTGGACTATGTGTGATCACTGCCAATGAATTTTTATATATTTTTTTAAAAATTGGTAAATTAATTATTTTCGTATTAAAGTTCCCTCTTATATTTAAAATATATGGCACATTAAATTCTTTGCTTAACCAATAAGCAATTAAAGAATCTGGAATTGTATTCTGCACAAGTATCAAATCTACATCTTTTATATTAGTTATAATAAGTTTTTTATAATAAAAATTATATAATAAAAAATTTATTGGAATAAAAAAATAATTAGCAAAAAAATAGCTTGTTGGCGGAGAGATCCATGGATATATTATAGTTTTAAAACCGCCTACTGATACTATTTTTTCTTTTTGATACTTATAATATATTTTCCATTTTTTATTTATACGCGCAATCAATTTATTTACATATGGAAGTGACTTTACTATTTCAAATTTATGATTATATTTGCGCACTAAATTTTCTTGTATGCGAATAACAATGTCATTTTCACGCTTTAAATTATCAAGAGGAAGAATAGTTGAAACATTTATTATGTTCATAATATTTTATACGAATAATTATTTATTAGTTGCTAAAAAAAATATTAACAGAAAACTTCAGTCAGAACTTTGCACATACTAAAAATTAGTTTTAATGTGTGAACAAAATATTATAGTACAAAAAATACATCGTTACAATGAACTTCTAGGAATTATATGCCGAGCAAATAAGATATTTCAAAATCGTTGTTCATATGTCATATTTTGTCTCAGCAATGTTTAAATACAAAAAACCTATGATAGGGATTCTCAAAAATCCGGTAGGTTTTGACTAAGGGACACATTCTGTCGAGTTCGTTAATTATACGGGTGAGACCGTACCCTTTTTTATTAATTTCCCAAAAATGCTCACCGTCAAAAATATGTTTAGACTGCTTTAGGATTGGCCTGGGAAAAAGCAGATACCAAGCGCCTAATTTCGGTATGTGAATACGGTAGGGCCATACTGGCCTGGCATCGGGTAGACTGATGACCACATGACGCCGACTTACCCGAACCATCTCCGCAAAAGCCTGCATAGCGGTCTCGTAAGGCAGGTGCTCTAGCATCTGAAAAGCGCAGACAACATCGTAACTGGAATCTTCAAAAGGCAGAGCCGTAGCCGAGCCTACGTGATCGGGCTTGAGATCCGGATCGAGGTCGAGAGTCTCCACTCTAATGCCGAACAGGGACGCCGTCTGCTTGAAGATCCCCGGCCCTGGACCGATCTCCAGCACGTTTGATGGGTTGCAACGCAAGACCTCATCAACTTGGTACCAGACACTAGCCCAGCGGTTTTTGCTCATATACCTAGCAAACTCGTAATGAGTTTTATCGACCTGTTTAATTTCTTCCATGGTTTACCTCAAGAATGCACAATCGGCAGTTTACCGCTTCTGTAAACAACCCAGAGTATTAGCCAAATATAAGAAAAAATACCAACTAATGAAAATAAAGCGATTGAAACAAACGCACTTCCATTGACATAAAAGCCAAACCACAGCGCTAAAATTTTTGTTCCTGTGCTAAACATTTCATAAATTAGCAGACCGCTCTGTAGACGCAAAGCAGGTATCGCAGAAACTGCCGGCTTATTGATGTATTGCAGAAAAAGCCACGCAGACAACCACTGCGCGTAGACCCCGGCAGTGTGCCACTCCTGACCAAAAACCAGGGAAAACAAGAATGGGCCTGCAACGATGATTAACAGATACGGCACTGCGCCAGTCGCGGCCAAGCCAAGGGTGGCCCTGATTATAAGTGACCTAGCGTTTTCTCCATTATTAATTGCCTCTGTAATACGGGGGTAAAACACGGCCATCACCGAAGCACCGATCAAGCTTGCTGGAATACCAAGAACCGCGATGGCTATGGAGTATTGCCCGGAAGCGCTGGGGCCGAAATATGAAGCCAGCAGCAAAACCGGTAAGTTCTGCGAAAATGCATTTATCAGATTTTGAGGCGTACGCAGAAAAGGAAAATCACTGTATTTTGATGCAAGTTGTCGAAATGTTGCGGCATTGGCTGATACATCTTGTATTTTACAAAGTTTTTTTGAAAAACTTTTCCACCCTAAGAATGTAAACAATGTTCCGAACATCGAACCAAAGACGCTGATTACAATCAGAGTTACGGCGGATGGAGAAATGAATCCTAGGCTGGTTTTTGCTGTATTGAGCAATAGCGCATTGAAAACAGTAAACTTAGCTGTAAGTTGAAATGCTTTTTTACGGATAAGCCATTGGGCCATGACGTTCCCTAGAACAGAAACTAACATAGCAAAGGGGATGAAGAACAAAAATGTTGAGATAGCTTCGGCGTTAAGAAGCCTGAGAAAGTCCGTACCCGCAAAAATAAAGATGATCGTAGTCAACCCTGCCAAACTCAAGCCGATGGCTATGGATAGTTTCACCAGCCCTAAGGCATCTGCATCACTCTTCGGTAGAACTATTGCTGTCGGATACCCTAGAGCCGCAATTATGGATAGCAGGCTGAGCACGGACACGAAGAGAGCTTGCAGGCCAAAGGCTTCAGGGCCATATAGACGTGTGATGAACGGCGCAAAAACCATCGCAAGCCCTTGAGCAACCGCCGTCCCGGAAGCTACGGTGAATACGTTGCGAATAAAGGGGCGCCTAAGAAAATGATACAAGCTGGCCGTCATAGGCGGCGTTCTCGGTGGGCTTGATTTTGCCAAAAAGGAGATTTTCCC
>SWCA01008225.1_pt2 | contig 11858 bp, 6 predicted proteins | sample 4692961 | NCBI WGS metagenome assembly SWCA01 (sample SAMN10267275, study PRJNA491770) | bioreactor metagenome | isolation source: DHS bioreactor inoculated with | place: Japan: off Shimokita Peninsula
GAAAAAAACAATGACTCTATTTGCTATGTTGTTTTGTGTGTTTACAACAACAATATTAGCACAAAATCAACCATTGCAAACCAAGGTACCTCTAAAAAGAGTATCCTATGGATCTAATGTTGGTGCGCCACTGAGTGCTAAAGAACAAATGCAACTTGAAGAAGTTTATGGTGATAAATTAAACGAATACGTGTTAAGCAAACCGCAACGTTTAAAAGATATTAAGCATTTGTTAAGAAATAGGATTGAGTATAAAAGAATACCAAATCCTCATGATCAAAAACCTTGTCCACTATTATCAGAAATTCCATTGTTTAATAACTATGTGCCAGATTTAAAAAGCGACCCAGTTTTTAATCCGCAAACCTTTAATCCATTAAAATATCAATTTAATTTTTATGCACGAGGTACTTATATGTACAGGGTTGACAATACCGATTACTTTATTATAATAAAATCTCAGCATCAAAATTTTTAAGTAAGTTATGAAAAAGATAATTTTCCCTATAATAGCACTTTTATTCAGCCTTACAGCACTATCGCAAGATGTGATTATGCAAAACGGAACCTCAAGTCAGTGTTCAGGCATATTTTATGATTCTGGAGGAGCAACTGGAAATTATGGTGATGGCGAAAGTTTTGTTTACACCATTTGTCCAGAAAACCCTGGTCAACAAGTACAGTTGGATTTTATTGCTTTTAGTACCCAATTAAATGCAGATATTATGACCATTTACGATGGTGATGATACTACTGCTCCAGTTTTAGGCACGTTTTCAGGAGGAGGTCCTGGAAATAACCCTGGATTAGTAACTGCTACATCAGGTAATCCTACAGGGTGTTTAACTATAGAGTTTGTTAGTGATGGAGCTGGAGCTACTACTGGTTGGGAGGCTAATATTTCTTGTTATACTCCATGTCAGGATATTACAGCTGTTTTAGATACTTCCAATCCAGCCCCAAATGGTGATGGTGAAATTTTAATCTGTGTGGGAGGTGATGTTGAATTTACGGGAAGTGCTGTTTTTTCTGTCGATGGTACTGGTGCTACTTATGATTGGGATTTTGGGAATAACACAACAGCTACAGGGCAAAACGTTATTGCAACTTATACAAATCCGGGTATTTATATTGTAGAATTAGTGGTTACAGATACAAATCCTATAGGTTGTAGTAGCATGAATAGTATAAGTCAAGTTGTTAGAGTATCTCCAGAAATAGATTTTACTGGTACTCAAGCTACAAATTCTACTCTTTGTTTTGGTGATTCCACAACTATTGATGGTGTTGCTTCAATTCCTCAATTTGAAGACTGTGCTCCTGAAATTTTTGACCAAACTTGGTTAGAAGATACGCAAACTACAGGTCAAGCAGCATCTTATTCATCTACAATAACTGTAGATTGTTATGGGCCAGGCCAAGTGATTACTGATGTTTCTCAAATCACAAATATTTGTGTTACAATTGAACATTCATTTATTGGGGATTTGGATATTTATTTAGTGGCACCAAATGGAAGTAGAGTTGATTTTTTGGAATATGGAGATGGAAATGATCCTGGAGCTTATTTTGGGATTCCAGATCAAGCTGATAATGGAAACCCTGGTATAGGTTGGGAATATTGTTTCTCACCCACAGCTCCACAATCAATAAATGATGTTGCTGTTGGAGGTTCTAGTGTTCCTGCTGGAAGCTATGCACCACTTCCTACATCTTCTTTTAATAATTTAATTGGTACACCTTTAAATGGTAATTGGACATTTGTTGTAACCGACTTATGGGCTATAGATGATGGGACGTTATTTTCTTGGAATTTGAATTTTGACCCATCTTTAGTACCTCCTTCCAATAATATTGTAAGTGAGTCTTGGGATGCAGACCCTTCTATAACCAACACAACCGGAAATACCATTACAGTGCAACCAGCAACAGAAGGCGTACATTGTTATACATACCGTGCTATGGACGATTTTGGTTGTGAATATACCGAGGAAGTTTGTATAACTGTGCTACCGGAAATTGTTACAGAAACACCTAACAACCTCTTTTTGTGCAATCCAGGCGCTCCACCTTATATTTTCGACTTAACTCAAAACACACCTGTAGTGACAGCATCAGCTTCAAATGCAGGAGATTTGGTAGTCACTTATCACAATTCCCAAGCCGATGCCGATGCCGATACAGGCGCTATAGGTACAGCAGGCGCTTATTCCGGAGTAGATGGAGAGGTGATTTATATAAGAATTGAATATTTAAACTCAGGTTGCTACGAGACCTCATCCTTCACTTTGAACATCACCCCCGAGCCTTCGATAAGCCCAGTTGGTGATTTGGTTCAATGTGACGATCCGAGCAACGATGGTGTTGCCGATTTCGATTTGGAGGGTCAGACCTTGACCATTTTGGGGGCGCAGCCCTCGAGTGATTTCATAGTTACCTATTACAGCAGCCAAGCCTCAGCCGATGCGGGGACAGGCGCCTTGAGCAGCCCATATACGAGTTCAGGGGAGCCTATATGGGTACGTGTAGAACTGGCCAGTGATGCCAGCTGCAGCAATGTTTCAGTGGGCCCACTTTTCGATTTGGTGCTGAACCCAGTGCCAGAGATTATACCGGCAAGTCAGACCATTTGTGATAACGTTCTTCCGGGAGACGATGGGTTTGGGGAATTCGACCTGACCCTATCAGAGACATCCATATTAAATGGGTTACCGTCCACGGACTACACCATTACGTATTACGGAGATGCCACAGATGCAGAAACCGGCCCTGGCTCTGCAAGTGAGGTCCTAACTCCTGGCGCATATTCCAATACCACGGCCACAACCCAAACGGTCTATGTGCGCGTGGAAAACATCACGACACAATGTTACGGTGTTGCCCAGTTGTTGCTAACGGTGGACCCATTGCCTGAGGTTGACAGCCTGACCACCAACACAGATATCTGTATCGGTTCAGATGCCATTTTCACCATCACGGGAACCCCAGGGGATGTTGTGGACTATAACATCAATGGGGGCGCGGGCGCACAAGTGACCCTGGATGCGACAGGGGAAGGGGTTGTAACGGTGGCAGGCGCCACGACGGACCAAACCATAAATTTGGAGCAGATCACCAACCCAGCCACAAGTTGCAGTTCGGTACTTGCCGATTCAGCGACCGTTACCGTAGTGGCCTTACCGAGCATCGTTTCATTAACCACAAATACGGATATCTGTAGTGGTGAAGACGCCATTTTCACCATCACGGGAACCGCGGGGGACGTTGTGGACTATAACATCAATGGGGGCGCGGGCGCACAAGTGACCTTGGATGCGACCGGGGAAGGGATTGTAACGGTTTCAGGTGCCACAGCAGACCAAGTGGTCACTTTGGAGCAGGTCACCAACCCGACAAGCAACTGTAGTTCCCCCCTTACCGATACCGCCACAGTTACTGTGAATCCGAACCCAACAGCCACGGTAACAGCTGCAGGCGATGTTTGTCCCAATGGCGATGCCGTGTTTACCATTGTAGGCGATCCAGGGGATGTTGTGGACTATAGCATCAATGGGGGCGCGAGCGTTCAGGTGACTTTAGACGCTTTGGGAGAATGGCTTGTGACAATAGCGGGCGTAAGTGTAGATCAGTCCCTTACCCTAGAGAATGTAGAAAACCCATCGACAACCTGTAACAGCACGTTGACGGCCACAGCCGTTGTTGTTGTGAACCCATTGCCCACCATTGTGGCCCCAAGCCCGTTGATCGTATGCGATGACAATGTTGCCGATGGTATGACGGAAATGGACCTGAACGTTAAGAACAGCGAGATCTCCGGGGGGAACAGCAATTATGTCGTGACCTACCATGCAAATTTATTAGATGCCGAAAACGGGTTCCCGGAAGTGTCGCCATCCTCATCGGCCTATATAGGGACAGATGGCGAGGTGGTTTGGGTGCGCGTGGAGGACGCGACAACCGGTTGTTATGACACCACGACATTGGAACTTGGTGTAGTGGATGCACCGGCAGTTCCAAGCCCATCGGCCCTGCATTACTGTGATCCAGATAATGATGGCCTAGGTGTTTTTGATTTAATGGGCACCAGAAACGATATAGAGGGCATAGACCCAACCTATGAGGTGTCCTTTCACCTGACAGAGCAAAATGCCATGGACGATGTCCTGCCACAGCCGGACGTCTTTACCAATGTGGCAGGACAGATAATATATATTCGTGTGGATTATGGGCCGGGGACCAACTGCCCGACCATTTTGGAGCTGGAACTGATAATAGACCCAACACCGGAGATAGAAATGGACCCAGAGGCACTGGTATTGTGCGATGACGATGGGGTTGCCGATGGGATGACGCAATTTGATTTAACAACAAGCAATACAGAGATTTTAAATGGCTTGGACCCAATGGCATATTCCGTTACATATTATACCACACAGGCAGGGGCAGAGATAGGCACGACCGATCCAAGCTATATAGCCAGCCCAGGCGCCTTTACCAACACTGTGGCGCCAAGCCAAGTGGTTTGGGTGCGTGTCGGGGACAATGCCACAGGCTGTGTAAGGGTAACCTCCCTGGAACTGATTGTGAACCCACTTCCGGTACCGCAGACCACGACCGAAGCGATGCAATACGAGATTTGTGATGATACAGTAGATAACGATGGTTATGCCATATTTGATTTGACGGTCCAGGACAATATCATAACAGGGGGCAACTCCAGTTGGGCTGTGGCCTATTACGAGACCATGGCGGACGTAACGGCAAACACGCCAATAGCAGATTATACAGCTTATGCCAATACCTCGATAGGTGGGGCGCCACACAATCCGCAGACCATCTTTGTAACCGTATCCTCAACGGCCAATGGGGTGGACTGTTATGCGCTGACCACCTTGACCTTGGTGGTGAACACGGTCCCGACACCAACAGCAGCACTGCCAAACATGGAGTTGTGCGATGATAACAACCCAGGGGATTTGGAAGAGGAGTTTGATATCACGGCCAATGAAGCGGCGATGTTGAATGCCTATGACGAAACCGTTTCGTACCATACCACAATGGCCGATGCTGAATCAGGGGCGAACAGCATTCCAGACCCAACCACGTACACAAACACAGCCCCGACACAAACCATTTATGCGCGAGTGACCAATACGGGGGACCCATCGGACCCATCAGATATGGGGACGGGCTGTTATACCATAGTAAGTTTTGATATCATCGTGAACCCATTGCCGGGTACTGTACCGGTAGATAATATGATAGCCTGTGAGTTGAACACGGACGATGTTTATGTTTTTGATTTGACCGCACAGACCAGTGCCATTTTAAATGGGCAACCAGAGCCGGACTTTGCAGTAAGCTATTATACGACATTGGCATCGGCCGAGTCTGGGACTGGAGCGATAGCCAACCCTTCGGCGTTCCAGAACACGGTGAACCCACAGGAGATATTTGTGAACATCAACAATACGGTCACGGGCTGTGATATAGCCACGGTAAGCTTTTTTGTGGAAGTCCAGGAGGCGGCCCAGGTCAATCCAAACCATGGAACTTATGTGCTGTGTGACGATACGATGGAGTTTGATGGAGACCCAACAAACGATGTGGTGGGCTTCGACCTGTTGTCACAGAACCCCATATTGTTGAACGGACAGGACCCTGCCAATTTCAATGTGACATATTATGAGACCATGGCGGACGCCGAGGCCATGAGCAATGCCATAGGTACATCAGCACCGTATGTCAACCTTACCAACCCACAGGTTATTTGGGTGCGAATAGACAACGATAGCACACCAGGTTCTATATGTTACGATATCAAGCCATTAACGTTACAGGTGGATCCCATCCCAGCGTTTGACATGGACGATCTGTACACCATTTGTATAAACACAAACGGGACAGAGGTGATAAGCGCCCCGTTAATGGATACCGGTCTAAGTTCAACGTTATATGGTTTTGAGTGGACCGAAGCAGGCGACCCATCGACCATTCTAAGCAACGGGTCGAGTTACGCGCCACAAGTAGCGGGTACATATACCGTAGTGGTAACAGATTTGGCCAATGGGTGCACAAGTACAGATACGGCAGTGGTTCAATTGAGCTCACCACCGACCGTAACCGCAACGGTTGCCACCGAGGCCTTTGCAGACAATCACACCATAGAGGTAACGGCAATTGGTGATGGTGCTGCCATGTTTGAGTTCAGTATGGACAATGGTCCTTGGGTGAGCAACGAGCCAAATACCAACACCTATACCTTTTCTAACGTGCCTTTTGGGGAGCATGTGGTCCAGGCCAGGGACATCAATGGATGTGGTGTGGCGAGCGACATGGTGCTTGTTATGGATTACCCATTGTTCTTTACGCCCAACAATGATGGGTATAATGATACTTGGCAGGTATTTGGGATAGAGAACCAATTGGATGCCAAGATATTCATCTACGATAGATATGGCAAGCTGTTAAAGCAGTTAAGCCCGACCGGTCCGGGATGGGACGGTACCTACAATGGCGAATTGATGCCGTCAAGTGACTATTGGTTCACCATAGATTACAGGGAATTGGGCGAAAGCGAAGGGGCCCAAAAGCAGTTTAAGGCACACTTTAGTTTAAAGAGGTAAGGGTCAGAAAGGATTTCTCTCGATATAAAACAAAAAAAACTCAGACAAAACATATCTTGTCTGAGTTTTTTTTCATGCTTTTGCTATATACGTATTCATAAAAAGTCATTGTTTAACTAAATTAATTTTATTTAACTTTTTAAGCTTTGATTATATGGAGTTTAATTTAAGTAGTATATTAAGTTAAAAGATGTTGATGTTAATTAAATGCTGTTTAATATTCATGATTTAATCTGTAATCCATAAAAAGCAATTCATTTTTACTTTATAGCATTATTGATGATGATTTAATATGTAATATAAAAATAAAATTTAGGTATATAACAATGAACTATTTTAAAAAAAAACTCAGACAATAAAGACATTGTCTGAGTTCTAATTTATAATAAAATTGTATCGTTTTTAAAGGTTAAATGCAGCAGTAACGGTCACGTTTGTAAATCTGGAATCCAAAGAAGCGCTGCTAGGAAAACCAGAGTTGTTGTATAATCTATATTCCGCAGTTTGTTTGGCTTGATCAAAAGCCAAATCCAATTTAAAGCTTCCAAAACTATAACCCAACCCTAAAGAATAACCTTTTAGGTCTCCTAAGGTGTTACCATTTTTATAAGGACTTTCTTCCAATCTGTAGCCACCTCTTAAACTAAGTTGTTTCAACCTTATTTCACCACCAATTTTATAGGTAGAAGCAGTGGTTAGTTGATTGTTTATAGCGTTGTTTTGTGTTGCAAAATAGGCATCGGATGTTGGTTTGAATTTAGTGTTGCTGTAATCTTTTAAGGAATAGTCAAAACTTATCAATCCGTATTCACCAAAAATATAAGCCAAGCTACCTGTGAATTTTCCAGGAGTTTGAAGATTATAAGAAGGGTAAATATTGATAATGTTAGAGATGTAACCTATATCTGGATCTGCAATGTTGGAATCAATACCTTGAATCAATTCTTCTTCAATTCGGTACCATGTAGGAGAATTATAGGAAAGCCCCAACCTTAAATCATTGGTGATTTTCGCTATGGCACCTAGTTGAAATGAAAAACCTGAACCATAAGTAGAAAGCCAGTTTTCGAAAACAATATTCTTTGTTAAGGAATCTGGGTCGTTATTGGTTTCATAGAAGCTTGTAAATTTATCATAATTAATAAAATGGGAGTTCAAATTAATACCAAGATATAATCTATCCTTATAGGAAGTGGCAAAATTTAAAGAGAATTTTCCGTTGTAACCCGAAGAAGCATAATAAAATTCTTGGTAATATGAATCTGCTGGAGCTGTATTTGAAAAATAGTTGGTTTCATCATCATTGGTACTGTTGTCTAGATTCACCGGGTCTATAATCCCTGCCCAGTACCCTAAAAACACTTGCTGAACAGGATATCCATATGCAGGGCTGGAACCAATATCTGCATAAGCTTCTTCAATATATTCTCCTGGTTGCAGTTTCAACACTCCAAATGGAATAGCTTGTTTTTCCGTAATATCTAAAAAATATCTATCAATGGAGGTTGAATTTGTACCATATGCCAACCAATCGTTGTTGTAATTTTGAACTTTATCATAGGCTGCACTAAACGCAAATTTTGTCCAATCTGAATTTGAATTTCTATTGTAAAAAACAAACGCAGCACCAGTTTGGTTTAAATCAATGTTCGATTCTTTAGAGGTATTGAAACCATTAAAGTATTGAACATCATTTTTTATGTTGTTATTAGATAGAGACAAAGATATATGACTATTATTGAATATGGCTGAACCGGCTGGATTTATGCTTACAGCACTCATGTCTCCCCCTAAAGCGCCAAACGCGCCACTTAAGCCTCTATATCTTGCAGTTCCTTGAATTTCATCCTGTGTGTATCTAACAGCGTCTGTAACATCTTGGGCGTAAATAATACCCGTAGAAAGAATGCCTACGAATAGTAAAAGTAACTTTTTCATATTTTTCTTTTTCTTTTTGTCAATTTTATCTTCTGCCTCTAGAACCACCAGAAACTCTTCCTCCCCCTCCAGATGAAAAGGATGGTGAACTACCAAAAGATCTACTTGGTGAATAAGATCTGCTAGGAGAATTTGTTCTTGGAGTTGAATTTGTTCTTGGTCTAGGCGTAACGTTATTCGATTTTGGCCTTGTTCTAGGTTTTACCGTAGAATTTGGCTTCACAGTAGAATTGTCTCTTGTTCTTGGTCTTACTGTGGAGTTAGGACTAACCGTTGAATTATCCCTGGTTCTTGGTCTAACGGTAGTATTTGATCTAGTATCGGAATTGCTTCTTGTTCTTGGAGTGGCATATCCCAGATTAGAACGTGTTGTTCTGGTTCTGGAATTATAGTAATTATTGGTTCTGTTGTTATAATAGTTACCTGAATAGTAATTTCCACGTCTGCCATAATTGTAGGCTAAACCTCTACCTCCATAAGCATAGTAACCACCATAGTATCCACCATAATAACCTCCATAATACGGGTAACCAGGATACGGATACCAAGGACTGTAATAGCCCCAACCAAAACCGTAATAAGGATAGTATCCACCATAATAATATGGAGAATACCATGGGTTATAGCCCCAGCCAAAACCATAGTTAAACCCAGTGCTAATGGTAATGGAAATGTCATTGCTGTCTTCACCCCAACCTGCATAACTATTATACTCCACATCAGAAGTGTCTTGAGCTACAGCATATTCCCCTTCATAGGAATCAACATCTGTAAAAATAGCATCTTCATTTTCTTCTTCAGGGAGCTGATATTCTAAAGACTTTTCTTTAAAGTAATTCTTATAAAAGGTTTGACTGCTGGTTTCTTTTTCAGTAACCGTAACGGCATCTTCTTGATATTCAACAGGTGTGTCTGAGCTATAAATACCATCATTGTCATTTACGGCATATTGCGATGATCCACAAGATGCCAAAACAACAAACAAGCTAAAAACAGCTATATATGGTGTTTTAGTTAAAAAGGAGTTATTTATTTGCATATCTCTTGATTTTAATTGTTGAACATAACAAAAATAGTTAGTTTTGCGCAACTATTTTTATATTTAACATAATCACAATATTTGTGCCAAAACCCTGAATATGAGTAAAAATCTTACAAGTAGAGCAGAAGACTATTCTAAATGGTATAACGAACTTGTTGTTAAGGCTGACCTTGCGGAAAATTCTGCCGTTAGAGGATGTATGGTAATTAAGCCTTATGGTTATGCCATTTGGGAAAAGATGCAAGCAGAATTGGACCGTATGTTTAAAGAAACCGGTCATGAAAACGCATATTTTCCTTTGTTTGTACCTAAAAACTTGTTTGAAGCCGAGGAAAAAAATGCCGAAGGTTTTGCCAAAGAATGTGCCATTGTTACTCATTACAGATTACAAAATGATCCTGAGAATCCTGGGAAGTTACGTGTGGATCCAGAGGCAAAGTTAGAGGAAGAACTTATAGTAAGGCCAACTAGTGAGGCCATTATCTGGAACACCTATAAAGGATGGATTCAATCTTATAGGGATTTACCATTGTTAATAAACCAATGGGCAAATGTGGTGCGTTGGGAAATGAGAACGCGATTGTTTTTGCGTACAGCCGAGTTTTTATGGCAAGAAGGACATACAGCTCATGAAACCAAAGCAGAAGCTATTAAAGAAGCAGAATTGATGAACAATGTTTATGCAACATTTGCCGAAAACTTTATGGCAATTCCAGTTGTTAAGGGCGTAAAAACAGAAAGTGAACGTTTTGCAGGTGCTGTAGAAACCTACTGTATTGAAGCTTTAATGCAAGATGGTAAAGCCTTGCAAGCAGGGACATCTCATTTCTTGGGTCAGAATTTCGCCAAGGCATTTGATGTAAAATTTACTTCCAAAGAAGGGAAACAAGATTATGTTTGGGCGACTTCATGGGGAGTTTCAACTAGGCTTATGGGAGCTTTAATCATGACCCACAGTGATGATAATGGATTGGTGTTGCCTCCAAACCTGGCGCCTAATCAAGTGGTCATTGTTCCTATTTACAAAACCGATGAACAGTTTGAAGAAATCACCAAACTTGCTAATTTAATGATGAGCGACCTTAGAGCCAAACATATTTCTGTGAAGTATGACAACAGAACCACCTTAAGGCCTGGAGCCAAATTTGCACAACACGAATTGCAAGGAGTGCCTTTAAGGATAGCCATTGGGCCTAAGGATTTGGAACAAGGAACTGTGGAATTGGCAAGAAGGGATACGCTTACAAAAGAGGTTATTGCATTGGATACCTTAACATCTACTGTTGAAGGATTAATGATTGAGATACAAAATTCTTTATACAAAAAAGCCTTGGAGTTTAGGGATTCCCACATAACTTTAGTGGATAGTTTTGATGATTTTAAAACTGTTTTGGAAACAAAAGGAGGTTTTATTTCTGCTCATTGGGATGGAACAGCAGAAACCGAAGCCAAAATTAAAGAGCTCACGAAAGCCACCATACGATGTATCCCAATAGATGAGATAGCAGAAAATGGAACTTGTGTCTATACAGGAAAACCTTCAAAAGGTAGAGTGTTGTTCGCAAAAGCATATTAATAAAAAATTTTTCAAAAAAAAATACAACAAGGTATTGCAACATTTAAAAATAGTTGTATTTTTGCACCCGCTTGAATGACATAAAAGTTAATAAGTATGTCAGGAAGGTTTACAATGGAAACATTGTTAGTTATTTTGAAAAGTATTGCAAGTTTAAATATATAATTATATATTTGCGCACTCAAAACAAAATGGCCCGTTCGTCTATCGGCTAGGACGCCAGGTTTTCATCCTGGTAAGAGGGGTTCGATTCCCCTACGGGCTACAATTTTTATAAAAGAAAGATAATATAATGGCAAATCATAAGTCAGCATTAAAGAGAATTAGAAGTAACGAAGCGAAACGTTTAAGAAATAGATATAAGCATAAAACAACACGTAATGCTATTAAGAGATTACGTGATATGGAATCTAAATCTGAGGCTGAGGCTTTCTTTCCAGAGATTGTATCTATGATTGATAAGTTAGCAAAGAAGAACATTATTCATGCTAACAAAGCTTCTAATTTAAAATCTAAATTGTCCAAACACGTGGCTTCTTTATAAGAAGCACTTAAGATAACTTTTTTAAAAACCTTTCAATTTGAAAGGTTTTTTTTGTGCTTAAAATACATTAGGATGAACAAAACAAAAGCCTTGGGAAACCAAGGCTTTGTTTGTTATTTGTTGTTTCAAAAA
>SWCA01001763.1_pt1 | contig 11721 bp, 10 predicted proteins | sample 4692961 | NCBI WGS metagenome assembly SWCA01 (sample SAMN10267275, study PRJNA491770) | bioreactor metagenome | isolation source: DHS bioreactor inoculated with | place: Japan: off Shimokita Peninsula
TTGAATAAACCAGCGATTTCATATCCATCATTTCCAAAAGCTCCACATCCCCATGCCCCCAGGACAATCGATGAATGATTATGTCTGACAGCCACAGCCAATACTTTGAGTATTCGAGACCACATCACCTCTCCTATTCGATCTTCTTCCTCAGGCATGTACTGCCGCACTGCATTTGCCTGGACGGCTGGTGATGTCAGAATCGCACAGGTGTAAGGACTAGCCAAAAGCTCTCCATCATCATTGCGAAAAATGACCACTTCTGGAGAATAAATTACATAATCTGAATAAAAAGGATCAAGCTGAGATTGGTGATATGCATACATGGGATGATTCTGTAAGCAGGCAAACAGGGAAGAAGATCGTGCCAGATATTCCTCCTGCGCTCGTGCGCCTCGTAAAAAACCTCCTCCAGGCTCTACTGCAGATGCAAAGTTTAGCGCCACAGGATTGGTTCCCCGGAACATTAACATTTGTACCGCAGTAAGTGTGGTGCAATTCTGAATCTTGATTTGGGTGTTATGATTGCTTCGAGCTGTTTGTGGTAACAGCTTCTCTGGAGGGTAACTCACCGTATCATGAACTGAATTCCCGATTTTTTCTACAAGCTCAATGCGTGGTCCATCCACCAGATGATAATATCCAATTCTGATGACCCTTATCGCTTCTTCACCCAGCTGAGTGGCTTGGTAGCGATTAATATCAAGCTGGCGCCTGAGTGTATCCTTGACATCATCCTGGTACATGGCATTTCCTCCTCAAATTTTAGACTCAATCCTCAAAATTCAATCCTCAACACTCTGACCCTAAATCCTCAATACTCAACACTGAAACCTTCACCCTCTCCAAACTCTTTCTGCGCAAATCCTTATAATCAGAATCATATCGCCAACCAGTCGGGTACGTCACAAAAACCGGAACCTTCTTCTCTGTTCCATGAAGAACACTTTGAATCACCTCTCCTTGTTTCAACCTGGATATGTATTTACCAACCGGTTGCGTGGAAACCTTGTTGAAAATCGACTTGTTGAAGGTAACCACCGCAGCAGGCTGCTCATTTTGAATTATCCTGGAAAAGCCCAGGCTCGTTTCCGGTTCAAGAACTTCATTAAAAAAATCCTTTCCGAACAACTTCTGGATATGCTCCGGATAGCGGGTTGGAAAAGCGTAATAGCAATAGAAAAGCAACTCAAACGGACTCTCGTATTCCAGTCTCAGAAAAATCTCAGCCAAGCGCTTCGGATCAAGCTTCTCCTCCGGTAGCCTGAACCAGCCCGCATCCTGCATACCGGACCAGAATAAACTCTGCCCCCCTTTTACCGAAGGCGATAAAAACATCCCCTGTTGGATCGAATGCGGATGTGGGTTGGAGAACAGCAGTAAAATCCGCTGCCTGCCACTGGCTACTTCCGGGATCAACCGCTCGGAGGTGAAGGTCAGCGTTCTGTCCAGGTCGTTGAAGTGATAAACAGAAGAATCTGCCAGAAAATCACCCAGGATGGCAGGAGCGCGGGATTTGATGGCGTGGTATTGGTGGGAGAGAGAGTAGGTGGTTTGGAAATGGATGGAGGACATAATTATAGGAAAGGCAGCTATTATTGAATTGTGGAAAAAGATTCTTTTATACTATCCACAACTTCTTTTCTTTTTGCATTCATTGGTACTGCTGTTAAGATAATTTCTAAATTGCGTCCATTCACAGGAACAAAGGCATGTTGAGATAGCATATTTCTTCGTTTAAGAGATTCCCAAGTATATGTTTGGCATGGATACACTAAACAAGCAACAACTTTTTTTGATGTTTTCAATGATGAATAAGCAAGTACCTGCATTAAATCTTGACGATGATTTTCTTGTATTTCATCTTCTATTCGAATCCAGCTAGATGAAACAAATTCTTCCCAATGTCGTTTATATTTGGAATCGATTATAAAAACTGCATCTTCTCTTTCCATTATTATGTCTGGTAAAAGATATTTTTGAGTTCCTCGATACGGTTTATCCCAATGAATAGGAACTATGGTCTCTCTTTTTCTACCAGTAGAAACTATTCCTCCAGTAAGTTTACCGAGGTTAGAAATTAATGTTTCAACCCACGCTTCAAAAAACTGATCCATTGGTAATATCCAAGGAAGACCAAGCAAGTCTGCAATACCAGCCAAACCTTTTTCATCTATTGTCCATTCAATAGCTTGAATTCCTTCTTTGAAAACATCAAAGCGAAAAGTACCGGAAAACCAATTCTGAATCATATTTGGTGAAGGTCTCACAGGTGATACCATAGAGACTTTTTTAATTAAGGTTTGACAAAGCTCTATTAATGCTGAAACAACACCGGAATAACCTCTCTGAGTTTCTAATCCACTTAACTGTTTTCTAAGAGTGTAGTGAATAGCTGCTTTAAGCAGACTATCATCCCTTAAATCAGGGTATTGACAAGGAATATTCATAAACTGAGCTTTAGAAATATATTGGGTTGCGTAACTTTCCCAATTTACTGTTCCTTTCGGTGCTTGTTGTATTGAATGAATTAATTCAAATCTACGTTCCATTTGATTTAATAAAGATTGAATTCGGGTTAGCACAATAGATGACAATATCCAAGGAGGAACCTTACGTTCTGTGCCAGGCATCAAAGGTAATCGTAATAAAGTTGGAACAACTCTCCACCCCATTTCTCCAATCATTTCCCCAACTCCAGCCCATTCAAACCTTGGTTTAATGATCATTCCATATTCAGGCTTTCCACTAGTTGGAGATAAAAGAGGAAAAGCACCAGCCATAATCCCTGTATTAAAAACTAACCAAGTTTTGCTGCCATCATAATCAAGATTAACATTTACATCAAAATTTCTAAGAATACCTCTGTTCTGATTGATAAATTGCTTTGCTAATCGAGCTGATAACGCTTGTGGATCTCTAGGCATTCCTCCAAGAATTAAACGAGTTGCATTGAATTTGTATTGTGAAGAATCAATACACTCAAAAAGAATAGGTTGATTTATAAACTTTTTAGCCATTGCATATATGCCAAAATGTGTTCAGAAAATCCTGAAACATATCCCTGAGCAAGATATTCTTCTAGCAAAGGCAAGAGAGTTGTTTGTAAAACATCAACTGCTACAGCCTCGTCCTTTTCAAGAAAGTAAGCATGTCCGGGAACCAATGAAAGTGCGTCTTCACTTGCATATTCAATAAAAATTGAAAGAAGATCTGTAAAAGCTTGTTTCATGAGATCACACGAAATATTTTCAAGAACAGCCAATTGAGGCCATAATTTAACAAAGGAAAAACGTCTCCGAATAGCAATATCCATAATTGCTATACTACGATCAGAGCTATTCATAGTTCCAAGAATAAATAAATTTTCAGGAAGAGTTAATTTTGAATAAATAGGTTTCCCAAAGTTATAAGGGAGATTTATCACTCTTTGTCCATGATCTAGTGACTCAAAAAGGAAAATGGTTTCTCCTAATACTTTTCCAAGATCAGCTCGATTTATTTCGTCAATATGTAACAAATATGGTTTAGACAGGTCTTTTTGAGCTTGAACAATAGAATCCATTAAGAAGCCTTGTTTTGGTTTAAAGTTAAATCCTATTTCATTCTGAGATTCTGTAGGTGATAATCCTCCTATAAAATTTTCATATGTAGTGTTAGGGTGAAATTGAATTGACACACCATTGCCATGAAATTTTTCTTCAAGCATCTGTAAGGCTAGTCTAGTCTTTCCAGTACCAGGAGGGCCTTCTAATATGACATAATGCTGTTTATTAAGAATATGTTCAACTTTCCCCTTTTGAAGTTTGGGAAAAATGTATTCAAAATATTCCTGCTGAATCATTTGTGAATTAGAATAGTAATGACTAAGGGTTTCGAAACCTCGTTCTCCAAACATTAGATCAAGAAATGCACTAACAACTAATTTTGTGAGCTCTTTATCTTCTGTTGGTTTAAAAATGGCATACATTACTTTCCCATAACGATCAAAAACGGATTGATAAGGGTGAAATTTTTTCTTGATATTTTCTGGAATATCAATGTCAATTCGAGTTGGATCTCGCTTAGACCAGGCAATTAGGTTCCCATTTCCATATTTTTGATTTATCCAAAGGCATATTGCTGAGATTTTTCGCTCATGTCCAGGTCTACTTAATATCATTTCATCAGGACTCAACCCTTGTGTACCGATGCCCATCCCAACTAAACAAGGACCATTTTCTATTGGAAAAATCACAAAACTCATTCCACCATATGCGCCAGAGTCGGGATTTGAGGGGTGAATATAGGCTGAAAAACTAACGCCATCCCCTGTTGACATTTTAGGGGCACGAACTTTTGCTGAGTCTTTTGCCCTTGTTGGATATCGACCTCCTTGTGCGCCAAATAACTCATCAAATGCTTCCTGATTATCAATTGTCCAATCGGATGGAGCTGAGTGTATGATTTCGATTAATTTTTCCATCTGAATAATCCCTTCAAATTTTAATTATTTTTAAAACCCCTCTCGAAATGATCAAAAATACTCTATTACACAAAATAAATAGGTGTAATTGGAAGTTATTATTAAATTATACAATAGTGTTATTTCCGAAGTAAACAAAAAAAACCTTATAATATGCATAATCATTAGCATAGGAAAAAACTCATTGTAGAGGAGGTTATAATTTACTTTTTAGTTGGTATAAAGCAAGTGCATCTATTTATTACGAATTACAAACCGTTCACAGAAAAAAGTCATCAAAACATAAATTCATTTAGGAGTGAAAATGACTCTTGGAGATGAATTCAACCAGCATTTATACCAAATTGGTGAAGTTACCAACAAGTACAACTATAATCCAACATACTTTTTAAGAATGTTAAACGAGTATGGCGGGATTGAAACGACCAAACGTCTTTTACAAAAATCAGATGCACAACAAGGGCTCTTCCCTCACTGGCAGTTAAGCCTATTGAAGGAAGCGGTCGAAGCCGCTGTAATCAATACTAGATTTCAGTCTTTATTTACTAATGAAGAAATTGCAGAGGCAAGCCGTAGATTATAGAAATTAGGTTTCTTAAATTAAAAAAACCTAAGAATAATTAGCAAAAGGGGTTTCATGATGGAAAAAGAGTATTCTGTTTGGTGGAATGAGAGTGGAGAACCATTGGTTCTGGGTAAAGCGGAAGAAAAGCCGGTTAGCGGAAGATCTCGTCCGCTAGCGCAATTCAATTCATTCGAAGAAGCTTATACCTATTCAAAAAACCTGGATGATTCAGGAGTGTTTCAAGGTTCTATCGCTTATCTCCAGACAGGGTATAAAGATAATGATGGATACTACTTTATAACCCGACTTCATCCGGACGATGTAATTCAGGCACTAATAGATCAACTCGACGATATTGATGAAGATTTTGTGATGCGTCAACTAACAGACGATGTGATGAAGAAAGTTGCAGAGGATATTGTTGATAATCTCCTGAATGATATCTATTGGATCAGTATTGTCAGCACATTAGAAAGTGAATTACCTGAAATGATGGATAAATTGAGAGTGAGGTGAAGATGACCATCCGGGATCGGATAATAGACCACTTAAAAAATCACCCTGAAGGAATTGATGATGATGACCTGGCATTCAACCTCGGGCTAAAGAGTCGCCAACAAGCTAATTCTCGTTGCCGACAATTGGAAAAAGAAGGGTTTGTAAAAAGAGTGGTTATAGGTGGAAAAATCCATAATTTCTGGGCTGAAAATTTCTATCCAAAGACTTCAACAGAGATACGAGTACAGGAAAACTCACTGTCAGCGAAAACATCAAAACAACAAATTGCTACGCCAAAGTTTAGCAACTGGTTTTGGGAAGGAAACGTTCAATCCAAAGTTATTAATTTCTTGGTGTCCCAAAAATATCAAATCCGTTCGGTTGCTAATACTGCTTTCCATCAAACCGGCATTGACATCATTGCAGAAAAAAATGGGAAAAAATTATGGGTGTCTGTTAAAGGGTATCCTCAAGGGACCGAAAAAACAAATGCATCTACCCAGTCCAGGCACTGGTTCAAACATGCCATCTTTGATATTATCGATTATCGCGAACGAGACAAAGAAGCTTTTCTGGCTGTCGCATTTCCTGATTTTCGAACCTACCGCAACCTGTCGAAAAAGATCACCTGGTTTCAAGCAGCGGCGAAATTTGTTTATATTTGGGTGAAAGAAGATGGAAGTGTGGAGTTTGAATAATCATAAAAATGTCAGAAGATCCCCCTATGCTCCCAAATGACGAATCCTCCGAAGAACACCCCGACTCCTTCTACAATGACGGCTCCTACGAAGAAGACGACAGCCCCTCCGGCAAAGGCTGCCTGGCTGCCATGGCCATCATCCTCATCCTGTCCCTGCTCCTCCGGTTTCTGCAAGCTTCTCAAGGCTTCAATAAAAATAAAATCCTTTATAATGAAAAGCGTATCATCTCAATGTAGCGAGGTTGGCGGGTGATTTTGGCGCGCATTTACTCGTCAAAATCACCCTGACCGCTAATGAAGGAACATGAAATGAAGAAATCAAATATCAACGTATCAATGCTTTTCACCCTTTTTGCTGCCCTTTGCATTGTCTTTCTCGCGGGTTGTACCGGCCCCAAATTATCCAGCGATTTCGACGAAGCCGAAGTCAAACAGGCTGCGGAAAACGTGATTGACTTGCTCAACCGTCAGGACTCCGCCGGGCTAAGGGAATTATTCACTGCGCAAATGGATGCAGCCATCACCGACGAGGTGTTATCACAAATTTATGCCGCCCTTGGTGAGGGTGGTGCTTTCGAATCGATCGCGGATATGAGTGTCGCCGGGTCAACTGACCAATCCAGCGGAGCAGAGTATGCCGTGGTCGTTGCCCAGGCAAAATATGAGTTGAGGAGTTTTGTTTATACAATTTCCTTTGACAAACAGATGCAACTGGCTGGGTTGTATTACAAATAAAGATCCAGCGTTAGGGTTTAGGGGTTAGGATTTGAGCTTTTGGCTCTAAGCCTTGAGCATTGAGCCTTGAGCATTGAGCTACCAGCTACCAGCTACGAATAATTTGGGCTATCATCTTCATTGATATTTCAACAGGCGCATGCCGTTCAATGTCACCAATATCGAAATGCCCATATCCGCTACCACTGCCATCCACATCGTGCTCAGCCCGGCCGCTGCCAGTGCCATAAAGACAACTTTTACCCCGATCGCAAAGGCAATATTAAAGCGGATGGTGTTCATCATCCGTCGGCTGAGTCGCAGTGCAAAGGGCAGTTGGCGTAAATCCGGCTGCATCAGGGTCACATCCGCGGTTTCCATGGCCTGCGCAGAACTGTTGACGCCACCGATGGCAATCCCCAAATCCGCCAGTGCCAATGCCGGGGCATCATTGATGCCATCCCCCACCATGGCAATCTCACCCCATTCTTTGCGTAAATCCTCCACCGCTCTCACTTTATCTTCCGGCAATAGCCCCGCTTTAAAGTCGGTCACGCCTACCTGCTCGGCGATGTGCTGTGCAACCACCGGCTGGTCACCGGTCAACATCACCAGCGCCTGGATGCCCAGCTTTTTAAGCTCGCTCAATGCATCACGACTGCCGGCGCGGGCTGCATCCACCGCTAACAGGCTGCCGACCAAATCCCCATCGACTGCGACGTGGATTTGCGTATTGCCAGTCTTTTCGGCTTCTTTGAGCTGATCACAATCTTCTTCGGAATGCTTGATGCCGCTATCCAGCATGCGATGCGAACCGATGTGCACCTGCCGGCCATCCACTTCGCCGCTGACGCCCAAACCGGGCATGACGGTAACCTGACTGGCTGCCGGGTAGCGCTCCGCCACGCCTAACTCCTCGGCTTTCTGGGCAATCGCCTGCGCCAACGGGTGCTGGCTGCGGCGTTCGACAGCATGCGCCAGGGCAATCGATTCGGTACAATCATCACAATCAGCAGCGATTGCCTTGAAATCCTGATGGCTGTTGGATCGCGATCCCACTATGACCGGGCGACCTTCCGTCAGGGTGCCAGTTTTATCAAAGGCAATCATTTTAATATGGCTGAGCTTTTCGATAAATAACCCGCCTTTAAACAGCACTCCCTGCCGGGCAGCGTTGCTGATGGCGGAAATGATACTGACCGGCGTCGAGATTACCAATGCACACGGGCAGGAGATCACCAGCAGGGTCAGACCACGATACAACCAGCCGAAAGATCCATCGGATGGGTTGAAAAAGGGCTGACCAAAGAAAAGCGGCGGGATGACTGCCACCAGGGTGGCCAGAACCACCACGGCCGGGGTATACCAGCGCGCAAATTGATCGATAAAGCGCTGCGATGGGGCGCGTTTGGTCTGCGCTTCCTGCACCAGCTTGATGACGCGGCTGATGGTGTTGTCTTCACTGAGATGGGTGACCTGGATCACCAGGGCTGATGAGCCATTAATGGTGCTGGCAAAGACCTCATCACCGGCCTGTTTATCCACCAGAGCAGATTCTCCGGTAATGGAGGCCTGATTGACAGCCGAAGCTCCCTCCAGTACCACACCATCCATGGGAATGCGCTCCCCGGGCCGCACCAGGAGATGATCGCCCACCTGCAGGCTTTCCACCAGCACTTCCTCTTCACGAGGTTCACCTTGTTGACTGGAGAGGCGTGTGGCAATTGGTGGTACGACCTCCAGCAGGCTTCTGATCGAAGAGCGCGCTTTTTCAGCGGTATAGCCTTCCAGGGCTTCGCCGAGTGCAAAGAGCACAATCACCATGCCTGCTTCCACATAGGCGCTGATCACCACCGCGCCAACGGCAGCAATGGTCATTAAGAAATTGATGTCGATCGCGCGGTTGATGCGCAGGTTGTTCCAGGCAGAGCGCGCCACCGGGATACCGGCTGCCAGCATGGCTGCCAGGGAAAGGATGTTTACCCACCACCAGTCGAAACCCAGGATCTCACCCAGGATCAGGCCCGGTAACACCAGCACAGCCCCCAGGAGAGCCAGGCGTGTTTCCATGCGTTGCCACAGAAACCGGATAAAACTGGTTTTCCCTGGTTGCGCTGCTGTTGAGGCTGCTTCTCCGGGGTCCGCCACGTCATAACCAAGATCGCGCACCCGTTTGGCAACATCCGCTGCATTCACATCCCCCAGCACGGTTAATTGACCAGTGGCAAAATTCACCTGGCTGAATTCTACCCGCGGTAGTTTCTGTACCCCATCCGAAACTTTGCGGGCACAATCTGCGCAATCCATCCCTTTAATTTCAAAAACTTGTTTATTTTCTGTCATACCAATAACTCGCAAATCCCCAAATGAATGGGAACGAATATTTTGTGATTTTCATTATAAAGGATTAAAGAAGAAAAGAAAGACGTTTGCCAAAGGATATATCTTAAGGAAGAATATTACCTTTTATAATATTTCATCCAGGGGTAGTTGACGAATATGACAAATGAAAAAATAGATTTTCAAATCGTTACTGCCAATCAAATCGAGAAGTATCTCGGAGAGCAAGTCCGAAATTTTAGGCTATTAATCAATACGACACAGGCAGAATTAGCCAAAAATGCTGGTATCAGCACAAAAACAATGCGACGTCTGGAAAATGGCGAAGGAGTATCTTTGGATACATTCATTCGTGTTTTGAAGGCACTCGATTTAGATGAAAACCTGAAAATTCTGATACCTGATTCTTCGATTCGGCCAGTGGACAGAGTCAGATTTAAAGGAAAAGAAAGGCAAAGAGCGCGACCACCGAAGCGGCAATAAACAAATCAACCTGGAAATGGGGCGATGAGCAAAAGGATGAAGCATGACAGATGCAAAAGTAATTCTATGGGATCGAGAAATAGGGATTGAAAACGATCGAATTCAAAAAATTCAGTCCACCCACAGGTTGTCATTGCCAAAAGCGTGAGCTGCTCGATTAAAACGGAAACACCAGCGGTAATAAAATTAAACTTACCACCAGCGCGATCAAGGCAATGGGCACGCCGTTCTTGAGATAATCAGTGAAACGATAACCACCTGGGCTCATCACCAACAGGTTGGCAGGGTGCGAGACGGGTGTCATGAAACAGGCTGCCACCATGTAGGCGATTCCCATGATGAATGGGTAGGGTGATACCCCCAAACTGGCTGCGGTGGCAAGCCCAATGGGCGTCATGATGACTGCGTTGACCACCGTCGGCACAAACGGATTGATCAACAATGTCAAACCCATCAGACCTCCCAGGATCGCCTGATTGCCATATGGTCCGGCGATGCGCACCACCGCATCTGCCAGAAATTGAGCAGCGCCACTATCCCGCATGGCAAAACCGAGCGGCATCATGGCGGCAATTAAGAAGATCGATTTCCAGTCAATGGATTTATGCGCTTCCTCCATGGTTAAACAACGCGTCAACACCATCAGCACTGCTCCTGCGATGGCTGCAATGGAAATGGGCAGCCAACCCGCCAGCACCACTGCCACTACCCCCAGCATGATCAATCCGGCCATCGGTGCTTTTTTCAGGCGTGGTTTTTCCTGCACATCCTGCCGCAGAACGATGAAATCCCGTTCTTTTGCCAGTAATTCAAAACCAGCGCGGGTACCATAACACAGAAAGGCATCACCGTATTGTAGTTTTAAGTCCTGTAATCCGGTGCGATATGGACGATCCCCGTGCCAGATCGCTAACACGGAGACATTGAACTTCTCGCGAAAGCGAATTTGTTTCAGGGTCTTTCCAACCAGGCTCGTGTAGGGTGAAAGGATCACCTCTACAAAGGAAAGTGAGCCATTTTCCATATCAGCCAGGTTAAATTTGATGTCCTTTTCAATCCGGATTTTTTGTAAGCCATTCAACACCTCAATATCAATTGGATGACCAGAAACAATCAACTGATCATTGTCTTCCAGGTGCATGCCCGGCTCCGGGAAGAGCCACTCCTGACCACTTCGGATGATATCCAGCACCGTTATGCCATAGGCTGAACCAAGTCTGGCTTCTGCCAGCGTTTGTCCGGTTAATGCTGATCCTGGGGGGATATCGATAAACAGCAGACGATCTTCCAGGTGGTAATCACGTAACTCCTCTACACCTAAAATTCGATACCCTGGCTGGTCTGAGAGTGCATCCAGTTTATCCAGTTGTCCTTCGATCAGAAGAATATCCTCGGCTTCCAGTTCCATATTTTGTAAGTTGGTGCGGCGGATCATGTCCCTGCGCCGGTTTGCCAATACATTCACCCCATATCTTTGCCGAAAGTTGGCACTTACCAGCGTTTTACCGACAAAATCTGATTTCTCGGTAATCTGAATCTCTGCCAAACCCAGGTTCTCAGTAAACAACCGGTTAAGGGTTGGGACTTCGCTTTCGATTAAAAACATCGGGGAACGGATGATCTTTTCAATCTGATCCAACTTGCCGATGGCCAGCAGACGATCCCCTCCTTCCAACACCAGATTGGCTTCCGGTGCCAGGCGCTGCTTATTTTTACGTTCAACGGAGAGAATGTTCAATCCCAATGCACGGCTGATCCGGGATTCTGCCAGTGTCTTGCCTGCCAATAAGCTGTCTTCGGGTAACACCAGGATTGCCAGGCGTTCTTCCAGCCCATACAGACTGTGCAAATCCTGTGCAGGAGGCAGCTGCGTTGGTGACACTGGCTGTGGAGATTGACGATGCGGTAATAAGCGCTGCCCGAAGAGGTTAATGTAGAGCAACACTACCAAAAAAA
>SWCA01002716.1_pt1 | contig 11684 bp, 12 predicted proteins | sample 4692961 | NCBI WGS metagenome assembly SWCA01 (sample SAMN10267275, study PRJNA491770) | bioreactor metagenome | isolation source: DHS bioreactor inoculated with | place: Japan: off Shimokita Peninsula
GGATATTGAGGGTTTCTCATTCAACACCTCTGTTTCTACCTTTATGATTGCTGTAAATGAATTAACTGCTCAAAAGTGCACCAGCAAACAAGTGTTGGAACCCTTATTAATATTATTGTCACCTTATGCGCCACATATTGCAGAGGAATTATGGAGCAAATTAGGACATGGGGAGTCTATTGCAACCGCACCTTTTCCTAAGTTTGAAGAGAAATATTTAGTGGAAAACACCAAGAATTATCCAATTTCTTTCAACGGTAAAATGCGTTTTACTTTGGAACTGCCTTTGGATATGAGCAAAGAAGATATTGAGAAAACGGTCATGGCCCACGAAAAAACCAAGGATCAATTACAAGGTCGTGAACCCAAAAAAGTAATTGTTGTTCCAGGAAAGATTGTGAATATTGTAGGTTAGCTTCTCGATAGGATTGTTTTTTCATTAGCATTCAAAACATTCACTCGAAGTAACGTTGATTGATATGTATAACAGTCTTGCGTGAGTTGGAGTGTTTGTTTTAGTAGCGATAGCGAATAAAATAAATGTATCTAAATCATCCAAAACATAATATTTCGTATTTTAACAGCAAACTCATTTTATGAAATCTATTTGGTTATTAATGGTACTTGTTGCTAGCTTTTCGGCAAAGGCCCAAACCGATTCTTTACAATTCCCTCAGGATTTCTATGGCATCTATAAAGGCGATTTGCAGATTGTAAACGCTCGTGGCAGACAAACCCTTCAAATGGAGTTTCATTTAAACAAAACAGATTCCATAGGGAAATATCAATACGTGTTGGTGTATATTATGAATGGAGAGCGCCAGGAACGCAAATACCATCTTGTTGCAAAAGACGCTTCCAAAGGTGAATACCTTGTTGATGAAAACAATGGAATTTTAATCAATGCCAAAGTAATGGACAATACCATTTACAGCATGTATGAAGTGCAGGACAACATATTGACAACTACGGAACGGTTTTATAAAGACGCCATGGATTTTGAAATAACCGTTAGTTATAAAACACAAAAACTCGCAACAGGAACAATAGGCGAAAATGCCATTGAAGTGATTTCATATCCTGTTTTTGCAGTTCAAAAAGCACATTTGCAAAAACAATAACTGACAAAATTTCTTAACGAATATTTGGCTTGCTATTTGCTATATATCTCGTAATTTTATCTTTTAAAACAAAAAAAATGATTGGATATTATATTTTAATTGGAGCTATAGGCTTGGTAAGTTGGTTGGTTAGTAATCAGTTAAAAAAGAAATTTGCGTTCTACTCTAAAGTGCAATTGCGTAATGGCATGAGTGGTAAGGAGATTGCGGAAAAAATGCTATCGGATAATGGCATCTACGATGTGGAGGTTATTTCAACACCAGGACAGCTTACGGACCATTACAACCCAAAAAACAAAACAGTAAACTTAAGTGAAGCTGTTTACAATCAACGAAACGCAGCAGCAGCAGCAGTAGCAGCACATGAGTGTGGACATGCTGTACAGCATGCTCAGGCCTACAGCTGGTTGCAAATGCGTTCTACTTTAGTACCAATGGTTAGTGTTACCTCTGGCATGTCTCAATGGTTAATTATTGGAGGTTTGGTCTTAGGTGGTGCTGCAGGTATTGGCCTTGGTTGGTATGTGGCAGTTGCAGGTGTTCTTTTTATGGGCTTAGCTACTTTGTTTAGTTTTATTACTTTACCTGTGGAATACGATGCCAGTAACAGGGCATTGGCTTGGTTAAAAGCAAAAAACATGGTGACTCCTGAAGAGTATAAAGGGTCTGAAGATGCACTTAAATGGGCTGCAAGAACATATTTGGTTGCTGCAATTGGTGCTTTGGCATCTTTAATTTATTGGGCATTGCAAGTTTTTGGTGGCAGTAGGGACTAAGAATCAAAACACATATATATAAACCGAATGCTTTTTTATTAAGGCTTCGGTTTATTTTTTTTGTTACATTTATCAAACTATAACCAATTAAATAATTATGTATGGAAAATCATCCTCAAAATCCGTTTGAACCTACCCAAACAAAAGTGTTGTTAAGTGCTTTGTCTGAAACAGACAGAGTGGCTTTTTATAAAAAAACCTATGCACATGTGGCAGGAGGTGTCTTGGTATTTATATTGTTTGAATATTTATTGTTGCAAAGTGAAACCATAGTCAATTTTGCTTTGTCCATGACAGAAGGCTTTAAATGGCTCCTGATGTTGGGAGGTTTTATGTTTATAACCAACTATGCTGAAAAAATGACTTTAAAATCAACAGATAAGAACATGCAATATCTGGCCTATGGCTTATACATTTTTGCTGAAGCCTTTATTTTTGTGCCTTTAATTTATATTGCTGCATATTATATGGATTCCGGTCCAGAGTTATTGAATCAGGCTGCCATTGTAACCTTGGCATTGTTTACTGGATTATCGGCAGTGGTGTTTGTTACTAAAAAGGATTTCTCCTTTTTAAGAACAGGTTTAACCATAGGGTTTTTTATTGCTATTGGATTAATTATTGCAGGAACCTTTTTCGGGTTTAACTTAGGGCTGTGGTTTTCAGTAGGTATGTGCCTTTTGGCTGGAGGTTCTATCTTATACCAAACATCAAACTTGGTAAACAAATACACAACAGCCGATTATATTCCTGCTGCCTTGGGCTTGTTTGCCTCATTAATGTTGTTGTTCTGGTATGTTTTAAGCATCTTTATGTCAAGGGATTAATTACATTTCAAAAATATTTAAAACCTTCAGCTATTTTAAACTGAAGGTTTTTTTATGCGCAAAAGGCTCATGTTTTCTTGCTTATAACTCTTTATAATCAGTTATATTATAACGTAAATACAATATGAATATACCGAGTATATGTTGAGTATATGTCGACTATATACCGACTTTATGTCGACTTTTACTTACAAATACATTGGCTTAGCCCCATATCAATTTAGTTGTAAAATGAAATTAAGAAAGTGTCCTGATTGATACCTACGAGAATTATAGTCTAAATAAAAGAGCTTTTGAAATTTCAAAAGCTCTTTTTATTATATTTTTATCTGCCTGTCTATTTGCTGATTTAAAGAAATAAAGGTTTCTGTTCTGGAAACCCCTTCAATGGATTGGATATCCTTATTCAACAAATGCATTAAATGTTCATTGTCTTTACAAAGTATTTTAATGAAAATGCTCCAGTTTCCCGTAGTATAATGGCATTCCAAAACTTCTGGTATTTTTTGAAGTTGTTTTACGGCTTCTGGGTTGCTCATGGCCTTATCCAGATAAATACCTACAAAAGCCATAGTGGTATAGCCTAAAACTTTTGGATTGATTACAAATTTAGATCCCGAAATGATTCCAGACTTTTCAAGTTTACGCAAGCGTTGATGAATGGCTGCTCCAGATATTCCAACCTGTCTGGCAATTTCAAGTATGGGAGTTCTGGCATCATGCATCAAGGCGCGTAAAATAGCTTTGTCTATGCCATCTATTTCAATATTTTGGTTTACAACTTTCAAATGATGCTTATATATTTAATGGATTATAGCCTAAATAAGGCACTTCGGTTTCAGTAAACGAAATTCCGTAAGCTTCTAATTCTTTTAAAATAGGATCATACACTTCTTTGGTAATAGGTATTTGAACACCAGGAGTTACTATTTTTTCGTTTAGGATTGCTAAGGCTGCAATAGCAACAGGTAATCCAACGGTTTTGGACATGGCTGTGTACACCTTATCTTCTCCTAAGGTAACCATGGTGGAATCTATTTGGTGTTTATGTCCATTAAGTTCATATCCAAACTTGTGGTACATTACGATCATGTCTTTTTCATGATCCTGTAGGGTCCAACTATCTTCCAATATTTTTTGCAATATTTGTGCAGGTGTTGCTTTTTTAAGACCTACCATTTTTTTATTGCTAAATAGATCCAACTCAATAAGTTTATCCCAAACAATATCGTCTTGGTCAATTTTTAAGGCGTGTCTGAATTTTAACTCGACTGAATCTGTTGGGCTATAAGGTAAGAAGGCGTTCACGAAATCACGATAGCTCATGTTTTCGCTGTCTTCAATATGGTATTCATCGTCTGTCATCCCTAACTGTACAAACATGTTCCAAGCCCTGGAAAACCCAACCCGACGCATGGTGCCTCTATAAAGGGTTTTAGCATTTTCCAAACCGTAAGCCGATTGGTATTTTAAGGAATCCCTGTTGGCGTAGGCTTCAAACCTGCCATAACCTTCTACATCCAAGAATTCGGTTCTTCTAAATAGCCTGTTGTATGGAATGTATTTATAAGTGCCTTCCTGTAAAAATTTAGCTGCACCACCTTGTCCTGCAACCACAACGTTTCTTGGATTCCAAGTAAACTTGTAATTCCATAGATTGTTATCGCTTTCAGGAGCTACCAATCCACCAGTAAAAGATTCAAACAAAATAATGTTGCCACCTTTAGCTCTAATTTTGTCTATAACCTGCATGGCACTCATGTGGTCTATTCCAGGATCCACACCAATTTCATTCATAAAAATAAGGCCTTTTTCTGTGGCAGCCTTATCCAGTTTGTGCATTTCCTCACTCACATAAGATGCTGTAACCATGTTTTTGTTGTAGCTGATGCAATCTTTGGCAACTTCTATATGGTATCGAGCTGGCAACATGGAAATAACAATGTCTGAATTTTGAATAGCCTGCTCCCTGGATTTTTTGTCAAAAACATCCAGCATAATGGCCTGGGCGTTGTCATGATCTCCAATGAGTTTTTTGGCATGAGAGAAATTAACATCACCAACAATAATGAGTAAATTCTCTTCTTCCGATTTGTCTAATAGGTATTTTATAAGGTATGATGCGGATTTTCCTGCACCTATAATTAAAATCTTTCGCATAATGAGATTTGTTGAGTATTTTTGCAGCTACGAATGTAATAAATACTAAGGGTTTTAAAAACCCATAACCTTATTTTATATGAACAAAAAGATATTGATTTTAGCTGCCTTTTTCGGATTTTTAGTGTGGTTTTAGGGGCTTTTGCAGCTCATGGTTTAAAAGCATTGATTACAACACAGGCATTGCAAACCTTTGAGACTGGCGTAAGGTATCAAATGTATCATGCTTTACTGTTGCTGTTTGTTGGTAATTCTGCCTTTGTCAACGAAAAATCCAAAAAAGCAATTTTTTATCTCATTCTTTTGGGCATATTGTTTTTTTCGGGTTCTATTTACGGCTTGGCTACAAATGAACTTTCAGGTTTTAATTTTAAAAGCATTGGATTTATTACACCTATAGGGGGATTATTATTGATAGTTTCATGGATAATATTGTTAATAAACTTTTTAAAAATCAAAGGTGATAATTCCTAAAATAAGTGCTTACTTTAAAATAAAATTATAATTTTGCACTTTAAACAACACAAAATAATTATGGTAGATCATACCCAAGCATCCAATACCATTTCTCTGGAATCGTATGGAATTAAAAATGCCAAAGTACATTATCAATTAACTCCAAAACAACTTCACGACATTACCATAGCTAAAGGACAAGGTGTGGAAGCATCCTCTGGGGCCTTAGCTGTGAACACAGGAGAATTTACCGGAAGGTCGCCAAAAGATCGTTTTATTGTAAAGGACAGTATTACAGAAGATAAAGTGTGGTGGGGAAATATCAACATTCCTTTTGAATCGGATAAATTTCAAAAACTATACGATAAAGTAGTCGCTTATCTATCTAATAAAGAAGTTTTTGTTAGGGACAGCTACGCTTGTGCAGATGAAAAATATAAATTAAACATTCGTGTAATTAACGAGCAACCTTGGATGAACATGTTTGCTTACAACATGTTTTTGCGTCCAACGGAAGACGAATTAAAAAACTTTACGCCAGAATGGACCATAGTAAATGCACCAGGTTTTATGGCAGATCCTGAAGTAGATGGTACCAGACAACATAATTTTGCCATTTTGGATTTTACTAGAAAAATAGCATTAATTGGAGGAACAGGTTATACAGGGGAAATTAAAAAAGGCATTTTTTCTGCTTTAAATTTCATTCTACCTGTGTTCAAAAACACTTTGCCTATGCACTGTAGTGCCAATGTTGGTGAAGATGGAGATACAGCCATATTTTTCGGACTGTCTGGAACAGGAAAAACAACTCTTTCAGCAGATCCAGCCCGTAAACTTATTGGTGATGACGAGCATGGTTGGACCAACGAAAATACAGTTTTTAATTTTGAAGGCGGTTGTTATGCTAAGGTTATAAACTTATCTGAAGAAAACGAACCTGATATTTTTAACGCCATCAAACCAGGAGCCATTCTTGAAATGTTTTTTTGGACGAAAAAGGGGAGGTTCAGTTTGATGACACGTCCATTACTCAAAACACACGTGTTAGTTATCCAATTTATCATATTAATAACATTCAAGTGCCTTCCATTGGCAAGAATCCGAAAAATATCTTTTTCTTAACTGCAGATGCTTTTGGGGTGTTGCCTCCAATTTCACGATTAACTCCAGGTCAGGCTGCTTATCATTTTATTTCTGGATATACAGCAAAAGTGGCTGGTACAGAAGCTGGAATTGATGAGCCTTTACCAAGTTTCTCAGCTTGTTTTGGAGCACCATTTATGCCATTGCATCCTACTAAATATGCCGAAATGTTAAGTGCCAAGATGAAAGAGGCTGGCGTTAATGTATGGTTGATTAATACTGGCTGGACAGGAGGTCCTTATGGTGTAGGCAGCAGAATTAAACTTAAATACACCAGAGCTATGATAAGTGCTGCTCTTAATGGAGATTTAGATGAGGTGACTGATGAAACGTATAGAACACATTCTGTATTTGGCTTAAAACAACCTAGAACTTGTCCAGGTGTGCCAGATGAGGTGTTGAGTTCAAGAGCTACTTGGAACGATGATGAAGGCTATTACAAGGCTGCTTATAAATTGTCGGAATCTTTTAGGGAAAATTTTAAAAAGTTTGAAGAGTTTGCAAACGATGAAATTCTTGCAGGTGCTCCAAACGTAAGATAAACGTATTATTTTTCAGAGAAGAAAAAAGTCAGCCATGTAGCTGACTTTTTTATTTCTTAATAAATTCTAAGTCTCGTGTTGTTTAAACCAAGCTATAATTGAATAAAATGCCGTTAATTTTTTATTTTCATACGTAAATTGAACTTAAAATGGATTAACTGCATAATAATTAGATGTATAAAGACAAATAAACTTGGTTTTTGTACTTTAAACAAGTAATTTTATTCTATAACTTTTAAACTATCGAACTATGAAGAAAACTACTTTTTTAATAGCAATATTATTTGCTTTTTACACCCAATTACATGCTCAATCCATGGTGAGCCCGGTTTCGGCAACTACGACTTTTACTCCAGATTATTCTACTAATCTCATCTATACTTATGATGGCTCTGGTTTAGTAACTCCAGGGAGTTTAACTTCTGATCATAGTGGAACAGATACAGTAAATAGTTTTGTTGCAAATGAAATTACTGGGACCATCGATTTTTATTTAGGAACATCATACGATATTGAAGGCTTGTCTTTTTGGAATCAAAATGCAGGTGGACCTTCAACAAGTGTTGGTGTGAATGGGGTTGCTTTTTATTACTCCTTGGATGGGACAGCTTATTTGCCTATTCCAGGGGCTCCAACTGTTTTTGCAGAAGTTTTTACCAATATTTCAGCTCCAGAACAATTTACATTTCCTGCTGTAAGTGCAGCTTATATTAGAATGGAAGTGCTTTCCAATCATGGAGATCCAGATGGAACTGGTTTTGCTGAAATTGCATTTCTAGGATCTCCAACATTAGGAGTAAACAATAATGAAGTATCTGCATTTTCAGTATACCCCAATCCAGCTTCAAACCATGTGGTAGTTTCTTCCAACATGGAAAAAGCTACTGTTGAAGTGTATGATATGACTGGAAAACAAGTTTTGAACAAAAACTTAAACCAAGGTGAAAACTCCATGGATGTGTCTGCCTTATCATCAGGTGTTTACTTAGCAAGATTTATTTCAGAAAATAAAGTGGATACAAAAAAATTGATTATAAAATAACAAGCATAATATAGAGATTTAAAACAGGGCAGCTTCAGGCTGCTCTGTTTTTTTATGCTATTTATGATCTTTATAACATTGGATGCAGAATCATGCTTTAGATTAAAAGATAAAAAATACTGTTATATAACCTATTGATTTTTTGGCATTAATAATTATTAAACTTAATTTTATGGTACATAAAATATAAAAATCATGAAAAAAACTACTTACTTAATGATTCTATTTTTCGGATTTTGTTCTCTCACGTTTGCACAATATACCTCAATACCTGATATATATTTTGAGCAACAATTGATAAATGATGGGATTGACTCCAATACGATAATAGATGGACAAATTTTAACTTCTGAAGCCAATAATTATTCTGGGGCTTTGGATATAGCCAATAGTGGCATTTCCGATCTAACAGGAATTGAAGCCTTTTTTAACATTACTAGCATCAATTTTAATTACAATACAGGAATTACAAGTGTGGATTTAACAAACAGTCCTTTGTTGACAAGTATCACAGGAATTGGCTGCTCTGGTTTAACATCCATAAATATTTCTGGATTAGCAAACCTAACCACATTAAATTTAAGGAGTTGTGGCTTGACTTCCATAGATTTAAGTACCAATGTAGCTCTTGAAACTTTGAATATAAGAAAAAACAGTGTTTCTTCCTTGGACTTAAGTCAAAACACGGCTTTAACATATATGGATGCCAAAGAAAATACCCTGACATTTTTAGATATGCGTAACGGGAATAACGTTAATGTCACCTTATTTAACGCAGATTCCAATCCGTGTTTAAAATGCGTTTTTGTTGATGATAATACAGGAACTTACCTATCTACTTGGATTAAAGATAACAACAGTGGTTATGTTAATTCAGAAACTGAATGTGATGCTTTACCACCTCTAACACCCTCTCAGTGCCCTACTTTAAGTTTAAATGAAGTCGAAGATGTTGTTTTCAACATATATCCAAACCCGGTTAACAACACGCTATACGTGAGTTCAAAATCCAGTCATGCAGTCGTGCAAATCTACAACATCACTGGAAAAGTGATTCTAACTAAAACATTGACTCAAGGTGAAAATGTAGTGAGTGTTTCTGCCCTCTCACCTGGTGTTTACTTAGCTAGATTTATATCAGACAACAAAGTGGATACAAAGAAATTAATTATAAAATAAGTACAATTCCTTATAAAAAACAGTTAGAGAGAGCAACCCATAAAAGGTTGCTTTCTTTTTTTAAGGCTTGTAGATGTGTTTTTGTTTTATTGGTTCTAAGGTATATTTTAGTTTAAAGTGTTAATTATCAGGACATACTACCATGTAATTTTTTGGAGGTATTATATGGATGACTTAGATTTATAGTAACAAACTTCAAACAATAATCATGAAAAAAATCATTTATTTTTTTATTGCTGCAGTTGCGTTTCATTACAGCAGCTATGCACAATATACAGCCATTCCAGATGCCAACTTTGAACAGAAATTAATCAGTGGTGGCATTGACACAAATCCTGTAGCAGACAATCAAATCTTAACTGCAGACGCCATGGCTTTTACAGGAGAGCTCAATATTGCCAACAGTGGTATTGCAGATATAACAGGAATTGAGGCCTTTCTTAATATTACGGGAATTAACTTTAACTACAATCCAGATATTTCCAGCGTCAATTTATCCAACAACACTTCTTTGCAAACAGTATCAGGCGTAGGTTGTGCTAACTTGGCTTCCGTAAATGTTTCCGGATTAGCAAACTTAACCACATTAAATTTAAGGAGTTGTGGCTTAACTTCTATAGATTTAAGTACCAATGTGGCTTTGGAAACTTTAAACCTTAGAAAAAACAATCTTGTAAGTTTAGATTTAAGTCAGAATTCCACTATAGATTATGTGGATATCAAGCAAAATAATTTAACGTATCTAGATCTAAGGAACGGTAATCAAACCAATATGCAGCATTTCGATTCAGACAACAACCCGGAGTTATCCTGTATATTTTTTGATGATGCCTCCCTAATAGATAGAGATGCACATATTGTTTGGTTTATTGATGATCTGTCTTATTGTTTGGTAGATAATGAAACGGAATGTACCATGTGTTTAGTTACTTTAGCTACAAATGAAACAGCCAAAATAGCCTTTAATATGTATCCAAACCCGGTAAATGGTGCACTGCATATTGAAAGCTATGTGAATGACGCTGATTTAACCATATGCAGTATTACAGGAAAAGTGCTCCTAACAATCCATTTAACAAAAAACGATAATATAATTGATGTTTCTGGTTTAGCTTCTGGAATGTATTTGGCAAGATTTAGTACAGAACACCAATTGGACACTAAAAAATTAATGATTAAATAAGCAGGTTTTTTAAACCTAACAAAAAAGCAACCCATAGGTTGCTCTTTTTGTTATATTCCATTAAAGTAATTTACTTCTTTTTGTTTACATCGTTAATATATTTCTCTAAAGCCATGGTCATGGAAGGGGTTTCAGGCGTTGGAGCAGCAATGTCCACACGTAATCCTTTTTCTTCGGCAGCTTTAATGGTAGTATTTCCAAAAACAGCAATACGTGTGTCGTTTTGCTTGAAATCCGGGAAATTATGGAATAAAGAATCTATTCCAGAAGGACTGAAAAACACTAAAATGTCGTAATACACATCTGCTAAATCAGATAGGTCACTAATTACGGTTCTATAAAAAATGGCTTTTTTCCAATCTACTTTAAGTTCGTCCAATATTTTAGGGACTTCTGGTTTTAGTTTATCGGTAGTTGGAAGCAAAAAAGTTTCATCTTTATATTTCTTTATTAAAGGCGACAACTCGGCAAAATTACGTTTCCCAACATATATTTTACGTTTTCTGTAAACTACATACTTCTGTAGATAATAGGCAACAGCTTCAGATTGGCAAAAATATTTCATGGTATCAGGCACTTTAAAGCGCATTTCCTCTGCAACTCTAAAGTAGTGATCTACAGCATTTCTGCTGGTTAAAACAATGGCTGTGTAATTTTTTAAATCAACTTTTTGTAATCTTATTTCTTTTGCATCAACTCCTTCGACATGAATAAAAGGTCTAAAGTCTATTTTAACTTTTTGCTTTTCCTGAAGATCAAAGTAAGGCGAATTTTCGATTTTAGGTTCCGGTTGAGACACTAAAATTGTTTTCACTTTCATAGGCTAGTATGTATTAAACTTTGGTTTCTATAAAAACCTTATATAAAATAATATAAGGTCCAATTTCAAGTGCGCAAAGATATAAAATAAAATAGAAAAAATCTCTTTTAATTAAATTAAGATTTGATTTGTAGGAAGTAAGCAAACCTATTGTGTTTATAACAGTTAATAAGATAATAACGGTTAAAACTATGGCCTTATTTGGTGTCATGCTGAAAAGTAAAAGCACATTGATGGGAATAAGTGCCAACCCCAAGTAATTTTTATAACTGGTTTTTTGAAATAGGTATTTGTCCATTAAATTATCTATGCTAAAAAGACTGCCTATAAGCCGTTCCAACAAAACTTTAATCAATATAAATACACCAATACCAAACATGAGCTTAAATATTAAAGCAACAGACATTTCTATGCTTTCAAATAAGGTGTTGT
>SWCA01003784.1_pt1 | contig 11678 bp, 9 predicted proteins | sample 4692961 | NCBI WGS metagenome assembly SWCA01 (sample SAMN10267275, study PRJNA491770) | bioreactor metagenome | isolation source: DHS bioreactor inoculated with | place: Japan: off Shimokita Peninsula
AAATGACATCAGGGCCGCCTTGGCAGGACACAAGAATGCATCAGGATCTACTGAGTCTATTAAAAAAAAAGAAAACGATGCCGGTTCACCACGAACTGGCATCGTTTTCTGTGTTTTAATAGAGATCGTGAGTTTATTGGTTCAAAACATTCTCTGTAAGTCCATTTTTCTGAAGCCAGTCCGGATAAGCATCCAGCACCGTTTGAGGGCTGTAAATGTACCAGGCGTAGCCCAGACGTCGCTCGCGGCTCACTTCGGCCATAGAATATAAAAGTTGACTGTCTCGGTCAGAAAACAAAGGTTTTCCAGTTCCCAATTCATAGTAACGGGTCCAGACGGGTGGCGCTTCCGGATCATGAACCACTCGCCGGTCTTTGGTGATGGTTTTGTATTGCGTTTCAAGAGGTTTCGCCTCAAAGGTTTCCACGCGGGTATTGTAAATCCGGGAATCGGCAAACCATTTTACAGCACTTTGAACCGCCTGAACAACCCGCTGGTCTGGTTCCTCAATGTCCATCAGAAACTGCACAATCGAAGCACTTTCTCCATTGCAGATGGATGGCGGCTCGTAAGCTCTTGCCCATGCCGGCTCAAGCGTATTGGCATCGTACTGCTGACACCAGGCCGTCAAGCGCCGCTGATCAACAATCTGACTGTTCAGAATACACTCCAGACCTTTTTCATAAGCCGTTTCAATCCGAAGCCGAATGTCATCGTCTAAAAACGAAAACGAAGGATCTTCCTGAATGATCATCCTCAGTGTTTTCATGATGCCCATATACGCCCCGTCATTAAAGGTGATGTGCCGGCTGTAGTTCTCTTTCAGCGGATAATATTGCGGCCAGCCGCCATTCTCAAATTGTGCATCGAGCATAAACTCCAGCCCCTTTAAACATCCATCCTTGTATTTTTCAATTTGAGTTTCAGAATAGACTTTCGCCAGGTATTGAATTTGGGTGTAAGTCGTCGCGTTATCAAAGGTGGTTTGAAGTTCATCCTTCGTCTCAAGCAAGTGCTCAATTTGCTCCTCAGTTAATATGGCCCGCATATCGTAATTCTTAGGCCAGCCGCCATTGCTGCGCTGGTAGAGCAGCATGTTGTCAGCGATCCTGGTTATTTCCGTTTCATTGTACCGCTGCTGATCCGGCAAGGGATTAATGATATTTCCCTCATCACGGATTCCATACCAATGGCGAGAGCTGTTCAAAAACTCTGACATATTCACTGAAATACGATCCGTCGAATCCTCATCGGTCTGGGCATAAACAACGATCGAAAGAGTTAAAACCAAAAAAACACTTATAAAAAGTTTCATATCGCTCGCTAATTGCTTTCGAACTGGTACATTCCCGATCCAAGCTTCAATATGACATAACCATCCTTGTGACCTACAACCTCAAGATCTGATACGTCTCCCAGTTTCTTCCCGCTTTCAGTAACTGCCGACTCTGCTGAAGCGGGCACATAAACGACCGCTTTGGTATTCACCGGAACGGAAACATTAAGCTTCAACTTGTCATCCACTTTCTCCCATCCGGAAACGACCTGACCATAGTAGGTCTGCAATTCGGCTTTGGCATGGCTAAGTTGTTCACCAATATGCGGTTTAATTTGAATTCCCTTGTATCCCGGATTGTCCTCTTCCGTGTCAATTCCGGCCACCACGCGATACATCCAATCGCCAATCGCGCCATAGGCGTAATGATTGAACGAGTTCATGCCAGGCGTCTGAAAAGTTCCGTCGGGCTTGATGCCATCCCAGCGTTCCCAAATAGTGGTGGCGCCCATGGTCACCGGGTACAACCATGACGGATAGGTCTTTTGCATCAACAGTTCGTAAGCCATATCGGTATATCCAAAGCGAGACAGCACATGACACAGGTAAGGCGTGCCAAGGAAACCTGTCGTCAGGTGAGTGTTGTAGGTACGGATATTATCAACCAGTCGTTTGGCCGCCTGGTCGCGCAGGGCTTCGGGGAGCAAATCAAAGTTCAGCGCCAAAACATAGGCGGTTTGCGTTCCTGATACCAGCTTGCCATTTGGCGTCATATATTCTTGGACAAAGGCCTGCTTAATCATTTCCAACAATTCTTGATATTTCTTCACATCATCTTTCTTATCCAGCACCTCGGCAGCATTAATAAGTAATTGAGTGGAGTGCGCGTAAAAGGCCTGTGCAATCAGACTTTTATCGGTTACGGCCGACATCCCCGAATTATCATCAAAAGGACGGTAGAACAGCCAGTCGCCAAAAGAGAATGCAGGTTTCCACAAGTGATCGGGGCTGACCGACCGGATGTAATTCACCCAGCCTTTCATACTTTCATATTGCTGAGCCAGCAAATCCTTATCACCGTAAGCCAAATACATGGTCCATGGCCCAATGGTGGCCACATCGGCCCACCCCGGACTGACCTGCCCGTTTCTCAACACATCGGGCACCACAAAGGGAACGCCGCCATTATCATACTGGTCGGAAGCCACATCTTTAAGCCATTTATCGAAAAAGCTATGAACGCGAAAATTGAATGTTGCCGTGCGTGCAAAGGCCTGTGCGTCGCCGGTCCATCCTAAGCGCTCATCGCGTTGCGGACAATCCGTTGGCACATCTAAAAAGTTGCCGCGTTGTCCCCACTGGATGTTGTGCTGCAACTGGTTCACCAATTCGTCGGAACAAACAAAAGAGCCCGTTTGCACCATATCAGAATAAAGCGCTGTGGCAGTAAAGTTCTCCCGCTTCAACTCACCTGGATACCCTTCTACTTTAATGTAGCGGAATCCTTGCCAGGAAAAATGTGGTTCAAACTCCTCTACGCCTTCACCTTTCAAGATAAAGGTATTTTTTTGTTTGGCCGACCGCAAGCTTTCTAAGTAAACATTTCCATCTTTATCCAAGACTTCGGTGTGTGTAATGGAAATTTGATCACCCGCTTTACCAGAAACTTTCATTTGTACCCAGCCCACCAGGTTTTGGCCAAAATCAATGACCTGGTCACCTTCGGGTGTAGTCAAAATTTCAACAGGATGAAACACTTCCTTCTTGCGAACGGGCTCGTTTTCGGTGGTGATCAAAATATCTTTAGAATAATCTTTCAATTCTACCCCACTCCACTTGTTATCGTTGTATCCAGCTTCCGACCATCCTGTTTTTTCCAGCCGGGCATCGTAAGTTTCGCCGTGATAGATTTCGGAATAGACGATGGGACCGGTCGATGATTTCCAGGAACCATCGGAAACAACCAATTCCGTGGTGCCATCTTCATAAGTGATTTCTAGTTGGAAAAGCAAAGCCAACTCACTGCCATAAACATTGACCTTGCCCTCAAAGCCAATATTTCCGCGATACCAACCGTTGCCGAGCGTGATACCCACAGCATTATTTCCCTGCTTAACCAAGTCGGTAACATCGTAGGTTTGGTATTGTAAACGCTCATTGTAAGTCGTCCAGAAAGGAGCAAAACAAGCATCGCCCACTTTTTTCCCATTTATTTCAGCCTCATAGACACCTTTGGCTGTAACAAAGGCCACGGCATGCTTAATTTTCTTTGAGCTGTTGAATTCTTTGCGAAACATTGGCGAGGGACGTCCTTCCTCTTCTTCAAAACCAACCTGAATCCATTGCGCCTTCCAATTGTCAACGTCCTTGATTCCCGTTAGCCAATGGGAGGGCTGGCTCCATTTCGAACGGTTTCCCTGGTTGTCCCACACCCGAACCTGCCAGTAATAGGTAGTGCCGGACTGCAGTTCGTTGCCGTTATAGTCCACCACAACCGATTGCATCGAACTAATTTTACCTGAATTCCATGCCAGTTTTTTTCCTTTTTCAAGCGATTTTACATCGGTCGCTACCCGAATTTCGTAAGCGGTTTGCATCACGTTTCGGTTGGAAGAAAACAGCTGCCAACTCAAGCGTGGTGCTGCCTTGTCGATGCCGGTAGGCTCAATCCGGTTTTCAATCAGCAGGTTGGTTACCTGAACTTGTGCGAAGGCCATTACTCCAATCAATTGAATAGCCAAAACTAAAAGAATTCCTTTTCTACTCATGGTTTAAAATTAGGTTACTATCGTTTGTAAATTGAGTCCTGTTTGCGAATTCAGCAAATCGCCAAACAAGATACAAAAGAAAGCGTATTTTCCATTCCAATCCATCCGGTACTATCCTGTTCCTATCCTGTATTTTTTTTCGATAATCGAGTAAGAATTAAAACATCCTCGGCTACAAGCTAGTAAGCTTTGGAAAACAGGCAAAAAAGGTTTTGTTTCCTAATAAATAATTTCTAATTTTGCGCGACCATATTTTATGGGTATAGAGTTTTAATGTTTAATAAATTAGATGTTTTATGAAAAACCAGTATGAAACCGTTTTCATTGCAACTCCCGTTTTATCTGATGTACAGATAAAGGAAGCGGTAACTAAGTTCAGGAGCATCATCACCGAAGACGGTGGAGAGATACTCAATGAAGAAGACTGGGGATTACGCAAGTTAGCATATCCCATTCAGAAAAAAAGCACCGGTTTTTATCACCTGATCGAGTTTAAGGCTGAGCCTTCCTTGATTGAGAAGTTAGAAACCCAGTACCGACGTGACGAGCGTATCATCCGTTTCCTGACTTTCAAGTTGGATAAATACGCTGCGGAGTACAGTGAGAAGAGAAAAAATAATTTGAAAGCTAAAAAATCTGAAAAGGAGAATTAAGCTATGGCTAACAATCAAAGTGAAATCAGGTATCTGACTCCCCCGTCAGTTGAAATTAAAAAGAAAAAATACTGCCGTTTCAAAAAGAATAAAATCAAATACGTGGATTACAAAGATCCTGAGTTTTTGAAAAAATTCCTGAACGAACAAGGTCGTATTCTTCCTCGTCGTATCACTGGTACTTCGTTGAAATATCAACGCAAAGTGGCCAAAGCAGTTAAAAGATCACGCCATTTAGCGATGCTGCCCTACTTAACAGATATGTTGAAATAATTTAAAGAATTTAGACAGATGGAAATTATTTTATTACAAGACGTTCAGAACCTGGGGAGCAAAGACGACATGGTAACGGTGAAAGACGGTTATGGTCGTAACTTTTTAATCCCGGGCAAAAAAGCGATCGTCGCAACTGAATCAGCTAAAAAAGTTTTGGCTGAAAACACCCGGCAACGTGCCCACAAAGAAGCGAAATTGAAAGATGAAGCTTTGGCAATTGCAGAAAAACTGAAAAACAAGCAAGTTGTTATCGCAACCAAAACCAGTTCTTCAGGTAAAATTTTCGGTTCAGTCAACACCATCCAGTTAGCAGAAGCTATCAACAAAAAAGGATTTGAAATTGACCGGAAACAAATTAAAATTGCTGAAGACAGCATTAAAGAAGTTGGTAAATACACTGCCAAAATCAAACTGCACAAAGAAGTTGTTGTTGATTTTGATTTTGAAGTAATTACCGAAGAGTAGTTTTAGATTTACACACATCAGACACATTTTTTCAAACACAATAGAAAGCCATCCGTCATCAGACAGATGGCTTTTTTCATAAAAAACCCCGATCTAACAATAAACTCTATTCATTTTCGCTGCCAACGATCATTCGTTTGTTTTTCATTACATTGACCACTGCATCTACAATGCAATCATCCTGCATAGTGGCATAATTGAAAATCAAGTCAAAATCGCAGCTATTCATTTTCTGTCCATTCACGTGTTCCACAAACAATTCACGCTGACGATCAATTTCAATAACATAAGCTTGTGCTTCGCTTTTGGTCATGTTACTCACCTGCATAATCCGGTTAATCCGCCAATCTAAAGGCGCCTGGAGTTTAATACTCAATTTCTGTGAAATATCGCGGGCAATCGATCCGGCAGCACGACCAACAATAATAAAATTGCCCACTTCAGCGATCCGTAAAATGACATCGCGAACCGTATCAATGACCTCTTGGTCATCTGCGTCGTAAACCTTATCAACCGAGAACGCAGTGGTCACCTCGTGCAGATGAGTCTTTGCTTCGGATAGGAAAACGCTTTTTATCCTCCCCGGCTCCATTTCCAATTCCAAAGCAGCCTCTTCGATAATCTCCTTACTTACCCATTTCCATTCCGACTCGGTTTGCGATTCGGCCTGGTAGCTGTAGCCTGAAAGAATTTTTGATAATTTAATCGCAATCGGTTTGGCAGAACAGCCACATTCCCTCGAAATCATAACAACCGGCCCCGGATACTTTGTTTTCTTCTCCTGGGTTGAGAAGTCGGACAAATAGTTGCTCAGAAAATTTTTCATCGTTATTTGAATTTTAATTAGCTCCGCAACAATAAAGCTACAAACTGAAAGGGTATAAAAATTCAAAAACTGTTCTATAATACCTTATTTTGGAAATGTTTTAAAACTATTTTTAACAACATAAAACATTTTGCTATTTTAGTGGAAAACTTTGTACAATGGATAAAATAATACAAACAGCAATCGCCTCTTTTGGCATGTCAGGGATGGTTTTTCATGGCCCCAGTTTAAGAGTCAATCCCAATTTCAATATTCATTCAATTTTGGAACGGACTAAAAACTTGTCGGCTGAAGCCTACCCGCAAGCTCGAATCATCAGAAGTTTTGAAGCCCTGATCAACCAGCCGGAAGTTGATTTGGTGATTATCAATACGCCTGATGTCTTTCATTATTCCATGTGCAAACAGGCACTCGACGCAGGAAAGCATGTCGTGGTTGAAAAGCCCTTTACCCATGAAATTGAACAGGCTAACAAACTGATTCAGTTGGCAAAAGAAAATAACCTTGTGCTTTCGGTTTACCAAAACCGGCGCTGGGATGGTGATTTTTTGACTGTGAAAAAACTTTTGGAAAGCGGTATGATTGGCCGGCTGGTTGAGTTTGAATCGCATTTCGACCGCTACCGGAATTACGTACAGGAGGGAACCTGGAAAGAAGAAGGTGACAAACGCCACGGCGTGCTTTTCAACCTGGGCTCGCACATGGTCGATCAGGTGTTGCAGCTTTTCGGATTACCACAGTCCGTGACTGCACATTTAGCTATTTTGCGCGATGGCGGCGAGGTAAACGACTATTACGATATTCGTTTGCAATACGGAAATTTCGCCGCTATTCTAAAATCATCCTACCTGGTTCGTGAGCCGGGGCCGCGCTACAGCCTTTATGGCACTTTGGGTACGTTCCATAAATGGGGAATTGACCTTCAGGAAGAAATGCTGAAAGCCGGGCACCTGCCTGACGAAGACGGCTGGGGAACCGAACCGGAAGAAAATTGGGGAATCATTAACTCCGAATGGAATGGGCTGAACTACAATGGTACGATTGAAACTCTGGCAGGAAACTACACGGCATTCTACGAAAACCTGTACGAGGTTCTAGTCAACGGAAAAGAACTCGCGGTAAAACCGGAAGAAAGCCGTGATGTGATTCATATTCTGAATTGTTGCCTGCAAAGCCACGAAGAAGGCAGAACCATTTTTGTTTAATTCCACGACAACTTGCGAAGGTTTTTCAGCAATCGTTTTTCCTTGACCTTGCCTGAGTAGAGGACAACGGCATAGCGCAGCACGGTCGGTTCGCTCTCGGATAAAGCTACTGGCTGACGCCCCGGCCAAACGGCATTTTGCATGCTGTTTTCACTGCGTAAAATCCAGTCGTTTGCGGTTTCAAATTCATTGACCGAATAAATTAAAACACCTCCCGGCTGTGAGTGCTGAGCCATAGAGCCGGAAACATTGACATAATCTCCAGCCTTAACAGCCTCATTATGAGGGATCAATACCCCATCATCCGAAGAAAAAACGACATCGGCAGGCAACTTGACGCGAACCGAAAAACCGCCATAGCCTTTCACATCGTCAGATCCACCCAAGGCTACATTTTCAACTAAAGCTTTCAGTTCAATTTCAAACTGAAGAATGCGGTAGTTTTTTTGCTGCTCATGAATATATACGCTCACCCGCTCTTGCACAAAAGGTTTTTCGCCGTTCTCATAGGCTGGCGAATTCCAATTAACAATGGTTTTCAAAGACGCCATGCCCTCTTCTACCCTATGAAACTCGACCGACTTCACATCATGAATAAAATCCTTCAACTCCCACTGATCGCCAATGAGCTTGCCATCAATCAAAACCTGGTGCCAGGCCCAAAAAATTCCTCGGTGATGAATATGATCCGCTGGGGCATCTTCTGTAATCAAGGTTCCATCGGGCAAATAAATCGGATGAAAATAGTTGTTACGCCCTTTGTCCAGATTCATCATGATTGCATCTTTCTTATAAAAAGCTATTTTCTTTTTTCCCTCGATCAATAAAATGCCCTCATCGGTTCGCTCCATGCTTAGTTGGCTGAAAGCGCTTGCAGAAATAAAGAGGCTAATTATAAGTAGCAGTTTCGTTTTATTCATAGTGGTCAAGTTATGTTTGTCTCAAAAATAAACGGTAAGACTAAGATATAATTATCTGGTCAAACCAAGCCTTTTTTGAAGTTGAAAACCGTGGATGGCTGAAACTGCTCTCCCGCCCGAAACTTGGTCATCACTTTTTTCAAAGCATTTTTCGAAGGTTTCTCATGGTTCAGGTCAATCAAAAAATTCGAAAAGCCCTCATGCTCAAGTTGTTTTCGATATTGAAAGAGGCTAATCGGAATAGTGGGGGTCACGATGGTCATCCCTTCTCTTTGCGACTTGACAAACGATTTTCCACCATCATCCTTAAACCGACTTTCCGCACCGGAAACCGGCACTGGCATGCGCGAAAAAAACAATTCGGGATAAGCATGCAGCACCACAAGGCCCTGCTTGTTCTTCATGCTTTTCAGGTTTTCAAAATCATTTTCTATGGGGTAACAGAAATTGAGTATTTGATTTTCCTTCAGCAATTTGGCCGCGGCATCATTATAAACGTACACATTTTCGTTGCTGCACACCTGGACAGATGGGCTCAATAACAACTTTTGCGACAAGTGACTGACGAAAAACCGATTAAATCCAAGCTTTTCAATTTTTTGCAACTGCGTTTTCCAATCGGCAAGCTGCTCTTCCGAAATAAACTTTGGTAGTTCAAGGTAGATTTTCTGTTTGTTCATCTGAGCAAAGTCAGCAGAAAAATCAAAGGTCTCCAATTGTCTGCGAGTGAAAGACAGCACAATTCCATCGAGCTCGTCGGTTCGCAGCCAGTTGAACCATTTCGCATCATCAACCCGAAGTAAAACCTGAGAATTTGATTTTTTTTGCTTGATCTCCAGTTGCTGTCGAAGTCGCTTCTTCTCAGAAAGTGGGAGTCTTACAACCCGGTACTGTGGTAGCTTTCTAAATTTGGTCGGCAGAGCCTTCGCTTTACGTCCCACCCAGAATAATTCGTCACCGGGGTTGACTGTTTCTTTCCCAGCCAGTAAAAACATGTACCGGCTGTTTTCTCTTTTCAGTTCCTGCAAGCGGGCATTGAAAGTACTTTCATTTCGGACATTCCGAATCCGAATGCGATCCCCTTCCTGCAGATGGGTGTTTGACTCAAAAGTCACCTCCTTATTTTTCACCCGGCTCACAAAACCGATCGGAATTCCAGTGTTCGAAGAATCGGCAATTCCGTCCTTCACGTCTTTCCCCAGAAAGTAAGCGATCTTCTCGCGCCCAAAATCCAGCTTCAGCAATTCCTCTGCTTCCGGTTGCTTCTCCGGGTGGTCGATAGCCATACGGTAAGCCTGTGCCACGCGATAAACGTAATCGGCCGATTTCATACGCCCTTCCACTTTAAGCGACCGGATGCCCAGCGCCTTCAGTTTCTCCAGGTTAGGCAGTTGCTGGTTGTCTTTTAGGTTGAAAAGAAACTTGCTTTGTTCACCATCCTGATACATACGGCGGCAAGGCTGTGCGCATAATCCTCGGTTGGCTCCGCGGCCTCCGAGGTAACTGCTGAAGAAACACAAGCCCGAAAAGGAATAACACAAAGCACCATGCACAAAGAGCTCGAGCTCTGTTTTCGCGCAGGCGGCAATTTGGCTCAATTCGGTCATCGTGAGTTCGCGAGCCAGAATGACCCGTGCAATTCGCTTTTGTTCCGAAAACGCTACACCAAGCGAATTGTGATTTCCCATTTGCGTGCTGGCATGAATAACCAGTTTTGGGAATCGCAACCGCGCAAGATAATACAAGCCCCAGTCCTGAATAATGATAGCTTCAACGCGGGCCTGCTCCAAAAAAGAAAGCACATCCAGCAAAGCCTCAATTTCCTTGTTCTTAATTACCGTATTCAGGGTAACGTAAATTTTCACCCTGCGCTTTTTTGCTTCCTGCACAGCGGCCAGCAAATGACCTTCGAAAAAATTAGCCGCACGTCCACGCGCATTAAAACTTGTCAAGCCAAGGTAAACAGCGTCGGCACCACCCTCCAAGGCCGCATAAAACGATTCGGTATTTCCGGCTGGTAAAAGCAATTCAGGATTTTGGTTTCCCATAAACAATTGAATTTTCACAAAAATACGCATTATCTAATGTCTTCATCATTTTTCCGATGATGCCAGCCAGGCAAGTGCTTATTTTTACTAATTATAAATTACACATTTTGGATAAAATTGTTATCTCTGGATTGCAAAATATCAAACTTCGTGTTTACTTTTGCTTGCAGAAATTGCATCGATAACAAGTGGAGCATCTTATACATATACATCAAACGCTTTTCGAACAATCCCGTGAAACAATTCGCCGGGAGTTGATTGATGAGATCGACTGGTCGCACCGATTGATTTGTATCAAGGGTTTTCGTGGAGTCGGCAAAACCACCTTCCTGCTTAACCTGGTAGAAGAAAAATATGCCGATGACAAAACTTGCTTGTATGTCAATTTGAACAATTTTTACTTTACCCGGCGCAAGATTTACAATTTTGCCGACGAATTCTACAAAAAAGGTGGCAAAGTTCTGATTCTGGACCAGATCCATAAATATCCGGAGTGGTCGGAAGAATTGCGGGCATGCTATGATCATCTTCCTGAGTTGAAAATCGTTTTCACCGCCTCACCTGTTTTACGGGTCATTGAGGGAAATGAAAAACTTAAAAATATCGCCAAGGTTTATCATCTCGAAGGTTTGTCGTTCCGCGAGTATTTAAATTTTCACGGAAAACATCAATTCAGGCGTTACAAACTGGATGAAATATTGACAAATCACCAGCAAATTACAAAGGAAATCACGGAACATGTCAAGCCGTTAGCCTACTTTCAGGAATATCTGCAAACCGGATTTTATCCATATTTTCTGAATAACAAGTCGTTTTACTACGAGAAGCTGCTAAAACATGTTAATCTGGCTTTGGAACTGGATGTGACTTATCTGAACCAGCTGGAATTGAAGTATCTTCCCAAGCTGAGAAAGCTGCTTCAAATTACAGCCAGCGAGGCACCTTTTTCGCCCAATATTAGTAAAGTAAGTAACGAAGTGGAAACTTCGCGGGCTACGATTATGAACTACATACGCTACCTGAAAAATGCGCGTCTGATTAACTTGCTTTTCCCTAATGGCAGCGAAGATCAGTCGAAAAAACCGGATTTGGTATACATGCACAACACCAACCTGCTGTTTGCCGTAGAACCAAACAATACCAGCAACCGAAATTTACGCACCACCTTCTTTTATAACCAAGTGGGATACCAACACCATATAAAAAGCTCGGACAGAGCTGACTTTAAGGTAAACGAAAAA
>SWCA01007932.1_pt1 | contig 11540 bp, 16 predicted proteins | sample 4692961 | NCBI WGS metagenome assembly SWCA01 (sample SAMN10267275, study PRJNA491770) | bioreactor metagenome | isolation source: DHS bioreactor inoculated with | place: Japan: off Shimokita Peninsula
CTTCCTTAGACTGGTAAAAAATGTAGAATGAGCCCTTGGATATATTCACCGCCCTTGCAATTTCATCAACTGTTGTTTTTTGAAGACCATATTTTTCAAAAAGTCTTCTGGCTTCAATTAAAAGGTTTTTTTTGATGATCTCTTTTTCCTCTTTACTCCACGGCCTAGGCATGTTATAATCTCCTAACACATTAAAACTCTATGACTATTAATATTAATATGGTCATAGAATATATAAGTTTCCCTGGAGTATTCTGCCGAGGCCGTGATCATTCTCAACCTGTGCTGTGTTTATGATCAATGTTTTCCGGAAACCAGTGCCCTTAAAAAATTAAACTTAAGGATTAAGCGGGATGGGATACATAAATGTATATATAAAAAATTCATTGGATATACATGGGATATTATCCAATGGAGCAGTAAAAAGGGGGTTGTTAATTATGGAAATAGGAATAATAGTCTATTCTCAGACTGAACACACATATTCTGTGGCGGAAAATCTCCAGGAGAAGCTTGTGGCAGCAGGGCATACTGTAAATATTGAACGGGTAACAACTGCCGGTGAAGTGAAGTCAAATTCGAAGGATATAAATTTTAAGAATAAACCGGACATTCAGGGCTATGATTCAATAATATTTGGTTCTCCAGTGCACGCATTTAACCTGGCACCGGCAATGAAGGCCTACCTTGAACAGATCCCATCACTTCAGGACAAAAAGATAGCCTGTTACGTGACAAAAGGCTTACCATTCCACCGTACAGGGGGAAATCAGGCTATATCCCAGATGAAAAAACTCTGCCAGTCCAAAGGTGGAACAATCATGGGAACCGGGATTGTAGTATGGCGGGGTGGCCGGGGAAAAGATATAAGCGAACTGGTTCAAAAATTCAGCAGACTATTTTAACGCAACTGCCATTTTCCAGGGGTATTCTAAGATTAAAATTAGGTGTATGTGATTTAAGGGTATTTTTATCTGTAATGGCACCTGATCTCTAGGGGAGAAGAATATGTTTATGGGTAATAAATGATTTCAGTACACCGACAAATATTTTAAATAATAAAAAAAATATAAAAGGCGCACGGATTTATTCAATCCACAGATGATTACAATAATAAAATGTTTGACATTTATTAGCAGGAGTTTTACATGAAGAAAGTATTGATGGTTGTGTTTTCATATCACCACCAAAACACTGAGAAAATAGCCAAGACAATGGCGGATGTTCTTAATGCACAGATTAAAACACCGCAGGAAATTGAGCCAGAAGAAATTCCAGATTATGACTTGGTAGGTTTTGGTTCCGGAATTTACAGTGCAAAGCACGATGAATCTCTACTTGGACTTGCTGATGAGCTACTAAAAGTGGATAATAAGAATGTATTCCTGTTTTCAACTGCGGGGATCACAGGGAAATCCAAGGCCTCCAAAGATCATGCCATCCTTAGGGAAAAATTACAATCCAAAGGCTACAACATTCTTGATGAATTTCAGTGTAAGGGTTTCAACACCAACAGTTTTCTTAAGATATTTGGGGGGATGAATAAAGGAAGACCTAATTCCCGAGACATTCAACATGCTGAAGAATTCGCAGTGAATTTAAAACGGATCACAGAGACTTGAAAATGGAACACTGGAATAAAAAAATGGTATCTGCGGGGCACTGGTCTCAAAATAATACTGCTTTAAAGTTTTATTAATTCATATAGGGCTTTATTTAATCAAATAGGGTATAATTCCTTAATTTTCATACTTTTCTAAATTTCTTTGATTCCCAGGCAGTCAGGACCAAGTCTTTAATTTCTGATGGTAACTGTTGGTTTTGCCTTTTTTTCTCTTCATCTGGTGAGTTACCTGCATTTTTAACAGCTTTTAAGGCATACCATGCTGCTCCCAAGGAATGATCAGCCATATGGGCAGTGGCCACAGTATGTCCCACCGAACGGGCCACTGCAATTGCACCCAATGAAGCTTCCCTTGCATCACGCATATTTACCATTCTACCAATTTTTATTTATGGTATATATTTTCAGATAAGCCAGTGCTTATTCATTCCAAGGTTATTTTTATTTTTTATTCATTAAATAATCAATGATTGATATTTATCTTGACGATAAATCCTTTTTAATGGATTTATTCATGAAAACATGCCAAAAATAAGTTAGAAATAGATATACTTAGATAAGATTATTAAATGGGAATAGATAAATAAATAGTTATAAGAAGTAAACTAGCAAAATTTAGACAAATAAATGGAAATAAAAGCATAAAGATGTTTTTATGGTAACAAAATCAGTTATTAGTTCATTGGAATTTATTCAAAAATACAGGAATGCCTTTTTCTTAGGAACCATAATCCCTGCTTTGTTTGGACTTTTTTTGGGGGGAAACAGTGATTTCTGTAATGTTTCACACCCTACAACCCATCATGGCGGGTATGACTTTAATCACTGTTGAAACCCTTGGGGCTATTTTGGTGGATTTTCCCCTATCCGTTGTTGCAGGAGTTATCATTGCCAAAAAAATTGGCACAACCGAATCCAAATACGGCGTTCTGACTGGAACCATGTTCTTAACAGTATTCATTATCATAGTTCTATGCATGGGGTTTTTACACAATTTAACAACCTTTTTTGACGTATTTGGCTTAGGGGATGCAGTAATCCGCGGTGTACAAACTGCATGGCAGCAATTTGGATTTCACCTGGGAGTGATGATGTTCCTGTTCCTGGTCTTTGACTACTTTCTATGTATGCTGGACGGCATACTGGGATTCAAAATTGTTCAATTAAATTCCTGAGAATAAAATTTAATGGGGGATAGTATGGAATCTGAAGATTCAAAATGGAGAAGTCTATATAATGTCGGTGGAATTGCAGCTATCATGGCGGCAGTGTTACTTCTAATTGAAATTATTGTTTTTACCATCTGGCCACAACCTGCCACTGTGTTAGGCTACTTTACATTACTTCAGACCAATAAAATAATCGGATTAATCGATTTTTATCTATTAGAAATCATTGCCTACATTCTTTTTATCCCAATGTTCTTGGCCATTTATTTTGCCCTTAGACGATTAAATGAAAGTTACATGGTAATTGCTATTTTTATGGCCTTTTTAGGGATTGCCATCTTTCTTTCAACCAACAACTCTTTTTCCATGCTTAATTTAAGTAACCAATATGTGACTGCGACAACAGAGGCTCAAAAATTTATAATACTAGCAGCAGGGCAGGCGTTGCTGGTTAATACAGGTCAACGTGCCTTTGGGGGGTTCAACATGGGCTTATTGCTCATTTCAGTTGCAGGGATTGTCATGTCGACTGTCATGTTAAGGAGCAATAATTTCGGTAATAAAACTGCGTACGTGGGAATTTTGGCATTTGCAATTTCTTTAGCTGAGTATGTCAGAATGATCCTACTACCAGCAGAACTTACCATTCTTCTTATCTTTGCCATATTATCTGGCGTACTTCTGATGATATGGTTGATTATGGTTGGTCGAAGTTTGATAAAGCTTTCAAATTGAATTCTTTAATCATAAATTTAATCCATTAATGGATTTCTTTTTTTTTAAGCCGTAGAATATTCTGAAAGTACAGTAAATGATCTCAAATAATAACAAATTATAAATACAATAATATCATAAATGACTGACAATCAGTCAATAGCTTATATTTCTAATGCAACAAGTTTGCTAGTTTAGGTGTTAGGAGGATATCCATGAGTAATCATGAAGGTGAGAATGAATATGCGATTAAAACCTTTGGTCTTACTAAGACTTTTGGAAGTCGCAAAGCAGTAGATGAAATCAATCTGGCAGTGAAAAAAGGAGATATTTTTTCTCTGATTGGACCTAATGGCGCAGGCAAAACCACCATAATAAAAATGCTTTCATGTCTTCTTAAACCAACAGTTGGAACTGCCACCATCATGAATTATGATATAAAGAAAAATTATTCAGAAGTTAAACGAATAATCGATGTATCCCCCCAAGAAACGGCCATTGCAGGTCATTTAACAGCCTGGGAAAATCTTATCTTAATGGGTGGTGTAAATGGATTGAAAAAGCAAGAGACGGAAAAAAGGGCAAAAAAGCTAATAAAATTAATGGGCCTTACTCAAAGGGCGAACGAACAGGTGCAGAAGTTTTCAGGGGGGATGCAGCGTAGATTAAGTATAGCAATGGCGTTAATTTCTGATCCTCCAGTACTTTTCCTTGATGAGCCAACTTTGGGTTTAGATCCTCAGGCTCGAAGAGCTATCTGGGAGCAGATCGAGCATTTGAAAGGGGAAAAAACAATCATTTTAACCACACATTATCTTGAAGAAGCAGATGCTCTTGCTGACCGGGTTGCAATAATTCGCCAAGGCACTATTATTGCGGAGGGAACGCCTCAAGAACTTAAAGAAAATGTCTATGGGATGCAGACCATGATAATTAAAGGACAAAATATTATCACTGCAGATATTCAAGGATTAAAAGAGATTTATCCTAATATTACTGTGATTGATGGTGGAATCAAGATAAAGGCCCAGGAATTGATTTTTGACGAGATAGTTGATTATTTACGTTCTGAAGGAGTAAAAATTGAATGGATTTCAATGAAAGAACCTTCTTTAGATGATGTTTTTCTTAGACTAACCGGAGAAGGGGTGAATTAATGCGATTTTTAAGTCTTGCTAGCCGAAATCTTAAGGAGATATATCGTGATCCTCTTTCTATTGCTTTTGGAGTAGCAATGCCTGCTGTTTTCTTGATACTTTTTATTTCAATTAGTAAAAATGCCCCAATAGGGATTTTCACAGCCAATGGATTAACACCTGCAGTTGCAGTGTTTAGTTTTGGATTTTTAACCCTGTTCTCAGCCATGCTTTTAGCAAAAGATCGTGAGAGCGCATTTTTAACCCGGCTTCTGACCACACCTCTTACATCATTGGATTTCATATCAGCCTACATTCTGCCATTTTTGCCAATAGCAGTCCTTCAGATCACAATCTGTTTTGCAATTGGGAGCTTTTATGGAGTCACAATTAATTCAAACCTTTTATTTGCCCTAATTATTATTTTTACCATGGCTTTGGGCTGTATTGGTTTGGGAATGATAATAGGATCCCTTTTCACAGAAAAACAGGCACCAGGGGTGAGTTCAATAGTGATAGTTTTCATATCTATATTTGGTGGATGTTGGATGGATTTAAAAATGGTTGGAGGAAAATTTGGGACAATTGGCTATACACTTCCTTTTGCATATGCCATTGATGCTGCTCGAGCTGTTTTGAACGGATCTGGCTTTTTTGATATAGTCACAGATTTCTATTGGGTTCTCGGTTATACTTTGATATTCTTCTTCGTAGGTATTTTTTGTTTCAGATGGAGAACAAAGGGATAATTCATACTTCCCACATACCAATATCAATAATTGCTTTGAATGGTATTGGGTAATATTATGAGAGTAACAAAAGATCCTGAAATAAGGCGCAAAGAGTTAATGGATGCTGCAGAGAAATTGTTCCTTGAACATGGTTACGAAGAGACTGCAGTATCGGATATAGTTAAAAAAACAGGTGTAGCACAGGGCACTTTTTATTATTATTTTAAGTCAAAAGAAGCAATACTGGATGCAATCACCGACAAATATCTGGATATCCTTATTGAAAGAATGGAAAATATAGCCAATCAAGAGAATTTAACCGCTATAGAAAAATTATTGGCAATATTTGAATTTACTTCATCATTTACAGGAGATCATAAGGGAATAATGGACTATATAGAGGAAGGAAGGTGCGCTCACTTACAAATTAAGTTCAATCAAAGGATATCTTCAGAGACTATTAAACCTACTGCGCGTATAATTCAACAGGGTATTGAAGAAGGTGTTTTTAACACCAAATACCCTGAAGAAGCATCTAGAGCATATATGGGAGTAACAGCTTTGATTCTCCAAGGAGTAAATGATCTTGACCTGAATTCTCCTGAATTCATGAGAAGATTCATGGCCCTATTCTATTATATTGAGCGAATTTTGGGCACAGAAAGTGGGGCTATAATCAATACTTTCTGTGAAAAAGGGTTTTATAAATCATCTAGTCAAATTGGTGATATAAATGGAAACAATGGACTTTAAATTCCCAGTAGGATACCATAACCTTTCACAAAGATCAATTATTTAATTTCAGCTGAATCGCTGGAATTCATGGGGGTACGCCAGGATTGGCTTTTTTAGGAGTTTTTAACACATTTACCAGATCTTGAAGATTAATAATATCATTGTCTTTAAAAACTCTAAATCTGTTACTAATATCCTTTTTTAATATTTTTCTACTGGGAATCAGCTTGGATTCTTCTAGGTCTTTTTTAAATTTATCCAAAGAATATTTTTCAAGGTTGATGTTATAATCGTTCTTCATATACTTCCCCCATTTCTGTCTCAGTTTTTACATTTATTTTTTTTCCAATGTTTTTTTGGTTTCTTTAAGATATTTTCTTATTTCAATGTTTTGTGTGCATTTATCCTCGCATTCACCGCATTCCGTACAGAAAGCTGCGCTCTGTTTCTTAGCGGTTAGGAAAGAATAATTTCCCATGGGTTTTTCCATATTCTGGTACAAGTACACATCATTTAACAAATTCAGATTCAGGGGAATATCCACCCCATCGGGACAGGGCATGCAGTAATTGCAGGAAGTGCAACCTACATGGGTCCGGGCCTGGTAAGCTGTTCTAACCTTCTGAATCAGATCCCTCTCCTCAGGGGTTAGACTATTGACACTTCCCTCCTCCGCAATCATGATATTTTCCATCACATGTTCCATAGCACTCATACCACTTAAAACCACGTCCACGTTGCTCTGGTCCCAGAGGAAACGTAATGCCCATTCTATTGATGTTCTTTTAACTGGAGCTCCATCCCATATGGTCTGAATATCCGGGGGGATGTTTTTGGCCAGGCAACCACCACGAAGTGGTTCCATGATCACTGTTCCCAGATCATGGGATGCTGCGTATTCCAGTCCTTCTCTCCCAGCCTGGAAGTCCTGATCCATGTAGTTGTACTGTATTTGGGAAAAACTCCACTTGTAAGAGTCTACAATCTCCTTGTAAAGTTTAAGTTCGTCATGAAAGGAAAAACCCGCATATTTTATTCTACCATCATCTATAGCAGAGTCCATGAACTCTAACACATCAAATTTTTTCAAGTTATTCCAAGTACTGTGACCAAGGCCATGTAAGAGATAGAAATCAATCTGGTCTGTTTGAAGTCGTTGGAGTTGCTCATAAGGTAGTAGTTTAAATCCTCCTTCTTCTGGATTAGCCAGCTGGGTAACTTGGTGGAAAGATACACATCTTCCCGGTAACCATCTTTTAATGTGTTTCCAAGGAATATTTCACTCATCCCACCCTCGGTTGCCGAGGCGCCATGGTAAGGGTAGGCAGTGTCAACATAGTTCACACCATGATCCAGTGCATAATGGAGCATGCTCCGTGCCAAAAGTTCGTTTATTTTTTTAGGGTTATCATCCAGTATTGGAAGTCGCATACATCCAAAGCCAAGTATGGAAACTTTTTCTCCTGTTTTTCCAAAATTCCGGTATAACAAAGTGGTGATCCTCCTGTTTAATCCTTAAAAAATCTGGTAAAATTGTTTAAAAATTCTACATATGGCTAGGGTAATCCATAATCTGGAATTTAATGTCCTGTCATTATCCGGTGACTTATGGATTTTCGAATAAGAAACTTTCCATAATCCATCATGTTGTTGATGTTCAATGAGCCATTTCAGGGCCTTTTTAATATTGGGGTCATCACTGGAAAGTCCCATTAGGGACAGTGAATCCAGTGCCGATACCAGGTTGGTCCACCAGAAGGGATACTGAAATCTTATCCAATTATCAGGATGCTGGTAGGAAGCCCAGTTATCCTTTTTAAAGAATTTAGATTTCAAAAGACTAGCCGCAGTTAAAGCCGCCTCCGATCTTCTGTAGGTGGGATGAACGGAAAAAGCCCTGAGAACCATTCCCGTTCCTGCAGCAGAGAATGGTTTGGATTTATCGAATACCCTGGAAGTTTGTCTATTTTTATTAGAGGTTAAATCGTTTAATTCATTTCTACTAAGATTTGGAATCCCTATGATACCGGGACTACCAATGACCCATCCTCCGTCATCTTGCCTCATATCCAGGAGCCATTGAAATCCTTTTTCGACGCGTGGGTCGTGTTGGTAACCGGCCTTAATTAGAAGATAAAAAATGGCCCCAGTATAGTATGGAGTGTACTGGTTGGCTAAAATACCCCTAATATCTCCTTCATCAGTTTGACAGGAGAAAATATACTCCGCTGCTATCCTGATAGCAGGATGAGTATTATCCATCTCATACTGCTGGATCAAAAATCTTAAAGCTTTCCAGGTTTCGATTAATGAATATTTAACTCCATTCTGGTTATTTCCATATTTAGATGGCCATGAACCATCATCAAGTTGTTTTTGCAGTATTATCTGGACTTCTGGTAAATCCCAGATATGGTGGATGGGACTTACTTTCTCATCCAACAAATCCCTCCTGGTAAAATAAACAATCACTTCATCACCCAATTCTAGAAGCGATTTAAGAGGATCATATTTAAATTTTGGTGTTAAAAAGCCCATAAAAATCCTTCTGAATCCAGATTTACCCCAAATCTGGTTATTTTATTGGTAAGTGTTCAAGGTTATAATACTAATTTGTATGTTTCTTATATTGGCCTTCACAGAATAATAATTATTAAACCTGCCACCTAAAAAATAAGACCATGTCAGTTAAAGCCGCCTTCATATTCATTGCACCGGACAACGATCCTGAAAAACATCGAGCAGTAATTGATTCGCCAGTGGTTGAACTATCAGTGGTTGGGGTTAAAAGTTACGATGAAGCAGAAAGGGTAGCTCAAGAATTGGTTGCAGAGGGAGTTACAGATATTGAACTATGCGCTGGTTTTGGTAATGAAGGAACAGCCAGGATTATTCAAGCAGTGGAGGGGAAAGCATTAGTGGGCGTAGTACGCTTTGACCTGCACCCTGCCTTCGACCATCAAAGTGGTGATGAACTCTTTTAACCATCACTCCTACTTTTCAGTAATTTTAAAAGATTAAACCCATATATTAAATATTTAAAGATTTTAATAATTTAGTAATCGTGATATTACTGATCAATACAAGAAAAAGTAATCAAATAAATATAAGGGGCTAGAATGTGAGACAATGGTACCAGGAACTATTTTCCAATTATGCTGAAAAATATGAAGCTGAAATATTCACCCAAGGAACCCTGGGGGAAGTTGATTTTCTTGAATCAGAGATTAACTATGATAAAAACTGCAAAATATTGGATTTGGGGTGTGGAACCGGCCGGCATGCTATTGAACTGGTAAAGAGGGGGTACCATGTCACTGGTGTTGATTTATCGGAGAATATGTTGAGTAAAGCTAGGGAAAACGCCAGAAAAGCTGGAGTTGAAATTGATTTCATGAAAGCAGATGCCAGAAACCTCCCCTTTAAGAATGAATTTGATATGGTAATCATGATCTGCGAGGGTGCTTTTCCATTAATGGAAACCGATGAAATGAACTTCCAGATACTGGAATGTGCTGCCCGTGCACTGAATTCAAGAGGTAAATTAATATTCACCACTTTAAATGGGCTTTTCCCAGTGTTCCATTCCGTGAAGGATTTTATTAACTCCAATTCCGACTCTCAAACCAATAGGGAGAATACTTTTGACTTGATGACCTTCCGGGACCAGTATCAGCTGGATATAGAAGGTGATGATGGTAGTAAAATGACCTTAGACTGCAATGAGCGATACTATGTGCCATCAGAGATCACTTGGTTATTAAAATCCTTAGATTTCAGCAATGTTGATATTTACGGATCTAAACTGGGAGAATTCAGTAGAAACGATCCATTAAGCACTGAAGATTATGAGATGCTGGTTATAGCTGAATATTTAGAAAATGATTAAGTCTTAGAGTTTTAAAAACTGCAAAAGCGAAGTTATAAAATTTTTTAAGAAATGACGAATTAAGAAATTACAAAAATAGGAGTTCTATGAAAATTAGAAGATATCTAACGTTCCTGGTGTTTGTATCGGTTTTGATTTTAGCAGCTGGTGCATACGCTACTGATAATTGCTCCTGTTATGATTTTTTTTATCGAGGGGCTGTATTTAACGCCATGCTTCCTGATGAGGGGGATATTTATAGTAATCTCACTCCTATTATTGAATCCAATAATAATATATCCTGGCAGGGAGAAGGTCTGGAAAAAAGGGTTTTGATGGTTGCATGGACTAAATATCCCTCTAGCTATCCTGTGGGGCAAAGTATTAGAACTTCCTGGGGTGACACCTGGGTGACAGCCTATCCCGAGGTTAAGAATTACTTTAACACTCACCCAACTTCTGGTGTAGACCTTAGATTAGAGGTTGCTCAGCTTTTAGGCCTACCTCCAGATACAAATAACTCCTATTTTGTGGAATTATGGGTAAAACCCAATGATCTTTTCAGGCCTTCTGCGGATAATGAGATAAATGATACTGTGGCTCAGTTATACTTCCCGAATAACACTGATTTCTCCTATAAAATATGGTTCCTAAACAACACCAGATATTCCTATTTCGCCAAAAGACTCCCCTGGACAAGATTAGGTTACACTTATCATTGGGAAAACCAGGAATCAAAGGTAGGTCTCAGTGAATTCGTTATTAAGAAAAATTCAGAAGTAACAGTCAGATCATTGTCATCCACATCAGATTATTTAAATCAGTGACATTATTTTTATTTGTATTGGGAATATTTGGTTGATTTTAGTAAAATATCAACTAAAATCATTTTTTTTGAAGATATATGATTATATTAGCTTCTAAAACCATTATTTTTTAATTTTAATCATCTTTTTTAATTTTGGTAAGGTTCTGTTATTTATTTTGGTGTGCACAGTGACTAATATGTTCAGTCTAAAACTATATATAGTACCTTGCATTATACAGTACCTTGTAAGATGCAGTGATATTATGAACACTCAATTTAAAAAGGGCGTGCTGGAACTCTGTGTTCTGGTCTTGCTTGATAGAAAGGACTGCTATGGTTATGAAATGGTAGATGAAATATCAAAAAACATCTCTATTTCAGAAGGAACCATTTATCCACTTCTTAAAAGGTTAAAAAAGGAGGGTTTCCTGAATTCATATTTAAAAGAATCTCAGGATGGCCCTCCTCGAAAATATTACAAACTAACTGGTTTGGGCAGAGAAAAAAAGGAACAATTAGTTGCAGAATGGCGGAAATTCTCTGTGGGTGTGAATAATTTATTGTGCTGTGAAATTATAGATGATTTGGGGGATTTTAAGGATGAATAAACAGGAATATATAGAAGAACTCAGTAGGCTCCTGAGAAAACTTCCCAAGGAGGATCGAGAAGATATAATATCAGACTACGAGGAACATTTTGCCATCGGGCTGGGGAAAGGCCGCAGTGAAGAAGAAATATCAAGGGCATTAGGCAA
>SWCA01005009.1_pt1 | contig 11538 bp, 15 predicted proteins | sample 4692961 | NCBI WGS metagenome assembly SWCA01 (sample SAMN10267275, study PRJNA491770) | bioreactor metagenome | isolation source: DHS bioreactor inoculated with | place: Japan: off Shimokita Peninsula
TCGCTATACTTTTACGCCAAACCTAATTACGATTCCATTTATCCTGCTGCAAAATATCTTGAGAAAGACATCAAGCATATTATGGAAACGGTTTCCTGGAAATAGAGTCAAGTTTAAATTATTTTTTATATTCATCTCCAAAATAATTTAAAATATTACTTATTTCATGGTTTTTAAAGATTTTAAAACAGTTGTTTTCTTACTTTTTGCAGTTCTTCTTTCTTGTAACAAAAGTGATAACTTAAGTGAGAATACAGACTTCCATATTGCACTTCCTACTGCTCCAGTTAAAGTTATAAACACCAATGGCACATGGTTGGTTTACGACTTACATATTAAAACACCACACTTAGAGAAGGTAGATATTATTTATGATGACAGTTTGTTATTGTCTTATACAGATTTTATCACGCGCAACGATCTGCACATTGCGCACATTTGGATTGAATACCCAGAATCCGGATGGGAAAAGGAAGAGATTCTGCACACTTTTGAATATAAGGATACCAATAATAGCTTTCAGGTCTTTACTTTTCCATTACAAGTTGAAACACAGTATCCAAATCCAAAAACAATTCAATTTCCTGTACCTGAAGGGGTTTGGTTGGCAGAAGGAGCACCTGGAAGCACATCTTATCATACCCGAGCAATATTTCCATTTCAAGATATACAGTTTGACGAAACCCAAAACGGCTATCTTATAGGAAACAATCCACAACGTTATGCCATTGACTATGCGTTAATGGTAAATAACTTACCATACGTAAACAATGGTGAACAATTAACGGATTGGCATTGTTATAACCTTCCAGTTAAAGCAGTAGAGGGAGGAAAAGTGATTTTTACTGAAAATAATATTCCAGACAATACAACTCCTGGAAAATTGGATTACGAGACCAATACTTCAAATGCTTCAGGAAATGTGGTATATATTGAACATCTTGATGGTACCATTAGTACATATTGTCATTTAATACCAAATTCCATATTAGTATCTGTTGGCGACATTGTAAACACTGGTCAGGTATTAGGGAGATTAGGAAATTCTGGAAACTCTTTTGCCCCTCATTTACATATGCACTTGCTTACCAATCCAGAGAATAAAGAACTGGAAGAATATGCAGATGGCCTTTTTATGGAAAGTCTGCCTTATACGTTTCCTGAGTTTATTAAATTAGGTGCGCTACCTCCTGGCTATCTGGACGAAAAGCCAATAACACCTTTTTCACCAAACTTACATGAAGTGTTTATAGACAAGTTACCCTCGGAAAGTGATGTTATAGAGTTTTAAACAAAAAAAGCATCTCGATCGAGATGCTTTTTTCAGTATTATGTTTTAAAGGAAACTTAAGCTTTTCCTTTTTCTGCACAACAGGCCATTTTACAATCCGCTTTGCAGGCCATTTTTTTGTCTGTTGAAGTTTCAGATGTTTCAGCTTTGTCTGCACAACATGCTTTCTTACAATCTTTTGCACAAGCAGTTTTTTCAGCATCAGCTTTTTCACCAAAAGCGTCAACTGCATGCATGTCTTTTACGGAATACATATCTCCAGCTTTTTTAACCACCTCTTCCAAAGATGTTGGTGTTACTTTAGCTTCGTCGTATTCTACCATAGCTATTTTTTTGTCAAAATCCACTTTGGCAGATTTTACACCTTCCATTTTAGCCATTTTCTTTTCAATGGTTTTAGCACAACCCATGGCACAGGTCATACCTTCAATGGTAAACTCTGCTTTAGCATAAGTTGCATTTGGGTCTAATGTAGCCACTTCTTCTGTTGTTGTCTCAACCTCCACTGTTTTTACCTCTGGAGCTGTTTCGCTCTTACATGCCGTAAAAAAAACGGTAAACAGTAATAAACCGATAATATTTTTTAATGATTTCATTTGTTTTAAATATTGATTTAGATACAAAATTACTAATAATTAGTGTTTATTGCATCAAAAATAGCAATTTTGTGGTTTGGTTGTAATTTATGAAGCATATTCAAGTTAAATGGTTGTATTTATTTGTCTTGTCCTTGATATGGGGAAGCTCTTTTATACTTATTAAAAAGTCACTTTTAGGCTTAAGTCCGTATCAATTAGGTGCCCTAAGAACCATTATTACTGCTTTGTTTTTGTTTGTTGCTGGCTATAAAAGTGTGAAGCAAATTGAAACATCCCAATGGAAATGGATTGCGCTTTCTGGGTTTTTGGGGTCTTTTTTTCCAGCATTTTTATTTGCCATTGCCGAAACCGAGATTGATAGTGCTGTAGCATCTATTTTAAACTCGTTGGTGCCCTTAAACACCATACTTTTAGGTTTTGCCGTTTTTAGGATAGCCTCTACCAGAAGACAGGTTTTAGGAGTTATAATAGGCTTTATAGGAACAGCTATCCTAATTTTAAAAGGTGCCGAATTAAATCCAGGACAAAATTACTTATATGCAGGTTTTGTGATAGGTTCTACCATTATGTATGCGTTAAATGTAAACATTATAAAAACACATCTACAATTTGTAAAACCCTTGGCCATTGCAGCAGGAAATTACGTGGTAATAGTGGTACCTGCTATTTTGGTTTTACTTTTTTCAGGTTTTTTCAGTGCCAAAACCCTAGAGAACCCACATTTTAAAATGTCGCTAGTGTTTGTTACCGTTTTATCTTTTTTTGGGACTGCTTTGGCCAAAGTTCTCTTTAACAAATTAATCCATATCTCCACACCTGTTTTTGCTTCTTCGGTGACTTATTTAATGCCAATTGTAGCCTTGACTTGGGGCGTGTTGGATGGTGAATCTTTTACATTGCTTCAAGGTTTCGCCACCTTGATTATTTTACTTGGTGTGTATTTATCCCACAAAAGGCAACGCTAACAGATGTACAGTTTAAAATAAGCAATCTTCTTTATATGATTTGGGGGGTTTCAATCCCAATTCATACAGCCAAGTTTATAATTTTGTTTAAAAATTATGCTTTTTGTAAAATAATCACGAAATTTAGTAACATTAAATCCTTTAAAATGAATACCTCAGCTAAAATTTCGATAAAATACGGTCTCATAACTGCCATACTACTGATTGTTTATTTCTTGGTTTTAAAACTTATAGGATGGCACAACAACCCTTGGTTACGATTGTTTAATGGCTTCATCATGGCCTTTGGCATTTATACCGTTATTAAGCAATATAAATTGGTTTCGGGAAACACTTTCACTTACATCAATGGATTTAAAACCGGTGTTGTAACAGGATTTCTGGCCACCTTTGTGTTTGCCCTTTTTATGAGCATATATATGTTTCATCTGGATGTTGAATTTAAGGACACTTTGCTTCGCGAATGGTTTAAGGATTACGACCAAGGAGGAGGTATTTTAATTTTTATCATACTTATAGAAGGGCTTTCGTCAACAGCGATATTAAGCCTGACTTTCATGCAAATTTTTAAAAACAGTAAAAATCTTTCTGAAAATAAATAAAACGTTTGTAGTTTAATTAATTAGCAGTATATTTGCACTCATTTTTTGAACAAATTAATTAATATAAACGTTACGCTATGTACGCAATTGTAGAGATAGCAGGGCAACAATTCAAAGTTGAAAAAGACCAAAAAGTCTTTGTTCATCGTTTGGCTACGGAAGAAGGAAAACAAGTGTCTTTTGACAATGTACTTCTTTTAGCAGATGGAGACAAAGTAACTGTAGGCGCCCCAGCTATAAACGGAGCTCAAGTAGGAGCCAAAGTTTTAAAACACCTTAAAGGTGATAAAGTAATCGTTTTCAAAAAGAAACGTCGTAAAGGTTACCGTGTAAAAAATGGTCACAGACAATCTTTAACTGAAATCGTAATTGAAAGCATTGTTGCTTCAGGAGCTAAACCAGCTGCTAAGACAGAGAAAAAAGCTGAATCTAAAGCTGCTGCCCCAAAAGCAGAGGCTAAAAAAGCAAGTCCAAAGAAATCGGCTGCAAAAGCAGATGACTTAAAGAAAATTGAAGGTGCTGGACCTAAGGCTGCCGAAGCTTTAATAAATGCAGGATATGAAACTTTTGCTAAAATTGCAAAAGCAACACCTGAAGAGTTAAGCGCTGTATTAACTGAAGCTAGCTCAAGATTAGCTCATTTAGTAACAGACACTTGGCCTAAACAAGCTAAATTAGCTGCAGATGGTAAGTGGGATGAACTAAAAGCATTACAAGAAAAATTAGATGGTGGAATTGAAAAGTAATTTTCGTTTCATTTAATATTAACAACATAAAACCTAAAAGACAATGGCACATAAAAAAGGAGTCGGAAGTTCTAAAAACGGTAGAGAATCAGAATCGAAACGTTTAGGTGTTAAGATATTTGGTGGCCAAGCTGCTGTAGCTGGTAACATTATCGTTAGACAAAGAGGTACTGCACATAATCCAGGCGAGAATGTGTATGCTGGAAAAGATCATACATTACATGCTAAAGTTGATGGCATTGTAAAGTTTACAAAGAAAAAAGATAACAAATCTTATGTTTCTATTGAGCCATTTGAGGCTTAAGAAACTGTTTCTTTATACTCAATTTAAAAACCCCTTTCAGGAAGTCTGAAAGGGGTTTTTGTTTTTTTGACCAATATAATTAAGAATGTATTGTATTGGTTTCGCATATAATCAATAAAACACAAGATCGGTTTATGGGAAGGTTCCAGAAGTAATAAATACCAAAACGTCATTAATACATCTATCCAAATCTGTTTTAATATCTTTTCCCCAAAACCTAAAAACGGTATAATCCATATCGTAAAGCTGCTGATTAACTTCTTTATCTCGTTGCATATTGCGCTCAATTTTTGGGATCCAAAATCCTTTGTTGCTTTTTATGCTGTGCTTTTTTTCTTCCCAATTGTAACCATGCCAAAATTCGCCATCTATAAAAATAGCGAGCTTATATTTTTTTATGCTTATATCTGGGCGTCCAGGTAGCTGTTTATTGTTAACTCTATAACGGACTCCTTCTGCCCAAAGCGCTTTGCGGAACATGATTTCGGGCTTGGTATTTTTACCTGAAATCCTGCTCATTATTCTTGAACGCTTTTTTGTGGTATAAAAACCTGAAGATTCATTAAAACGAGGGACTTGTATTTTTTCTTCTTTATAAACCATAAAGTCTATGAAATATAAAGGTTTTAAATAAAAAATCCCAAACATTTAAGTTTGGGATTTTTATTTTTAGTATCCAATGCTTTGTCTAAAATATTAATAATAATTAATATCTATAATATTCAGGCTTAAATGGTCCTTCAACTGGCACTCCAATGTATTTAGCTTGGTCTTCACGAAGTTCTGTTAATTCAACGCCAATTTTAGCCAAATGCAATTGAGCTACTTTTTCATCCAGGTGTTTAGGCAACATATATACTTTGTTTTCATAAGCATCTTTATTGGTCCAAAGTTCTATTTGAGCCAAAGTTTGGTTTGTAAACGAGTTACTCATTACAAAACTAGGATGTCCTGTGGCACAACCTAAATTCACCAAACGTCCTTGTGCCAAGATAATGACATCTGTTCCATTTACAGTGTATTTATCAACCTGTGGCTTAATGGTGTTTTTGGTATGACCATGGTTTTTGTTTAACCAAGCCATATCAATTTCATTGTCAAAATGTCCAATGTTACATACAATGGTTTTATCTTTCATGGCTTCAAAATGCTCACCACGAACAATATCTTTATTTCCAGTGGTTGTAATTACTATATCAGCATTCCCAACAACGGTTTCCAGTTTTTTCACTTCAAAACCATCCATAGCAGCCTGTAGTGCACAAATAGGATCGATTTCGGTAACTGTTACAATACTTCCTGCACCTTTAAAGGATGCAGCTGTACCTTTACCAACGTCTCCATAACCACAAACAACCACACGTTTTCCAGCAAGCATCACATCTGTAGCACGACGGATGGCATCTACTGCGCTTTCACGACAGCCATATTTGTTATCAAATTTTGATTTGGTCACACTATCGTTCACATTAATTGCTGGCATTGGCAAAGTTCCTGCTTTCATACGTTCATACAATCTGTGAACTCCCGTAGTGGTTTCTTCAGATAAGCCATTAATTCCTGCAGCCAATTCTGGGTATTTATCCAGAACCATGTTTGTTAGATCGCCACCATCGTCCAATATCATATTTAAAGGTTTTCTATCTTCCCCAAAAAACAAGGTTTGTTCAATACACCAGTCAAATTCCTCTTCGGTCATATCCTTCCATGCATAAACAGCAGTTCCTGTGGCAGCAATGGCAGCAGCAGCTTGGTCTTGAGTAGAGAAAATGTTACAAGAACTCCAAGTTACTTCAGCTCCCAAGGCTTGTAAGGTCTCTATTAAAACAGCTGTTTGAATAGTCATATGCAAACATCCAGCAATCCTAGCTCCTTTAAGTGGTTGAGACTCTTTGTATTCTTCACGAAGACTCATTAAGCCTGGCATTTCAGCTTCAGCTAATTCAATTTCCTTTCTTCCCCAATCTGCAAGTGAGATATCTTTTACCTTATATGGTACGTAAGCAACAGTTTTTGTATTCATAATTAATTTTTCTTAATGTTTTTTAAAGTCTAACAACTTTGGCAATAGCACTTAAAATAGTTAAATTCGCTTGCCGGAATTGTTAAATCTGCTTTTGGCAGTGCAAAGATAACTAATAACTTTTAGAATATTAAATGCCTCTTTATAAAACCCTTAGTCCTAACTCACAAACTACTGTTAAAATCTGGAAGATTACAGAATCCTATAACGATTTGTTTCAAGGCATCAACTTGAAGCCTGAAAACCTACAACGTGTTTTAAACATGAAAAGCGAGCTGCACCAAAGAGGTTTTTTAAGTGTGAGACATTTGCTGGCAGAATTTGGCTATACAGATACCGATTTGTTTTACGACGAAAATGGCAAACCACATCTAAAAGATGGGAAACACATTTCCATTACCCACTCCTTTACTTTTTCTGGCATAATTGTAAGTGACTTTAAGGTTGGCATAGACATTGAAAAACAACGTAAAAAAATTGGTGTCATTGCCCATAAATTTATGGAATATGAGTTTCAATACCTAAAAACAGACGAGCCGGATTACATCAATAAATTAACGGTTATCTGGTGTATAAAAGAATCTTTATACAAACTTTTTGCAACTCCTGGCCTGAGTTTTTTACAGCACACCTTGGTAATCCCCTTTACCATAAATGAAGCTTCTACCATAGCTTGGATTGATTATCAAGATAGAAAACACAGGTATTATACCGAATTTTTTGAATTTGAAGGTTTTACCTGTGCATACGCATTGCCTTCTAAATAAAATATTTAAAATAGAAACCCAATATTTGTGTACCAACTAGAAACAATATATCAGCAGATAATAAAAGCCATATCCAAGAGTGAAAAACTTTTGGCCGTTTTAATAGATCCTGATAAAATGACCATTAAGATGGCATCTCAATTTATTTGGAAAATAAACCAGTCTTTGGCGACACATATTTTTGTTGGAGGCAGTACAGTTGCAGATTTTGCTACAGAACAACTGGTTTCAGTAATTAAAAAACACACCCATTTGCCTATAATCCTATTTCCTGGGGACATTTCACAAATTACAGGTCAAGCTGATGCTTTGCTGTTTCTGTCTTTAATTTCCGGTAGAAATCCTGAATACTTAATAGGAAAACAGGTCGCTTCCGTATCAAAATTACGCCAAATGCACCTTGAAGTGATCCCTACAGGTTACCTGCTTATTGAAAACGGTAAAGAAACAGCTGTTCAAAAAGTTACAGGTACAGAACCAATGTCTAAAGATTCTGTTCAAGATATAGTAGACACAGCAAAAGCAGGAGAATTATTAGGCATGAAACTGATTTATTTGGAAGCTGGAAGTGGCGCTTTAAATCCAATAGATTCAACCATTATAAATAGCGTGAAAAAAGAAATATCCCTTCCTTTAATTGTTGGAGGAGGTATTAGAACAAAAAAACAATTGGAGGAAGCCTACAATTCTGGAGCAGACCTAGTGGTAATTGGGACAGCTTTTGAAGACAATGAAGCTCTTTTTGAAGAATTAGCCTCTTTGTCCTCCAGGCATTTGCCAAAAGGGGAAAAGTAAAAGGATTTTATAACTTATAAGAGTGATCCTGCAAGGTTCTTTAAAACCTTATAGATGTAAGCAAATATAATTTCCTTCTCTTGTGTTTGCCAAAAGACAAACGAAGGAATAAAAAATAACAGCAATGAATATATCAGTAGACTTAACTTTATCGCCATTACAGGATGATTACGAAACACACGTTATTAGCTTTATAAAAGAATTAAGGAATTCCAAATTTACTGTTTTGGAAAACCCCTTAAGCACTCAAATTTTTGGGGAATATGATGAATTGATGCCCTTTCTGATAGCGCAAATCCATAAATCTTTTGAAGCGCAAAATATATGTGTGTTGACCATGAAGCTTGTAAAAACAGACAGGAGCGACTATGAACCAAATTTTTAATTTCTTTTTTGAGCAATACGCAACCTATGAAACCATAGATATTGTTTTAGAAATAATAGCAGTTCTTTTTGGGTTTATATCTGTCTGGTGCTCTAAACAAAATAACATTTTGGTCTTTCCAACAGGGATGATAAGCACAAGTATATTTGTGTATTTGCTTTTTAAATGGAGTTTATTGGGAGACATGCTTATTAATGCTTATTACTTTATTATGAGCATCTATGGTTGGTATGTTTGGACCCGAAAGGTAGACAACACGCATTTAACACCCATCTCGCTTACAAACAAAAAAGAAAAAATGGCCAGTGTTTGGATATTTATAGCCACACTATTGTTTGTATATATAGTTTACAATTCCTTTAATATGTGGACAACTTGGGTCGCTTACATAGATACCATAACCACAGGAATATTTTTTGTGGGCATGTGGCTTATGGCGAAACGAAAAGTGGAAAACTGGATTTTCTGGATTCTTGGCGATTTAATATCCATTCCGTTGTATTTTTATAAAGGATTTACGTTTACCAGTTTACAGTATTTAGGTTTTACAATAATTGCAATTTATGGATATATATCATGGAAGAAACTCTTAAGCAAAGAGATAGCAAGTGTATAAAAATTGTGTTGTTTGGCCCTGAATCTACAGGAAAAACCGTTTTGGCAAAACAATTGGCTGCCCACTACAACACACTTTGGGTCCCCGAGTTTTCTCGAATTTTTGCTGAAGAGAAAGCTAAAAAAAACGAATCCTTAACCAAAGCCGATGTTTTAACTATTGCCAAAGGACAAATAGCTTTGGAAAATGCTCTGGCAAAACAAGTAGATCGCTTATTGATTTGCGATACCAATTTGCTGGAAACTAAAGTATACAGCAAAGCGTATTACCAAGGTTATTCGCCAGAAATTTTAAATAAATATGCCTTGGAAAATTACTATAATCTCTATTTTTTAACTAATATTGATATCCCATGGGAATTTGATGGGATAAGAGACAAACCCCATGAAAGGGAAGTTATGTTTAACTTGTTCCAGGACGAGTTAATTAACAACAACTTACCATATGTGTTATTATCAGGAAGTTTCTCCAAACGCTTGGATACAGCTATTGAGCACATAGATAAATTATTAAAAAAGTAATTTCATGTTTTCCGAAAAAGACATCAACCAGATTTTAAATAAAGGCTTAACAGTAAATAAAATTAACAAACAAATTGAACTGTTTAAAACCGGTTTGCCATTTATTAACCTAGAATCTGCTGCCACCATACAAAATGGAATTTTACAACTCTCTGAATCTGAAAAACAAGCATTCCATTATAAAATTTGTACCAGCTTCTGGTGCAGCAACCAGAATGTTTAAGTCGTTTTTTAGTTTTATAGAAGATTACAATCCAGATCAAGAAACTGTAAATGCTTACATAAACAGAACCAAAGAATCCTTATTGGCTGTGTTTTTTGTAGGGTTGGAAAAACTCCCTTTTTACAACATTGTGTTAAATAAAATAAAGGATATTTATCCAGATTACTATCAATCCTCTACAGACATGCAACGTTATATGTTTGTAAAAACCATGCTGGATCCAGATAAATTAAACTTTGGGTTTTACCCAAAGGGACTTTTGCCTTTTCATAAATACAAAGAACACATTGCTACAGCTTTTGAAGAGCATTTGTTTGAAGCTGCCCTCTATGCTTCTACCAACAACAAAGCACATTTACACTACACCATTTCAGAAAAATACAAAGATATTTTTGACGACGAGTTTAAAAAAATACAAACCATTGTTGAGCGTAAAACCAATACCCGATTTGAAATTTCCTTTTCCTATCAAAAAGAAGTCACAGATACCATTGCTGTAACAGAAGACAACCAACCTTTTAGACTAGAAGATGGCAGTTTGTTGTTTAGACCTTCTGGTCATGGCGCCTTACTTTCAAATTTAAACGATTTGGATGCCGATATTATTTTCATCAAGAACATAGATAACGTGGTGGTTTTTAAATATGAAAACGATGTAAGCGAATACAAAAAAATGTTGGCTGGAATTTTAATGGACATCCAAAGTCAAGCATTTGAATACTTAAGACTCTTGGAAAGCCAAACAATTTCTGAAAATACAATAGTTGAGATTGCAAATTTCCTTTCCAATAAAATGAATGTGGTTATTTCTTCTGAATTTGAAAAATATGCCAAGGAATATCAGATTGATTACTTAAGGGACAAGCTTAACAGACCGATACGTGTTTGTGGGATGGTAAAAAATGAAGGGGAACCTGGAGGAGGCCCTTTTTGGGTTAAAGACGAAAGTGGCCAAGTATCCTTACAAATCGTGGAGTCTGCACAAATCAACAAAAAAGACAAGCATCAAAAAGACATTTTAAAAAATGCCACGCATTTCAATCCCGTAGATTTGGTTTGTGGTATCAAAGATTATCAAGGCAATCCGTTTAATTTAGAAACCTTCATAGATCATAAAACAGCATTCATAACCATGAAAACCAAAACCGGTAAAGACCTTAAAGCTCTTGAATTGCCTGGTCTTTGGAATGGAAGCATGGCAAACTGGAACACCATTTTTGTAGAAGTGCCACTAATTACCTTTAATCCTGTTAAAACGGTAACAGATTTATTGAAACCAACCCATCAAGTGCAATAACATGTTTGATGAAACCTTACTTATTTCTGAACTGACCTTTAAAGCCATTAGAAGTTCTGGTGCTGGAGGACAACATGTCAATAAAGTGGCTTCTAAAGTGGTTTTAAATTTCAATTTGAAACAATCGGAAGTGTTTTCAGAGGCACAAAAAAACCTACTTCTCAATAATTTATCCAATAGGCTAACAACTGATGGGATTCTTATATTACAAAGCGATGAAAGCAGAAGTCAGCATAAAAACAAAGAACTTGTTGTAAAACGTTTTCTAGACCTTATTAAGCAAGGTTTAAAAGTCCCAAAAAAACGAAAACCTACTAAAATCCCAAAAGCCGTTAAACTAAAACGCTTATCAAAAAAGAAGCAACAAGCTGACAAGAAAGCCAATAGAAAGCCACCTGAAGTCT
>SWCA01008031.1_pt1 | contig 11527 bp, 8 predicted proteins | sample 4692961 | NCBI WGS metagenome assembly SWCA01 (sample SAMN10267275, study PRJNA491770) | bioreactor metagenome | isolation source: DHS bioreactor inoculated with | place: Japan: off Shimokita Peninsula
GGCCTTGAGGCGTACACCTCCGGAAGAAATGATCTGGTGCTGGATGGGAAAAAGATCTCGGGCAATGCGGAACATGTTTATAAAAAGCGGGTTTTGCATCATGGCACCTTGCTTTTCGATAGCGACCTTAGCCAGCTGCGGGACGCGTTGAAGGTAGATTTATCACGTTTTAAAGACAAGGCTGTTCAATCTAACCGAAGTGAGGTTGGCAACATTGCCGCTTTTCTGGATCAGAAGATGGATATTGAAGCTTTTTCAGATTTTATTTTCGAGGGAATCCGAGAAACCTATCCGGAAAACCGTGTTTTTCAGTTTTCGGAAGAAGAGGTGGCAGCCATTCAAAAGCTGCGGGATGAAAAGTACGCGACTTGGGACTGGATCTACGGTTATTCGCCAAAATACAAATACAGCAATCAGTTGGAGATGCGTGGGCAAACGATTTCCTTTTCTTTGGATGTGGTTAAAGGCATCATCAATTCCATCGACTTTTTGGGGAAAATATCAAATGAGCAGGCTATTCTGCTTACGAATGCTCTGCTGGATACGCGTCATGATTATTGGGAACTGGAGCAAAAGCTACGAAAAATTGAAGTTGGCTTGGCTCCAATTCCGGTCGATAAACTGCTCGATTCTTTGGTTTAACCTTAAGGAACCACCTCAATTGTTTTCTGGATTTTGGTCACTTCACCATTGGATTTCACCATTTCGCCCCGGATAATGAATTTTCCCAGCACCTGCCCGGCAGCCACTTCAAATTCCGATCGACCATTCGGGTTCATCGTTACCGCGGGGCTCCAAAACAGAGTGGTTGACTGTTGTTTAGGGTTTTCAGATTTTCTCAGCCAGAAATCGCGTGGAATACGATAGTCACCCTCAAAAATATCTTCCGCAGGTTGTAGTTCCACTTGTTTGATTGTTTCACCTCGCTTGGTCCAGATTTCAATCAGCCCAACCGAATTGAGGCCTGTGTAGCGCTGGATTTCAACGGGGCTGGTCGACACATTGATGGTCTCCACATCGTACGGACTCAACGAATTTAGAACACTAGCACTGGTTCCCATTTTTTGTCCGTCAATCACAATTAGGGCGCCATCCTGAGCATTAATTGAGTTGGTTCCTCCGGGGAAGATGATTTTATCACCATCCAGACGGTAAGGCTTAATGACTTTCAGCACTTCGAGCAGTGACGTTGCCGTTTGCAAGTATTTTTTGTACGCAGGTTCAGCCATTTCTCGATCCTCGGGGTCGATTTTTATTTTTGTAAATAAGTTCCTGTTTTTTTGGTAGAAATCGCTGCTGAATTGGGCTTGTTCCAGTGTTGCGTAGGTCTGTAAAAAGGATTGAACCTGATCAGAAATTTGCTCTGCCAATGTTTTTTTGAAAGTCACTTTCAGATCTTCGCTGCCATCGGGCCCAATGGCTTTGATGGCAAAATCTTCGAGCTTGTCGGCGTTGATAGCCTGCTGGTAAAACTCACCGTTTTCATCACTCGAGCTGTTGAGTATTTGCATGTTTTGAGCGTTGATGAAACTCACTTTGGCGTTGGGTACTGGTTCATTGTTTTTGTTGACAACTTGCCCAAAAAGCCCTGATTGTTGATGTCTATTCTGCTCACGCTCCCGGTCAAAGTGAGTGATGCTGTTCCAGTCAAAATTCTTCATCCGGTTGGCAACCAAGAGGTAATTCATAGTGGTCTCCAGATTTTTTGTCTCCAGCAGACTTTCGGGGTCTGTAAGTTCTTTAGAAAGATCGGAGTTGAATAGAAGCCAGGCTTCCCAATGGTTCGGCCAGTTCAAGTTTTCCTCGTCTGCGCTGATTGTCAGGTTCAATGCCGGTGTTTCGTCAGCCGGGGTGCCGCTTTCGAAGGTAAACTTGAACACTTCACCAGCTTTTACTTTTTCCGGTGCGTTTAACTCAAGCACTGACTTGCCTTTTTTTTCGAGATAAACCAGCCGGCTGGCCAGCATCTCGCTATCTTCATTGAAAGCCGAGATCAGGCTGACCCCATTGGGGAAATCAGTGTTAGGAATTTTTAGGCGCATGGGGCTTTCAAGCTCGACTTCAGAAGCCCAAAGGATGTTTTCGCCTTTGTTGGCCAGCAGGTGAATTGTTTCTGGTTTCTGTGTTGCCGGAACCAGATTGAGATAGATAAAATCAGCATCGGTACGAACAAGCGCCAGCCCCAAAGTTTCTTTAACCTTTGGCAATGCAAAAGTTTGGTTTTCTCCCAGTTCACTGGTCAGGCGCAAGCGATATTGCTTTTCTTTTTCAAACACACATGGAAACACACCAAAACCTGGAATCGAAGTGCTGCCCTGGCCGATTCTCGTGCCGTTTTCATCGGTAATTTCACCAGCTACTGATACCGGCTGCCCCAGTTCGTTGTGAACGCTAAAGCCAAGTTTTTGGGGAGTTCCGGCAACCAGCTGTCCCCCTTCAGGATAAAAGCATACGTTGAGTTGTTCGTTTTTCACTGGAAGAACGGTTGAAAAAATCAACTCGTCTCTTTTAGTCAAAATTGTCAATTTTAAAGGGCTTTCGAAGGCTTTGTCGGGAAGAGATAAGTCAACGGTAGTCTTTCCGTCAGAATTTGTTTTTATTTTTTGTTTCAGAACAAGCTCTTGCTGATGATAAAGTTCCGCTTGCAGCTTTTCGTTTTTGGCCGGGCTGCCGTCCATTTCCTCCATAACAAAAGTATAGTTGTTTGACTTTCCGGGAACCAGAAGTGTGGGAACCGTTGTTTCTTTTAGGCGAAACGCTTCTTCATTTTTTGGATTAATGTAAATCAGTTTGTAAAAAGCTTCGTTGGCCCGGGATGCAGAAGCTGGGCTGGCAACCAAAACGTATCTGCCTTCGTGCAGGCCTTTGGGAATGGCGATGTCGCCTTTCATCATGCCCTTTTGCGATTTGAAATTGTGACCAATGATACGAACGCCATCCCCCGAGTATAAGCCAACCTGTACGTCACTGCTGATTGGTTCCACGATTTGGCCTGTTGTATTGGTAATCAACATCGAAAACCAAATCACTTCTTCCGGCTTGTAAACTTCCTTATCGGTGGTCAGCTGAATTTTTTCAATCGGATAATACTGGTAGTATTCATTCAGCATTTGGGCAATATCCGAAAGGACAACACTTTGTGACGATGCTGTTAAGGAGATTAGGGTAAGACAGATGCAAAATAATTTCGTTTTCATGGTTGACTTTTTTGTGATGTTAAAGGAATCATTGGGGGTGTGCTATTGAGAAGACTTTCTTGTTTTGGTTGCTTTTTTAAGGCGTTCCGAAGATCTTCGCTTGGTTTGATGACATTATAATCGCCCCAAAAATCTTCATCATAGCTGGTAATAATTTCACTGAAAATATCAGAGGAGTCAAAATTCTCGTCACGCTTGAAACGTCTCAGGTTGGTCTCGCGAAAGTTGGTAATCAGCAGGTCAGAGATGCTGTGAAAAACCGAGTTAATATTGTCCTGCCGGCTCTTGACATGAAATTTCACGGAAGTTTGGGCCGAATTCAGGTACCATCTGTCATGGTGTCTTTTATAAGTCACCGTGTAGTCCAGGTCGATGGGACGAACATTAAATCCTCGTGGCTTTTTCTTGATCAGCGACCGGCGGGCACTTTTTTTCCCGCTTCGGCTCAGGCTAAATTCGGCGTAAACCAAGGCATATGTTTCTTTGTCGATGTAGAGTTCGCCTTCGTAAGTTAGGTAATCAAACTTGCCATCGGGCTCAAAATGGATGATATAAGTTGGACGGTTGACGTAATCAATCACGCGTTTGAAGCTGTAGGTGTAATATTCACGAAATTCTTTGTCGATAAATGAATCCATGGTTTTGATCACATCCAGCTTGGTGATGTAGTAAGGGCCGCCCTGCATCTTGAAATCGACCAGTTGAAAAGAGGACTGTACCTCCGGGCTTTTTCGCCCCTTCAGATAGCGAATCTGATCCTGCCGGAACGGATTACTGTACGAGGCTTTCAAGATGTCCATAACAGCCTCTGAAACATTGATGTATTCTTTATCCTGCTTTAGCACTTCGCGGTAAAACGATGTCATTAACTGGGTGTTTGTGGAGTAATTATTATCGATGTTTTCAAGCATTTTATCCAGTACCTGTATGGGGTTTGCCGCCGAAACCAGCACTTCCCTTAATTGAATTTCCACCGGATCCAGATAAATGTCGAGTTCACCTTGCTTAAGCGTATCCGGCAGGATGTATAGCCGATTGTAGCCTAGGCACGATACAACCAATGTATCCGACTCGTATTCTGAGGGTATTTTTAGTTGAAATTCCCCATCCACGTTGGAGATGGTTCCGAAAGGATGGCCCACAACAGAAATACTGGCATAAGGAATCTCTTCCTTGTTTTGGTTGTTGAGCAATTTTCCCGATAATTCATAACTAATCCGCTGGTTTGCGCTTGCACCGGCCTTCTGGATTTTTTGCCGGGTGATGATGAGCTGGTTTTTAAGCAGGTTAAAATGAAATGGTTTCCCGAAAACCTCATCCAGGACTTGTTGAATGGTTTGATCGTTAACGACGATTGAAATGGGCCGATCGGTGTTGACCAGTACCGGATCGTAGGAGAAGTAGATGCCTGTTTGAGCCGAAATGTGGTTCAGCAGATCCAGCAATCGGCCGTCTTCAATTTGTATTGAAACTTTGCTGTCCAGACTGGCAGACTGCTCTTCCTGCCCGTTCGCTGTGAAGGGCAGGATTATAATGAGCAGGCTGAATGTCAGGATGATATGTTTCACTAAAAGATTTTTTCCAAATGAAAGGTCGTTGTTATTTCATGTCCATCCCGCAACACTTTCATCTTAATTTTCCGGTCTTCCTTGCTCTGAAAGATAAGATTTATGTCATTTAAAGACAAGGATTTATGACTGGTATTATTTACCGATAAAATCTGGTCATTTTCTTTCAAGCCAGCATGGAAAGCTGGTGAGTCATCCCGAACATTATCGATGGTAAAGATTGGTAATCCAGGCATGGGGTTGTAAACCTCCATTCCGCTCATGTTGTAATTAAAATCGTCGTTGACTTTACTTGTCGGGCGTAGTTTTATCTGGTGATTTGGGTAATCGAGTGTTACAAAGAAGCGCTTCAGAATTTCGGCGCCCAATGTTCCGTTTCGGTCATTGGCAACAATCAGACTTTCAATCATTTCATTGTTTGGAAATGCGACGATTGGTTCGGTCAGGATGAGTGGTCCAACCCAAATTCCGCCAATCCGCCCTTTGCGTCCATGCAGATCACCGCTCAGGCCTTTCCCCAAGAAGGTTTCGATGTTTTTCTTGGGAATGTCAATCCGGTCGTCTGACTTGGTTGATAGCCAGATGGCGTCGCTGGCGCCCGTGTCTACCAGCAGTTTGACCGGCACTTCCTCGTTGTCATCAGTCATAATGGTGGTGCGCACATAGGGTTTGTTGTGCTCAAAGTGAAGTGGCATCACAATATCTTTGTTTCGAACCCGGTCGCGATATCGATCGGGATCAATCACTGTGAGCTTTTCGTTGCTGTAGTCGATTTCAACTACAAAATCCTTGAACAAGTCAAACCCGATCAATCCATGCACTGGTATTCCCAATATCTGGGAAATCTGGAAGTTATCGTTAATCACCATGTGCACTTCCTGGTTCCAGGCTACCAAGCCATCAATTTTCATGGTGTTGTTGCCTGAACGGTAAGCGGTCAGACTTTCGCCTTCACCCAAACCTTTAATGTCGACCGGATGCAACAGGTTTAAATTTAATTTGTTGACATATGGAAGTTCGGTGATGATTGGAAACCGGACACCCGTGTCCAAAATGAAATTCAACGTGTCGGAATCGTTAATCTGAACCGGAATGATAATTAGGTTGCTGGCTGATTTAAATTTGAACGTGACTGATTTTTGACCTGAATCTTGAAATTCGAAGCGGTTTTTGCTGGGTTCGAAGCGCAATTTTTCTTCGTAGTCCACACTTTCCCGCAGGGGGACGTAGTCGCGGACGACCAACAGGTTGTTTTCGATTTCAAAGATCAGGTAAAAGTCATCCATCAGTTTTTCCAGAACGTAGCGGATGGGCTTGTTTGAGATATTGAGGGTAATATTTTTTCCCTCAAGCAATTTTGAGTTGTAGGAGTAATCTAAATCAAGGTAGGTACATATTTGTTCAATGACCTTTGAGAGTGATTCATTTTCAGCGTACAGGCTGATGTTTTGCTCCAGGATATTGTCACCTTGCTTCTGTTCCTGCGCGGCTGTTGACAAGCTTGAAAACATCCATAGGAATGCAACAATAAATAGCGAAGCGCTGGCTTTTATAAAGTTTGTTTTCATGGTTTTCATGTTTTTTAAGATTAAGCATCTTTCTTCGATAACAGATAGTGCCCACCTCGCTTTTCGACTTTTAGTCCGTGGGTGTTTGAGATGACCTCCAGAATAAAATCGAGCGTTTCTTTTTCAAAATGGGCATTTAAGAGCAGTTCATCCAGTTGATGGTCCGGAAGGCTAATTTGTACGCGATAGACCTTGTTTAATTGTTTAATGACGTCAGCCAGTGCTGTTTCATTGAAAACAAACGTCCTTGTTTTCCAGGCCAGAAAATTTGGATCATCATTCAGACTTTTGGTCAGTTGCTTGCTCGAATTGATGAAGGTTCCTTTGTCTCCGGGATCGAGCGTGATTTTATGGAGGTTTGCCAGTTTCGAGACCTCTACTTTCCCCGAGGCTACGATCACTTCAACCCGATCATTCTCCGGATAAGCATTGACCGAAAAGCTCGTTCCCAGAACTTTAACGGTTGCTTCTCCGGCACGAATGATGAATGGTTTGTTTGGATTAGGTGCTACTTCGAAAAAGGCTTCTCCTTCGATTGAAACTTCACGAATATCGTTGGCAAATTGATCAGGGTAATTGATTTTTGTGTCGCGGTTCAGGGTTACCAGGGAGCCGTCTGACAGCTCAATTTGTGACAATCCGGCGTCATCAACCGTGACCCCAGCCATGTGTGTGCTACCGAGTTGGCGCTGCCCGACATAGTAGGCAGCTGATCCAATAATCAGTGCCAGAATGACGGCTGCCGCAATTTTCAGCGCTCGCAGCGCCATGGACCTGGATATGGCTTTCGGTTTTTCTCCTCGAATACGCGACTTCACCTGCGAGAAGGCCCCTGCGGTGTCGTATTTCTTCAGTCGGTAATGCAGGTTGATTTTTTTTGTCAACTGCCGCAATTGGCGCTGTTCGGATTCGTCAACCGGAACTTGGCTGTCTTGGGACGTGGGCTCATCGAATAGTTCTTTGGCCAGTAATTCCCAGTCTTCTTGTCTGATGTTTTGATTTGCTTTCATCACTCCTAAGACAAGGCTGGAAGAAAATACCCCTAATGGTGTAATCAGGAATTTTTAAAAATGACCAATCCGATGAAGTAATCTTTGTAGTCGCGCAGTTGTTCGCGCAGTTGCTTCAGTGCCAGCCCCATGTGTGTCTCAACCGTTTTTACCGATAGGCCAAGCTGGTCGGCGATTTCCTGGTATTTCAATCCTTGTTCGCGGCTAAGTTTAAAAATTTGCCTGCGTTTTTCGGGTAAGGATTCAATGGCCTCGGCAATTTTGTCGGAAAGGCCGACTTCGAGAAAATAGTCTGATTCATTCACTTCTCGCATGAAGCGCTCCTTGACACGCTCGGCATGCTTGTCCCTTACTTTCGTGTGTTGGATCCAATTCAGGCAGTGGTTTTTTACCGCGTGGAACAAGTAGCTTTTTAACGAACGGTGGATCTCTAGCCTGGCTCGCTTGTTCCATAAATTGACAAACAGGTCCTGGACCGTTTCTTCGGCCTTCGCATCATCTCCAAGGAATTGGCTGGCAAACAAACACAACGAACCATAATACGTGTTGAAGATTGTTTCGAAAGCCTTTTCGTCGCTTTGCCGAAGTTGGTTCAGCAGCTCATTGTCTTGGTCCGTGTTCATGCTTGGTGCCTATTCAATCTAAAATGCGGTCGGGCTAAGTTATCAAAAAAATAGACGCTCGCGCAAGGAAAACGCTAATTTCGAATGAAACATTTATTCGTTTTGCAAGTAGTTTTCAGGTAACGGCGACTGATGTGAAAAAAAAAGAAGTACTAATTTTGGTTAGCCTTCGTTTCAAAAAAGTGGACACGACAAAAGAGGATAACGCCTTTTTTGGCTGGATAAGCATACTTTTTATCTATCGTTAGAAATTGATCGTATGAAACTAGCCATGGAAACCGCGTTTTACGCTTAAGCGGATGATTATTTCGACGAGTTCCATAACGGTATTAAGTGTCTGGAAGTGACGACGCGTAATACATAAATTGTAGTTCAATAAGTTGAAAAAATAAACGTATGAAAAAAATAATCTTAGGATTGGTTCTTGGTTTTCTGGTTTCAGGAGTTGGTATGGCGCAAGATTATAATACCGCCATTGGACTGAGAGGTGGTTTTGAAAGTGGACTGACAGTGAAGCACTTTATCGGCGGGGAGGCTGCTCTGGAGGGGATCCTGTCCACGCGCTGGCATGGGTTCAATATCACCGGATTGTATGAGATTCATAACTATCCGTTTGCTGTTGAGGGATTAAGCTGGTACTATGGTTTTGGCGGACACTTGGGATTTTGGGACGGCTACCGGGCGTCCCGCTTTGATGAAGACAAAGCATACACCGTGGTCGGGCTTGACGGTATTTTGGGCTTGGAATTCAGTTTTGTCGAGATTCCGATTTGTCTGAGTCTCGACTGGAAACCGGCTTTGAATGTGATCGGCCACTCGGGTTTCTGGGGCGATGGTGGTGCATTCTCCATTCGGTACGCCTTTTAGGCGAATATTTTTAAAGATTTTCTTTGAGCTCAGAAAATTTCCATTAATTTTGCATCGCTAATTCAAGCCCGGGTGGCGGAATTGGTAGACGCGCTGGATTCAAAATCCAGTTCTGGCAACAGAGTGCGGGTTCGATTCCCGCCCCGGGTACTTGACGGGAAAAGTGAGAAAATTTTTCGCTTTTCCCGTTTTTTTGTTTTTGTAAGTTGCTGTTTATTTGATAAATATGTTGGATCACTGAATTCATTCGTTCGGTTCGATATTGTGATCCGTCAAAACAGATTTTTTCAGGATATATCGAACCAATTATTGCCCTTTTATCTGTAACAGTTCCATTTTTATAGATGACATCAATTCTGATCATAGCATTGAAAGCTTTATCAAGAAGCTTATTAATGCTGGCTGGTGAAGTTGTCTGATTGGCTTGTTCTGCCAGTTGTGCTTCAAGCCTAGCGATTTTAGACTCACATTCTTGTTTGATTTCTTTGTAATCCCCAGCATCAATAGCATCTTTTAAAAGGAGATCTCTTGCTTTGGATAATCGGGCACTAAGTTTATTCATTTCACCGACGATTTGTTTTTTTGTGCTTGCTTGATTTTTGAACCGGGCTTCATAAGCCTCCTTAATGATAATCTTTGATAAATCCACAATGGCCGGATGTGGCACAAATTTTTTAAGTTCACTGAGAAAGAGGTCGTTTGCATGATCTGCCCGATGGCGAAATCCGCATGAAGATAGGCAATGGTAATAGTAGTAAATATCTTTTCTTCCTTTCGACGCACTTCCTGTCAGCGAGCGCCCACATTTTGGACATTCAAGAAAACCTCTTAAAGGAAGATTTATATTTGAAGCCACTTTTGTATTTGGTCTCTCTTTTCTTTTATTTCCATTCAGCATATCCTGGGCGTCATAAAAAATCGCTTCTGAGATTATTGGTTCATGCTGTCCTTCAACAAAACAAGCTTCTTCATCTTTATATTTTGGGATAAAAATCTTACCGCAATACACGGGATTTCTTATTGCTCTCCAAAAATTGCTCCTGCTGCATTTCAGTCCCCTTTTATTTGCTTCTTTCCTAATCTGGTCAGCAGCTAAGACACCGTTTACCAGTTCATGAAATGCCCATTTCATAATTTCAGCATCTCCTTTTTTAGGGGCGATATATTTCTTTCCTGTTTCCGATATTTTGTTCGCATAGCCTACCGGAGCCACTCCCATATACCGGCCTTCCTTCATCGCGCGGCGCATGCCCTGAATCACGTTCAAAGCCCTCCGGTCGTTTTCCACCTCGGGTGCTGCGAGGTAAAAGGCCAGCATCATTTTGTTTTCCGGTACTGATAAATCCAATGGTTGTTCTACGGCTTGCGGTTCTACTCCATACCGGCGCAAAATGCTTATCATCTGGTAGGCATCGCCGGCATTTCGGCTGAACCTGTCCCATTTTGTGAAAAGCACGAGGTCAGTCTTTGTATTGCGCTTTTTTAGTTCCAAAAGTAATTTTGCCCAAGCTGGCCTGTTAAAAGTCTTTGCCGAATGATCTTCGTAAATGACCTTTCTTACCTGGATGGAGCTAATTTGGCAGTACTTTCGCAGCCTTTCTTCCTGATCCCTTTGTGAATAGCCTTTGTCGGCTTGTTCGTCGGTACTTACCCTGATATATAAATCTGCTACTTTCATGGTCAGTAGGTTTGTATTGCCCTTGCTTATTCGTTTTATTGTGCTGGTCCAATTTACAAAATTATCGCGGCATTCTAAAATTTTGATAAATGGCAATATCCGCCAGTTTATATAAAAAAGCGAGAACCTCTTTGGTTTGTTCAATATCAATCTCTAAACCTCCCGCTTTTAATATTTTCATTGCTTTTTCAGGTGATATTCTTTTCATTGCTTCATTTTCCATCGGGCACCTCCTGTCTGTTAACAAGCAAAGTAACAGCGTCATGAAAGCCGTCACAAGTCCAACTTTTTTTTGTACCCTTTTTGGAACCATCGGAACCCACCGACAATCAAGTCTTTTGTGTATAGTTCTATGTGAATTTCGTGTTGTCATATTGCAGAACATAAAGCCAGAATATGCATTAATTGAAAATATTAGTTTCTGAATAAAATGTTTGTATAGAGTTTGTTCTCCCACTTAATTTGGCTCCAAAGTTATTTACGCATTCCGGAAAGGTCAAGGGTGGTTTTTCCCTGCCAGACCCTTCCAAGCCACACTTCGTGCTTGGTCAAAAACCTAACTTCATTATTGTTTCGCGCTACAAGTCAAATGGGCGTTAGGTTTTATGACATTCGCCCTTGACCAGAATCCGGTCTGCTCAATGGTTCACGGTTCAAAATTAACCGGCGAGCCAGATGCCATTAAAAGTCCGTAGGGCAACGGCAAAATCAATAAAAATTTATCAAAAAAGTATTCCGCTAATCTCCTTAAAGAAAACAAAAACCGACTTTCCATGTGCTAAAATCGATAGTTCGGCCGATGCCAGTGAATTCATCCGCAAGTTTTACTCAGATGATCTAACAATTTTCGAAAGCTTCTTCATCCTGCTGCTCAACCGGGGCAACAAAACCATCGGATATGCCAAAATTTCGCAAGGCGGTATTGTCGGAACGGTTGTCGATGTCACCATCATTGCAAAGTATTGTGTGGAATCTTTGGCCAAGTCTGTTATCCTCTGTCACAACCATCCCTCCGG
>SWCA01008107.1_pt1 | contig 11516 bp, 10 predicted proteins | sample 4692961 | NCBI WGS metagenome assembly SWCA01 (sample SAMN10267275, study PRJNA491770) | bioreactor metagenome | isolation source: DHS bioreactor inoculated with | place: Japan: off Shimokita Peninsula
TCATCATCTGAATTACATGATATAATTATTATTCCTAACAGAAATAAGACTATTGGATTTTTCATAATATTGTGTATTTAAGGTTATTTTTTTATACTGTAGATACATTTTCTATTGTATTGAAAATTTGGGTTTACTTCATTTTCATCAACTGTAATTGTTGTTCCATTATTATTTATTAAATTTTGATAAAACCATCCGTTACCTCCATAATTTGGACCCCAACCCCAATTCATATGCAACCATTCATAACGATTTTCTTGAGAGGTATATTCATACTGAGTCCCTTCGTTGTGGATATATACATCATACTGTTGTTTGTAACCATCACTAACCCAAGCATGGCCAATTGTATAAGTTATATCTGTATCTTCCCAGAACCACCAACCAGTTGTTTCGGTATCATAAGCATGATAGCCATCCATATAAACAGGACGATTGTACATTTTTATTTCTTGTTTTACAGTACTAAAATTATAAGCAGAATAATTCGCTGATGAAGAATAACCATAGTTATTAACTAAAGCATCTCTTGCATCAGTTGAATAAGCTTCAGATTCAAATTCTGAATATTGCATATTTACTTTAACCCCAATATCAGACATTAATGAAGCTACTTCTAAAGCTCCAGTACTCGTACTACTATAATAAGAATAATTAGGCATTATTGGCCAATTAAAAGTATTTGGCCATTCGTGATATCTCATTATTTGAGCCATGGCAACAGCAACACAACCCGTTGGCGCATTATTTGGTGTATAATAACTATATGGATACCCTTGCCTCCAAGTTGTTTGCATCAATGGGCCAATCTGTTGATTTTCTGTATGACTATATCTTACAGTATAGTTTGGACTGCCTCCGTTTCCTTCTAAATCACCAGGATATGGAAATCTGCCTTCTGATAGGTAATACCATTGATAATCTATTTCCTCAACAGACTTATCGAGACCTTCCAAAAGATCATTAAAAATAATGTTTTCGGCAATCCAGCTTTTTAATCCATCGGGAGAAGTTTCATTAAAATCAAAAGTTCCTTCGTTCGAATGTGCTACGATAGGTACGTTCCTTGAGTTGGATGATACAAGTACAAATCCAGAGGGGTTAATATTGAATGAATAAATTGCAATTTTACCATCAAAATCCTTTATGGTTTTTTCGGAATCTATGGAAATACTCTCAATGTCAACATCATAACTCCTGCTAAAAAAGGTAAGGGCAACGGTCTTGGCAACATCTTTATCAATTTCAATTGTGGTAGTACCTTTTTGACTTAAAGAAGCATTGCTCACATTAGAATCTGAAAAGGATTGGTCGCTTAAATCATTTTCATTACAGGATAAAAGCATTAAAGACGCGCTAATAAATAGGGCTAACAGACCGCTAAATAATTTGTTTTTTTTCATGATTTTGGTTTCAAATTAAAGATAATTTTTAAAATATCTCATAATTTCTAAAATTTTAAACCTGTATACAGTTTTTTACATGATAGGTTGGTTAAACTTAATGATTGGCTTTTAATTAAAGCCTTGAAGTTTTAAATGCCAACATATTTAAAAAAACTGACGCCAGTTTGTATCTAGATGGTGTTGCAAACAATTTTATAAAGACTTCCAACTTGATGCCGTTGTTTTTAACTGGGCTAACCTAAAAAAAAAAAAAAAATGATTCCCACAAGATTTTGTGAGAAATTTATGCAGTTTATCGAAAAGTTGTTAAATGGTTACGGTTTTTCCGTAATTGTTGGGGTTTTATGGAATTTATTGTTAATAAATAATGAGAGTCTTCACTTCGTTAGGAAATCGAAGATTCGACGAAGTCAATAACATGACCTTTTCCTTATAAGATCCTGACACACCTGTCTCCAGACAGGCAGGAGTTTGGGTTGACATAGAGATTCTTCGCTTCATATTATGCCGCTCAGAATGACAAATTACATATTATAGATCCATGATAAAATTTTCAAGATTACATCTTGTAAATCCCAACAAAAAGATTTCAAAATGTTATCACATCTTGTAAATCCAATCTGCTGGATTTTGAGTGGTGCTTTCCTTAAAAATGCTAAAGCTTAAAATGGTTTCTTTATTGGAAGGGTTGGTGAAAACCTGTCCAATTTCTTGTTTGGTAGTAACGTTATCGCCTTTTTTAACATACACTTTCGATAGGTTTTTATAAACTGTTACATAGTTACCATGTTGTATTAAAACAGATAGGTTTCCGTTTTTTATAGCTTGAACTGCCAGTACTTTTCCATTAAAAACAGCACGAATTGGCGCGTGTTCCTCTGTAGCAATACGCACACCATTACTTTGAATCATGACAGTTTTTACAACAGGATGTGGTTGTTTTCCATAACGTAATTTTACCACACCTTTTTCCACTGGCCAAGGCAATTTTCCTTTACTGGACACAAAATTATCAGCAAGGATCTTGTCTTCTGGCGTTAAGGCAAAACCACTGGAAGCTGTCGTGGCTTTTCCAGCACTTTTATTGGAACTGGCAATGGCCTCGCGAATAATTTTTTCAATCTCTCTGTCAATTTTATCGGCTTCACGTTGTTTTTCCCTAATTTGAGAGGTGTAATTATTTAAGTTTTTATTAATGGAAGCCATTAAGGTTTGCTGCTGCTTCAATTCGGCTTCCAGTTCCCTTTGTGCCACTCTGTTTTCATCAATAAGCTTTTGCTTGTCTTCTTTTTGTCTTAACAGGTCTTTGTTGGTATCTTGTAATTGGGCCGTTTTAATTTTAATGGCTTCTCCTTGTTCTTTTTGATATTCGGCATATTGGTTAATATACTGAACCCGTTTATAGGCTTGCTGGAAATTACTGGAAGATAGCAAAAACATAATCCTGCTTTGCTCACTCTTGCTCTTGTAGGAGGTGACAATCATTTTGGCATAGTTGTCCTTTAAGATTTTCAACTCCTCCCGCAACTCGGTAATTTTCTTCTGATTGGCGTTTATTTCCCTGGTCAACAAATTGGCTTGTTGGTTGGTGATTTTAATTAAGTTTTGACGCACACTTACCTTATAACTTAAATCTTCTATAAGGGAGGTTTGCGACTTTTTCTGGGATTGGTTTTTAAAAAGCAAATCGTTTATTTGCTTGATTTCCCTTCTAAGTTCCTGGCGACGTTCTTCTAGCTCTTGTTGCTTTTTACTTTGAGAAAAACTTGCTATGCTACTTAAGGTAAAAACCAGTAGAAATACGTATTTATAAATGTGTTTGTACCTCATTACTTTAAGACTATTTCTTTGAATCCTGAAGGTATGCTAAAAGGATATCTTAAATCTTGATTCAAAGATACAGATTTGAACGCCATTTCTATAACAGTTTCTTGGTCTCTTTCCAAGGCAATAATCTTCATGTTTTCCGGCAAGGTTTCCTTATCAACTTCCTGAAAATTCAAATAATCTATTTGCAGGAATCGCGATTCTAGCGTTTGCGCCAATTGTTGTGAGTCTATTTTAAAATGCGATGGATTAACTATGTAAAACAACTCGAAGAGTGCCACTGGTTCTTTAGGTTGAAACAGGTATTTGTTATTGTTAACAGACATGTTATAATCTGTTTTGTTTAAAGGATACAAAGGGATTCCCAACAATAAATTCTGCACTTTTTGAAAGTCCAGTTCTGTACCAAGAAGCTCACTTAAAAATTTAAAATCGCCATCAAAATACGTGTTGTCCAACTTGTTGTAATAACTTACTTTTTCTGGAGTTATTTTTACCCGAATGATATTGAACGACGAACTGATCCAAATAATTTGGTCTTTCAGCATTCTAAAAGAAACCGTATGTGTTTGCGAATCGTTTCCTTGCGAATAGGCAATTCTAACTTTGGCCTGAAGTGTTTTAAAATCTGGGACTGTTTTAGAGTTTTCCTTGATGACTTCTTTTGAAGATAATTTTAAATTTACAGATCCATCTGAAACCTTTTTAGTGGATTTACATCCAAAAAAAACAAGTAACAAACATCCAATAAGAATGAATTTTTTTAACAAGGCTATGGTCATTAATTTGTGGATTCTAATTGTTTTGCTTTATCACTAAACGTTTTTGCTTTTACTGTATTGTTTAATGAGGTATGTGACAAACTAAGCTGTTTGTAAAAATCGACTTCCATTTTGGGGTCGTCTATAATGTAATCCAACCCTGTTTCAAGGGATTCAATAGCTTCTTCTGCACGATTTAATTTGTTTAAAGCCACGCCATTTACCAAATACAATAAAGGTTGCGAAGGAAATTTCAATAAGGCTGTTTTACTTTTACTGGCAGCCTCTTGGTAATGCCCTAAATCAATATCCAAAAGCAGTACATTCTTTAAAACGGTAAAATTGTCGGCATCCATTTTTAAGGCTTCGTTAAAATGCGTTAAGGCCTTGGCTTTATCTCCTTTGGTTAAATAGTATTGTGCCAATTCTATGTGACTTTTCTCGTTGGTATCGTCCAGGGCAAAGCTGGTGGCTTCAACCAGGTCCTGCTCATACTCGGGATTTTGACCAACAAATTTTACAAAATCCGATAAAACCATGATTTTAGCATCTGGATTTATTTTTGTGCTTTGAAGCACAATTTTCATGGATGCAATGGCTTTTTCTGGGTCGTTGCCTTCTAAATAAAATTTGTAAAGTGCTAAATGTACCAATTGGGAATTTGGTTTTATTTCCAAGAGTTTTTTTGCTGTTTCAAATGCTTTTTCCTTGTCGTTGTTTTCACTATATCTATAAATCAGCGCCAAATAGTTGGACTCTTCATCTGGATGGTTTTCCACACGTTCTTCCAAATTTTCTATTTGGTCTTTTTTACGTCCTGTAGCAGCATAAATTTGATTCCGCATTAAATCCCTTGAAGGTGTGATACCTTGTTCTTTGTCCAATTCGTCCAAAATTTTCAAAGCATCGTTGTAATCTTTGTTTTTAAAATACAACATGGCCAAATCTTCCTTGTAATCTGGATGGTATTTTACCAGTTGTTTTACGGTTTTAATGGCCTTATCATAATCGTTTTGTTGCGCATAAACATCGTAAAGCTCATCCAGGTACCATTCGTTGTCCGGTTGTTCTTTAATGGCTTTTTTTAAAGCATCTTCGGCTTCGCCAAAGTTTTTCAATAGGTTGTAGTTTTTGCCTAGTTCGTAATAAAAAACCGATTGTGATTTATCTATTTCTATACATTGTAGCAGTGCAGTAACAGCCCGATCGTAATTTTCAATGGCTTTTTGTTTTAAGGCTTCAAAAAACAATTCTTGGGTTTTGTCTTCTACATTTCCTAAATCGTCGTCTGGAGTTTTGTTAAAATCCACTTGCGCATGGTTTATCTGTGGCATGAAAATCATTCCGAAGAAAAAGATGAGGATGTAGATTTTATATTTCATATTATAAGAGATGCTTTACTTCAACTTTACTCAGAGCAAGCTAGCTCAGCACGACAATTTAATATTTATTCCAAAACTGAATAATCGCCAATACTGATTTTTGTAAAATGACCATCGTAACTTACATGGTTTCCTATCATGGCGTCGTCTAAATTAGCGTTTTTAATAGTAGTATGGGTTTGTATTAAGCTATTTTTAACGGTTGAAGCCTCTATCTTACAATTATTGCCAATGGAAACATAAGGTCCAATGGTGGCATTGTTTAAAACAACATGTTCGCCAATAAAACAAGGCTCTATAATAGTTGAATTGTTATTGGTAACAGTTGCTGCTATAAGATTCTCGTTACCGTCTGCATGTAAAAATCCCAACATTCTGGCATTTGTTTCAATGGTAACTGGTTTATTGCCACAATCCATCCATTCATCAACCGTTCCTGTTTTAAAAACGTTTCCGTTTGCCATCATGCCTTTAATACCATCGTTTATCTGATATTCGCCTCCATTTTTAATATTATTGTCCAAGACCTTTTGTAATTCATTTTTAAGCACAGCCACATCTTTAAAGTAATAAATACCAATTACTGCCAAATCGCTCACAAAGGTTTTAGGTTTTTCAACCAATTCTATAATTTCATTCTTATCGTTTAATTTAACCACGCCAAAAGCTTCTGGTTTATCAACTTGTTTGGTCCAAATAACGGCATCTGCTTCTGTATCCAAATCAAAATTGGCCCTAATCAAGGTATCAGCATAGGCAATAACAGCTGGTCCAGACAGTGAGGGCTCAGCACACATAATGGCGTGCCCTGTCCCCAAGGGTTGGTCTTGACGATAAATACTGGCTTTGGCATTTAAGCTTTTTGCTAAATCCTGTAGGCTGGAAACCACATCGTCTCCAAACCAAGCTGGATCGCCTAGAACGAAAGCAATTTCTTCTATAGGTTGGTTTAACACCTTTACAATATCTTTTACCAATCTGTGAACAATGGGTTGTCCTGCCACTGGAATCAATGGTTTTGGAACTGTTAAACTATGTGGACGAAGACGAGAACCTCGCCCTGCCATGGGTACTATTATTTTCATTAAAAAAGTAATTTTTTCATTTCCTTGGAGACGGAAATCTGTTTTTTATTATTTGTTATATCCCTTCAAGGTTTTTTAGTCTTACAGGACATTTATTTGACAAGCATTTTATTTGGTTCCTGTACTTCCAAAACCACCTTCGCCTCTTGAGGTTTCAGAAAGGGTTTCTACTTGCATCCATTCAGCGCGTTCGTGTTTTGCAATTACCAATTGTGCTATACGTTCGCCATTTTCAATGGTAAAATCTTCGTTTGAAAGGTTCACAAGAATCACACCAATCTCTCCTCTATAATCTGCATCCACTGTTCCAGGAGCATTTAAAACAGTAACCCCCTTTTTTGCAGCCAAGCCACTTCTAGGACGCACTTGGGCTTCTATACCAACTGGTAGTTCTATAAACAATCCCGTTTTAACAACAGTCCTTTCTAAAGGTTTTAGGGTTATGGGTTCTGTTATGTTTGCTCTTAAATCCATACCTGCAGACGCTATGGTTTCATAATGTGGTAAGGCATGATTGGATTTGTTGATGATTTTTATGTTCATAAAAATGTATTTTTTTTTAATCCTTTGGTACTGTAGGTTTATCATTAAAATCATAAAAAGACCTTATTTTAAAAGGTACTTACATTATGATTGTTTTAAAAGTTTTCTTAAATCGTTTTTTTCAAGCTGAAAAACAAGACCTAAAAATACAATTAATGCTGAAATTCCAACAACATAATTCCCTCTAAATCCGTAAAAAGTTATGGCAGAAAGACCTATGGACAACAATAAATACACTGAAATCTTTTTTAGGTTATAAGGAATGGGATAGTATTTTTTTCCGAAATAATAAGATATCATCATCATGGAAGCATATGCTGCCAATGTTGCCAAGGCAGAGCCTACATAACTTATTTTTGGGATTAACCAAATATTCAACAGCAGTGTTAAAAATGCCCCAAACACTGAAATATAAGCGCCAAATTTGGTTCTGTCTGTTATTTTGTACCAAACAGATAAATTATGATAAATCCCCAAACACAGGTTGGCCAATAAAATTATTGGTACAATAAGCATGGCTTGCCAATAGGCTTCGTCTCCAATAAGAATCACTTTTAAAACATCGGCAAAAACCACCACACCCAACAAAATAACCGAACCAAAAATAACAAAGTATTCCAGGATCCTAGCATAGTTTTTTTTAGGGTTTTCAGTATTTGCATGGCTAAAAAAGAAAGGTTCCACACCCAGCTTATACGCAGTAACAAAGAGTGTCATGAACATGCCCAATTTATAACATGCAGAATACATACCTATTTCGGTTTTTGCTATGTTTTCCGGCAAGAGTTTGTCTAGTAGGATTCTATCGAACGTTTCGTTTATGGAAAAGGCCACACCAGCAATTAGCACTGGAAAGGCATAACGTATCATCTGTTTCCAAAGGTTTGTATTGAAGGTATAGGTGATTTTAAAATAAAATGGCAGCATAATCAACAACGTTACAACACTTGCCACCAAATTGGCTATAAATATATAGTTGATTTCAAAATTAGGTCTGTAAATACTTGCCAATAATGAAGATTCTGTGGCCAAATCCTTTAACCACAACAGTAAAAAAAGGTTTAACCCTAGATTGATGGCTACATTTAAAATTTTAATAAAGGCGTATTTTATTGGTTTTGCATTGGCTCTTAACCAGGCAAAAGGAATAATTACCAAGGCATCCAATAATAAAATCCAAATCACCAGATTAATATATTCGGCTTTTATATCAATGACATTCGCTATTTGATTTTGAAAAGCTAAAGCAAGTACAAAGAATAGAACTGAAGAAACAATTAAAGAAATGGAAGAGGTTCCAACAACTTTAGCTTTGTTGTCTTCTTTATGAAAAAACCTAAAAAAGGCTGTTTCCATACCATAAGCCAAAATCACATTAAACAGTACAAAATAAGAATAGATCAAAGAGACATCTCCATAATCTGCAACCGACTTTAAAACACTTTCATCGGTATGTAAACGCACCAATAAAAAACTTAACATTCTTGGCAGCACAGTTGCTAAGCCATAAATAAAAGTTTGTTTGAATAGGGATTTTAAAGTACTCAAGAGGTCGTTTTTATGCTGCTAAATATACAGTTTTATTGAACGCTATACAACGAATTAAATTAAGGCTGTTTTGGAGGTGCAGAAGGATACTCTTCTTTAGGTTTTTCTACAAGGTTTTCTACTTTATAGTATTTGGTTGTATGGTTTTCAATGTAACTTATAACACATTCATCAAGTTCCAATTTAAAAGGGAAATCGGGATCTTTTAAGGGTGTTTTGTTTCCAAATTCATCTTGACCATCATGGCTCATGATCAGGTCTTCCCTTAGATTGATTTCTGTTTTAATTTGTGCTGTATAAGCTATTTTGCCTATCTCGATTTTAGCTTTATAACCTCTAAAATATATAGAATCGAAAGTCACGTTGTTTTTATTGGAAGTGACGTGAATCAACATATGATAACCCGAGCCTCCTCCTTGAACACCAGCAATCCATTTTTGAAAACTTACCTCTCCCAGGTTAAATGAAGGTTTTTTCTGAAGTTTTTGGGCACTGGAACAGTGTGAAAAACTGATGAAGATGAACACAATTGAAATTAGTCCCATAAACTGCTTTGATGCTGTCATTGCTTTTGTTTCTTTTTATAAAGATACTAAATCAAATTCTGTTCCATAAAAAAACCTCACTTATAAGGTGAGGTTTTTTTTATTATAATCCTTTTATTGCTTACCTATTCTGATTACAGGTGCTCAGGACAAGATTTTAAAATATACTAGTTGTTCAATGCTTCGGCACCACCAACAATCTCAAGGATTTCGTTGGTAATAGCTGCTTGACGAGCTTTGTTATAAGTTAACTTTAACTGATCCCTTAACTCGGTTGCATTGTCTGTTGCTTTGTGCATGGCTGTCATACGAGCACCATGTTCTGAAGCAAAAGAATCTCTTACGCCTTTATATAACTGAGTTTTTAAGGATTTAGGGATTAACTGTTCTACGATTTCAATTTTTGATGGTTCAAAAATATAATCCAAGTTTACATTTGCATCTTTTTCCACTGGAACAATTGGTAAAAATTGTTCTGTCATCACTTCTTGGGTTGCGGCATTTTTAAACTTATTGTAAACAATTACAATTTTATCAAAATCGCCAGCAACAAACTTATCCATAAGCATTTGCGCAATATCAGCTACATTGTCAAATGTCAAATCATCAAAAATAGCACTTTTATTGGCAATTACTTTATTGGTTTTTTTAAACGCATCGTTTGCTTTTTTTCCAATTGCTAAATAAGACACCTCTTTATTGGCATAAGTAACTTTAGATAGTTTATTGACTTCTTTAATGATGTTGGAGTTAAAAGCACCACACAAACCTCTATTGGAAGTAATAGCAACAATAAGGACATTTTTAACTTCTCTTTGATCTGAAAATTTACTTCCAGAATCTGCATCTAAAGTAGCACTTAAACTTTGTAAAAGTTCCGTTAACTTATCTGCATAAGGACGCATTGCTGTAATAGCATCTTGAGCTTTCTTTAACTTTGCAGCCGATACCATTTTCATGGCACTGGTAATCTGCATGGTTGAAGATACCGATGATATTCTGTTACGTATTTCTTTTAAATTTGCCATTTTTCAAATTATGAATTATGAATTATGAATTATGAATTCTTAATAATTGATACCAAAAGTCTAATAAGCACTTCACAATCTTCTCTTAACTTTTGTGGAACTTCATAAATTTTAGTTTCTTCAATTACATCCAACCAAAACGAAGTTTCATCAGCTTCTTTAAGAGCAATTCCTAATTTATTTTTAAAATCTTTTGTACTAACGCCTCTTCGAGATTCTCTCACATTGGCACCAACACTAGTGCCAGATTTTAGTAATTGATTTGCTATTTCAAAAAAGCGCTTTTGTTTAAGTTCTTCAGCATAAATAACAATATCACAAGCAAAATAAAAACTTTTATCTACTATGGCATTGCCACTTTCCTTAAAACTCATAATTCTGAATTCTTAATCCTAAATTCGGAATTAGCTTTTATATTTTCCTGATAAATCTTTAGCTACAGCCATTAATGTATCTGTAACCTCATCTGTTAATTTACCAGCTTTTAAAGTAGCCAAAACATCTGCATGTTTCGCTTTTAAGAACTCTAAATAATCTCTTTCAAACTCTTTTACCTTTTCAACAGGGACATCTTTTAATAAGTTTTTAGAACCTGCATAGATAATTGCAACTTGGTCTTCCACTTTAAAAGGATCGTTTTGTGCTTGTTTTAATATTTCCACGTTACGTTTTCCTTTGTTGATAACGTTTAAGGTTACAGCATCCAAATCTGATCCAAATTTCGCGAATGCTTCTAATTCACGGAACTGTGCTTGATCCAGTTTTAAGGTACCAGATACTTTTTTCATGGATTTAATTTGTGCATTACCACCAACACGGGATACAGAGATACCTACGTTAATTGCTGGACGCACACCAGAGTTGAATAAATCTCCATCCAAGAAAATCTGTCCATCTGTAATGGAAATTACGTTGGTTGGGATATATGCTGATACATCTCCTGCTTGTGTTTCAATAATTGGTAAAGCTGTTAAAGAACCACCACCTTTAACCATTGGTTTTAAGGTTTCTGGTAAATCGTTCATTTCTTTAGCAATTTCATCGTTATTGATGATTTTTGCAGAGCGCTCCAATAACCTAGAGTGTAAGTAGAAAACGTCTCCAGGATATGCCTCACGTCCTGGTGGACGACGTAATAATAAAGATACCTCACGGTAAGCAACAGCTTGTTTTGATAAATCATCAAACACAATTAAAGCTGGTCTTCCAGTATCTCTAAAATATTCTCCAATTGATGCTCCCGTCATAGGTGCATATACTTGCATTGCAGCAGGATCTGATGCATTTGCGGCAACTATGGTTGTATAAGCCAAAGCACCTTTTTCTTCTAAGGTTTTAGCAATATTTGCCACAGTGGAAGCTTTTTGACCAACAGCTACATATATACA
>SWCA01004615.1_pt1 | contig 11514 bp, 8 predicted proteins | sample 4692961 | NCBI WGS metagenome assembly SWCA01 (sample SAMN10267275, study PRJNA491770) | bioreactor metagenome | isolation source: DHS bioreactor inoculated with | place: Japan: off Shimokita Peninsula
ACCCAAGGCCATTTGTAAACTATGCACCACTTGCTGGGTTGACAACCCAAGCAAGGCTGCTTTTTCTTTCATGACATTGAATTTATATTCATGCTGATCATCCTCCATGTGCCAGTCAATGTCGACAACATCGGCTGTTTGGGCAAACAATTCCTTAACTTGACCAGCCACTTCCATCTGCCCTTCGTAGTCAGGCCCATAAACTTCAGCAACCAGGGTCGACATGACCGGCGGGCCTGGCGGAACTTCAACTACTTTTACATTGGCGTGGTATTTCGCACCCAATCGTTGCAGCTCGGGACGCATCAGTTTGGCAATGTCATGGCTTTGCAGCTCGCGGTCGCCTTTGTCGGTCAGATTCACCTGGATATCAGCCACATTCGATCCGCTGCGCAGGTCATAATGGCGAACCAATCCGTTAAAATTCATGGGCGAAGCCGTGCCAACATACGTTTGGTAGTCTACCACATTTTCCTGCTGCGCGATGTAAGCCGCCAGCTCTTTGGCAACGACAGCCGTCCGCTCAAGGGTTGTTCCTTCCGGCATATCAACAATCACCTGAAATTCATTTTTGTTGTCAAACGGGAGCATCTTTACAGCCACCGCCTTAAAATAAACCAAGGTTGTTGAAGCCAGCAAAAGCACCGTAACCCCAATGATGAAAGTCCAACGTTTCCACGGCGACTCCAACATGGGTTTCATCGTTTTGGCATACAGTTTATATATGATCGAATCTTCCAAACGGAACGCCTTCTCATTCTTGTCTTCTTTCACGTTAAACCGAAGCAAACGATAAGCCAGATATGGTGTAATCGTCAGGGCAACGAGCAAGGAGAAAATCATAGCAATGGAAGCACCAATAGGCATTGGGCTCATGTAAGGCCCCATCAAACCAGATACAAAAACCATGGGCAGTACCGCCGCAATTACGGTGAAAGTAGCCAGAATAGTCGGGTTGCCCACCTCGTCAATGGAGCGGATGGCTGCCTGGATGAACGGCAACTTCTTCATTTTAAAGTGCCGGTGCATGTTTTCAGCAATAATGATGGAGTCGTCCACCACAATCCCGGTCACAAAGACCAATGCAAAAAGGGTAATTCTGTTCAGCGTGTAATCTAAAAAGTAATAGCTGAACATGGTCAAAGCAAAGGTGATCGGTACCGAAAGGAAAACGACTAACCCTCCACGCCAGCCCATGGCCAACATCACGACAAAGGTAACGGCGACGATGGCGCCCAGCAGGTGCATCAACAGTTCGGCTACTTTGTGCGAGGCGGTCTCCCCGTAGTTCCTCGTCACGTCCACATGCACATCAGCCGGAATCAAACTGCTTTCCAAAATCTCAATCTTTTCCAAAATGGCGTCCGCAACTTTCATGGCATCAGCGCCGCGACGCTTGGCAATTGAAATGGTAACGGCCGGATATTCACCCCGGTATTCATTTTTTTGCTCATGAATATCGCCAAAACCAAAGTTCACATACTGAATCGGTTCCTGCGGACCATCGAGCACTTCGGCCACCTGCTTTAAGTAAACCGGGCTGCCGTTGTGAATCCCAACCACCAAGTTGGCGACATCGTCGGAGTTCTTCAAAAATGCTCCGGCTTCAACCAGGTATTCCGTGTCGTTATTATTGAATGAGCCAACATTGAACTGCTCGTTAGCCAATTGAATTTTTTGCGCAATACTAAGGGCATCAACATGGAAGCCAGCCATCTGCTCATTGTTCAACACTACCCGAACCTGACGCGAACGCCCCCCAATGACTTTCGTTTCGGAGACATCGGTCACCTGTTCAATTTCGTTATTGACTTCCTGTGCAATCCGCTTCAGCTCGTAATCGTCGTAATTTTCACTCCAAAAGGTGAGCCCGAGCACCGGAACATCATCAATCGACCGGGTTTTCACCAGCGGCAAGCTAGTTCCCTTCGGCATTTGATCCATGTGTTTCATGATCTCGTTGTACATTTTCACCAACGAACGCTCAATATCTTCGCCCACATAAAACTGGACAATCAACATGGCCTGTCCCGGCATGGAAGTAGAATAGACATATTCCACTCCGGGAATGTTGGACACAACTTTTTCAAGGGGTTGTATCACGCGCGACTCAATCTCTTTGGGGCTGGCTCCCGGATAACGAAAGAAAATATCGGCAATAGGAACGTCGATTTGTGGTTCTTCCTCGCGGGGAGTCAAGTAGGAGCTGTAGATTCCGATCGCCAAAAAGGCAATCATCAGCAGCGGGGTCAGTTTCGAATTTATAAATTGTTTGGCGATACCGCCTGCAAATCCTGTCTTCATGTTTCTTTCTTATTTGTTTACCACTAAAGTGCCATCAAACAATTTTCCGTTTGAAGATTGAATATACGTTTCGCCATCGGCGAGACCGGAAATAATTTCGATCGAATCGCCAACTGTTTCCCCGGTCTTTACCCAGCGAAGCAATGCTTGTCCGCTTTGTCCAAGAGCATACAAACCCACCAGCTGTCCTTTGGCGATCAAGGCTGTTTTCGGAACCAAAATGAGCGGGCGTGTGCCTTTCTCATAAAATACGGTCGCGTACATGCCGCTGTACAAATTAGCTGTTTGATCAGTCGTCTTGTCAATGATCACCTTCGCCTCGAACTGGTTTCCGGTGTTGGCCGACGATGGGTTAATTTCAGCAATCACACCATCCATTTGCAAGTCGCCCAGCGCACTGAATTGCACCTTGACCGGATCGTTGAGTTGCAAGCGGGCAATATCGGCTTCCGGAATGCGGGCGATAACTTTCCACTGCGAAGGGCTTTCGATGCTTAGCAAGGGCATGCCCGGATTGGCCATGTCGCCTTCCTGCACATATTTCCCTGTAATAACACCACTGTAGGGTGCGTGAATGGAGGCATAACGAAGCGACTCCGTCACTTCCTTCTCCATTTGACTGACTGCCTCCAGACGGGCCTTCGTCATTTGGTAATGCGCCCGGATGTCATCCATTTCTTTATCCGAGGCACTGTTGGCGGCGTGTAATGCTTCGAATCGTTTCAAATCTTTTTCAGCACTTTCAAAAGCCGTCGTCGCTTCCACTTTGTTGGCTTCAACCTGTGCCTTTTTAGCCAAAATATCCTGGTTGCGGATTTCAAGCAACAAATCTCCCCGATTCACTTTTTGCCCGGGTTTCACGTAGATTCGGTTCACTTGTCCCATCATACGGGTGCTCAAATTGGCTATTCTTTCAGCTTCCAGTTTGCCTGAGAAGCTGTGAACAGCGGGGTAGTTTTTTAACTCGGCCACGGCAAGCTGAGCCGGAACTTTTGCTTCAGAAACCGCTTCTTTCTGGTCCTTATTACCGCAAGCGGAAATTAAAATTCCCAGTGCAAGGGCTACTAACAACGGCGCTTTTTTCATTTTATTTGTTTTCATTCTGGTCATGGCTTTTATTCGTTCATATCTTTTTCCAGCAGTAATTCCATTTCGAAAACTGCTTGTTTATACTTGTAAATTGATTGGATGTACTCCAGGTTTTTCTTCGATGCCAGTGCTTCGGCCATCAACAGGTCTGTTGTTTTCTCCAACCCTTGCTCAAAGCGGTTGGTCCGAATTCGCAACGACTCTTCGGCCTGTTCTTTGGCCAGCTTGCCCGACTGAATTTGCTGAAAGCTTAATTCCAGCTTTCGCTTGGCATTGTTGAGCTGCATTTGGCTCTGAGATAGATAGTCTTGATACTGGTATTCGGCTTCTTCGAGCTGGGCACCGGCCTGCTGAATACTTCCCATATTTTTGTATCCACTGAACAAATCCCAGGTGAGGCTGGCACCAACCAGGTAGTTGCTGGCCGACATGCCCAGAATCTCCCGGTCGTTCCATTCGTAAGCTCCAAAAGCATTCAGTCGGGGAATAAATTTCATTTTCTCGGAATGAAGCATATGCTCTCCGGCTGCTATTTGTTTTTGCATGGCTTTGAGGTCAGAGCGTTGTTCCAGCTCCGCTGAGCCAACATTCCAGGTAAACAAGCTAGGCTCGCGAGTCATCGAATCGGTAAGCAGAATATTAGTCCCCAGATCGATGCCAAGCAAGTGAGCCAGGTATTCGGTCGCCGATTGTTTCTGGTTTTCGGCCTCCTTCAGCTGATCTCGGCGCTCATCAAAACGAACCGAGGCTTCCAGCACATCCGCGTGTTTTACGAATCCTTGTGCTTCATTGTCCTTGGTTAGTTTCAACGCCTCTCCGGCGACTTCAACCGATTGTTGTATGACTTTAACTGCCGATTGAGCCAGTTCCACCTGAAAGTAAGCCCGCTTCACTTCGTAACGGACCTGTTGGTGCGCCCGGTCGCTTTGAAGTGCCATGGCTTCGTACTGGTTCCGGGCAGCTTTGCGGGCGTAAAGTCCATCGATATTCAGAATGGGCTGCTGCAATTCAATCTTTGTATTGTAATTCTCAATTGCATCCGGATCATTCAGCGTGGCCGGATTAAAATCAGCCTCGGTAACGGTTTCCTGTTTTAGTTTAAAGCCGAAAGTCGACAGCGGATCATTCGTTTTCACACCGGTGTGACTTACAGCCAAGCCAGGCAAAAACACGGAGTTAGTCATTCGGTAAGCTCCTTGCGCTGCTTTTTCGCGGGCTTCGGCGCTCCTGGCTGACAAGTTGTTATTTTTTGCCAGCTCCAGCGCTTCATCCAAACTAAGCGACTTTGTTTGCCCCGTGGTGATCAATGGCAACCCAAGGCTCAGAAATAAAACATAAAGGTGTAATCTTCGTTTCATACTTTTCAGTCTTTTTTTGTTTTCTGTAGGGGACAAAAATAATGGTTTATATATAAATATCTATACATTTAGATGTATAAATTATCAAAGCCCGCCAACACTTCGCTTCTACGACGGAAAGAAACTTAGAGTTTCCTTCAAAAAAAGACTCAAGCATCTTATTTTCAATAAGAAACGCAGAACAAAAATGGGAAGAAACAGCAAGAAGGGAAATGTTAACTAATTATTATCTCTCTCGCTTTGAAAAAGTGATTCAATCACAAATGTTGAAAAGCAGCCGGATAAATCTCAAGAAATTTGCCAAGTTTCGATGCCTTTTTGATAGGCTTGTACACTTTTAAGGCATTTGGAAAGCGATTGGCAAAATAGCTCCAAAATTGTTTCATCTTCATCAGCACCTGCCCTTCATCCCGAAATGCACTTCGGTAGGCATCCAAAATGATTTGATGAAACTCCCGCATCAAATCCAGCTCCACCTGTTCGTCAAAGATCTGACCTCTTAATCGGTGAATCAGCAAGGGATCACTCAATAAACCCCGACCAATCATCCACTCACTCTGCGTGGGGACCAGACTTCTGATTTCCTCCAAATCGCGGGCCGACTGAATGTCGCCGTTGTAAACCATTGATTTTCCTGTGGCAGAACAAAGTTGGCCAAACAACCGCCTGTTGGCTGATCCTTTATACAACTGCTTCGCGGTGCGCGGATGAAAGATCAGTTGTTCGAACGGATAATCTTGCAGTAATGGCAGTCTTTCCCAAATGGGTTCCTCGTCAATCAGCCCTGATCGAAACTTAACCGAAATCTGAAAATCAAACTCAGAAAACAAAACATCCAACACACTTTTCAGTTGCTCCGGATTTTCCAGCAAACCTGTTCCACGGCCGCGTTTAGTTGCCATTGGATAAGGGCAGCCCAGGTTCAGGTTGATGTTTGAATAGCCCATTCGCCTAACCTCTCCGGCAAGGTGTCTGAGCTCATCAGCATTGGAACACAAAACCTGCGGAACCACCGGCACGCCCGCGTTGTTTTCAGGCAGCAAATCACGAAGTTGACTATTCCTGATTTTCTGCCCGGGACCGATCGCGATGTACGGAATGTAAAACGCATCAATAATCCCAAAAAACTGATGATGACACCTTCGGTAAACAAAGTCGGTGAATCCCTGTAACGGAGCCAAATAAAATCGGTTGTCTGATAACATGGAATGGTTGATAACTATTTTTTGGAACAAAGGTAACAAGCCAGTATAATTAACCTTGGAAATCCTTATTTTTGTATGGAATTTACAAGAGATTGGCATGTTACAGCAAGCGACACGAAATGATACCCTTTTAAAACAGCTCAATCACATTGTTGAAACGGACTCGTCCGGTATCATCAACTTGTCGCCTGCACTGGTTCAAGCCCAATCTATCCGTCAGCTCGATAGCATCAGTCAGAATGACAGCACAACCGCCGTGAAACCAGCAGAACAAAAAGCACCCCGGGCGGCCACCCAAACTGCACGCGCAAGACCAGAGTCGATTACAATACTTGATTATATTAAGCCAATTGATGCTCGCAAAGTGGAATCAATCTGGGAGAGAGATTCCCAACCAGGAATAGGCTTACCCGAAAAGTCAATCTCCCGCGATAAACCCGACTGGTTCATTGGTATTTTCATTCTGGTTCTCATTTTGCTGGCTACGGTTCGCTTGTTCTTTAGTAAATACCTGAACCAGCTTTTTCATGCGATCGTGAACTACGCTACATCAAGTCGTCTGTTTCGCGATCGCTCGGTAAGCATTACCCACGCCTCCTTCCGGCTGGATTTGATTTTCTATTTTATCTTCAGCATATTCATCTTTCAGTTTTTTGTCGAATTTAGTGGTTCATTCCAAAAAGCCGATTTTTTGACCTATCTCATCATCTTGGGACTCGTGGTCAGCTACTACACTTTAAAACGATTGGCCTATTCGTTCTCGGGAATCGTCGCCGAAGCGACATCAGAAACGACTGAATTCCTGTATAATATGAATCTTCACAATCGGATTTTAGGATTATTTTTAATTCCGGTGACCTTAGTCATTGCATTTACAACATTGCAGAATCCACGGCTGGTCTTCTATACAGGGCTTTTAATTTGCGTGGCCTTCTATCTATTATTGTTAGTTCGAGGCGCAAAAATATTAATGACAAAACATTTTTCTATATTTTATTTGATTTTGTACCTTTGTACCCTTGAAATTTTACCGTTGATTTTTATCTACAATTTGGTATTGGTTAAAAACGGGATTAAATAATTTAAAAGTTTTACAACTTGAAAATCAAGAAAATATTAGTTTCGCAGCCAAAACCTGAATCTACAAAATCACCTTATTTTGACTTGGCTGAAAAGACGAACGTACAGGTCGATTTCAGGCCATTTATTCAGGTAGAAGGTGTTTCCGGGAAAGAATTCAGACAAACAAGAATTCAGATTCTTGATCATTCTGCTGTGATTTTTACGAGTCGCACCGCCATTGATCATTTTTTCAGGATTTGTCAGGAAACACGTGTTACCGTTCCCGACACGATGAAATACTTCTGCATTTCGGAAGCTACCGCTTACTACCTGCAAAAGTACATTGTCTACAGAAAGAGGAAAATCTTTTTTGGAGCTGGTCGTTTCGAAGACCTGATGGAAGTGATGAAAAAACAGAAAAGCGAAAAGTTTTTGGTTCCCTTATCACACATTCACAAACAAGAAATTCCTCAACTGCTTGATAAAGGAGGATTCAACTACACCAAAGCTATTCTTTACAAAACCATCAGCAGCGATTTGTCTGATTTAAAAGAAGTCAACTATGACATCCTGGTTTTCTTCAGTCCTTCGGGCATTAAGTCTCTGATTCAGAATTTTCCGGATTTTGAGCAGAACAGCACCAAAATTGCTTCTTTTGGACCAACCACAGCCAAAGCAGTTATTGATGCCGGACTTCGGCTGGATATTCAGGCACCAACGGCTCAGGCACCATCAATGACTATGGCCTTAGAGCAGTACATTAAGAACCACAACAAGTCGAGCTAAAAGATTATTTCAACTCATATTCGATTGAAAAGGGGAAGATTATTCCCCTTTTTTTATTGTATTTTCGCCATTATCATGCACACCTTCAAGCTTACCAAAAAAGAACGGCTCTGCAGCACCAAGCTGATCGAAAGATTATTCGAACAGGGCGCTTCATTCTACATCTTTCCATTGAAAGTTGTCTACCTGAAGACTTCGTTATTCAGCCCACATCCGGCCGAGGTAAGCTTTTCGGTTTCCAAACGAAATTTCAAGTTGGCCGTAACGCGCAATCTGCTAAAAAGACGCATGCGTGAGGCTTACCGACTGAGCAAACCGGCCTTCTACGATTCCATTCCCAAGGGGCAGCAAGTGGCAATCATGTTTATTTACACCTGCAAAGAAGTGAAAGATTACCAGTCGATTGAGAAAGGCATGCAAAAAGCTCTAAAAAAACTCGGGGAGCTATTGACCTAAAAAAGGGACTACCATCGGCATTCCCTTCTCAATTTGCAAAAATTATCTTCGCCTATTCTTCGTCCATAATTTCGGTCTGCATCCGGACCGAATCTTCGTGAATCAATTGAAACAAAATTTGCACAAAGGTCCTGTTCAGATTAAGCTTTTCGCCCACAGCGATGCGGTTATTCATCAATTCAGTCCACCGACTAATTTGTAAGGCAGTGACGTTATTTTCCTTTTTGTATCGTCCAATTTCACGGGCAATCTCCATACGGGACGAAAGTACTTCCATCAGTTCTGTATCCAACGCATCAATTCGATTGCGCAAAAGCTCCAATTGATTTTCAAACTGCTTATTTGTTGATGTGGCTTGACGGATAATCAATTTATCCAAAATCTTCGCCAGCTCAGCCGGTGTCACTTGCTGTTCTTTATCACTCAGGGCACAAGACGGATCGCGGTGCGATTCAATCATCAGCCCATCCATGCCCAAGTCGAAGGCTTTTTGCGACACTTCAAACAATAATTCTCGTTTGCCGGCAATGTGGCTCGGATCACAGATCACAGGCAGATTGGGCAACAAGCGCCGCAATTCAATAAATGTTTTCCAGTTGGGATAGTTCCGGTATTTCGAATCGCCAAAGGAAGTAAAACCACGATGAATTCCTACCAGGTTCTTAATACCTGCCTGGTTCAATCGCTCCAGCGCTCCCATCCACAGCTGAACGTCGGGGTTAACCGGGTTTTTCACCATAATAACCGCATCGGTTCCTTTCACCACATCGGCTATTTCCTGCACCACAAACGGACTTGCCGTAGAGCGCGCACCAATCCAAAGCACATCCAGCCCGGCGTTCAGCGCTTCTTCGGTGTGTTGCGCATTGGCAACTTCAGTGCCCACCGGCAAGCCGGTTTCTTTTTTCACTTTCTGCAGCCATTTCAATCCAATCGACCCCACTCCTTCAAAACTTCCGGGTCGGGTCCGGGGTTTCCAAACGCCACCACGAAAAACAAAAACCCGCTTGTCTTTGGCCAATTGGTGAGCGGTATCCAATGTTTGTTCTTCAGACTCCAGGCTGCATGGACCCGAAATCAACAGCGGGTTATCCAGCTGTGGCAACCAATCTTTCATTGGTCTGATGTCTAATTCTATTCCCATCTTATTTTGTGTAAAATTTAACAATCTTCTCTTCGTTCTTTATGAGCGATGAATTTTCTCCACCAAGTATAGACCGAATATTATTCGCTTTGTTCATCAATTCATACATTCTTTTTTCGTCGCGCTGAATGCTGTCCTTAAAATCAATCAGGTGCTTGATGTAAACTTCCAGCGACTCCACCACGTAACTTTTGTTTTGCTGAAAAATCGGTCCCCACATCGAAGGCGCGCTTTTAGCCAACCGAACCGTCGACCGAAATCCACCACTGGCCAGGTCGAAAATAATGGACCGATCCTCCTTGTCTTGCACCGCGTTGGCCAAAGCATAGGCCGCAGCATGGGGCAAGTGTGAAATAAAAGCGGTGCTGTGGTCCTGCTCATCAGCCGACATGTAGGCAATGTCCATTCCCATGGATTGAAACATTTTCTCGATCAACGCCAAATGCTGAGGCCCGCTTTTCTCGTGATCGCAAATAATTGCGATCTTATTACTGAAAAGGCCTTCCAACGCAGCATCGGGCCCCGAATTCTCCGTTCCCGACATGGGGTGTGCGGGAACGTAATTTCTTCGCTTCGGATGATTTTCAACAACATCACAAAGTTCCTTTTTGGTGGAACCCATATCGGCAACTGTTGTGCGGTCCGACACCAAATCAAGCACCTGCGGCAAAAGCAATTTAATCTTATCTACCGGTATGGCAATAACCACCAAATCAGCTTTTCCTACCGCAGCTTCCAATGGTAAAACCTGATCGACCAATCCGATTTTTTTTGCTTTTTCACCATGAGTGCTGTTCGAATCCACTCCGATAATCGCGGTGGCAAAGCCGCTTTTCCGGAGGTCTTTGGCAATCGATCCTCCAATTAGACCCAATCCTATAACTGTTACATTCATCGTTTTTAAGTATAAAAAAAAGGTCCCGATTTTTCGGGACCTTTCATGTAATCTATTTCTTCAAATTTTAACAATACATTACTGCTCAATCCCGTTTTGTGAACCGAAATAATAATACCAGTAATAAAATGTATTGCTAAAAATAAGCTTCATTTTCTTCGAATTTGAAAGCAAAGATAGGTATTTCTTTTAAAATCAAAACCTAGCATCCTGAAATTATTAAAAAAAGGTCGGACAAACGACAAACAAAACAATGTTTATCAGTCAGTTGCATTGATTTATTCAGACTAATTTTATTAATGCACTTATTGTTTCACAAATTTATGCGTGATCAATTGTCCGTTTTCAAAACCAAAAGAAATTAAATACAAACCTGGCCTGAGCGATTCAACATCCAACGTGTGTCGCAGTTGATTTGATCCGGGAGTAATATCCTCCTTACTAAGTAACTGACCATGCCCATTATAAACAGATAAAATAAGCTGACCCACATTCGATTTGAAACTCCCTTGCACGAACAGCTGATCACGAACAGGATTCGGAAAAACAAGGATTTCGCCGGGCGAATATGCCACATCATCGAAAGCAGTTGGCGGATCCTGAATTCTCAGATCATCAATCGCCCAACCCCAGCCGTGAGCATAAGGATCAGAAAACAAGCGAAAGCGGATAAATATCGTGTCGCCTGCCTGAAAGTTTTCATTCGCAACCAAGCTCAATTCCCGATTGATGTAGTAACTTGCCCGGCCAACCTCAGTTGAATTATTTCCCTGAATACCACGCTCGTAAACGGTTTTCCAACTTGTCTTGGCTCCGGAATCATAGCCATCTATCAAAGGCAACCAATCGGTTGTTCCGGTTTTCGAACCTTCAACGATAACGTAGTCCCAAAAATCATCATCGCCAAACTGGCTGCCAGGCTCTCCAGGCTCTACCAGCACCACTTCGCGAAACGACATCATCGCTCGGTCGTCAATAACGATAGGGTATTTTAACAGGGTGGCAAAATTATAGGTCACATCATCTTCATCGGGGCTGGGATACGGGTGTGGACTGTGCAAAGCCCCATTGCTGAATAAATCTTCTACACCGATGGAAAAATCGGCTAGAATAAAATCGCGGGTTTCCGAATTAAAATCATTGGTATAGGTTTTCACCGCTTCATACAAACCATCGATAGCAATGGTGTAATAACCATCGTCAGGCAAAATGGTT
>SWCA01002390.1_pt1 | contig 11459 bp, 8 predicted proteins | sample 4692961 | NCBI WGS metagenome assembly SWCA01 (sample SAMN10267275, study PRJNA491770) | bioreactor metagenome | isolation source: DHS bioreactor inoculated with | place: Japan: off Shimokita Peninsula
TGTCAATACCTGCACGGTTACCAATCAAAGCGATCAGAAGTCCCGAAATACCATCAGCCAAGCTGCCAGGAACAACCTGGGGTCAATGGTGGTCGTTACCGGCTGTATGGCCAATAATTACAAAGAAAAGCTGGAGGGACAGTCTAAAATCACTTACGTAGTTGATAACGAGCGGAAAGCCAGCATCCGACAGCTGGTTGATGCCCATTTTCAAGGTGAAATTTTACACCCCTCAAATCTGGAAGGCGATGTTTTTCAGTTTAATACAGTCGACAGAAGCTTACATACCCGAAGCTCAATTAAAATCCAGGATGGCTGCGATAACTTTTGCACATTCTGTATCATTCCAAAAGTACGGGGGCGGGCAGTCAGTCGTCCGTTGCCACAAATTATTGAGAATGTGAAAGACACCTTGGCGAATGGATTTAAGGAACTGGTGATTACCGGTGTCAATATCGGTCGCTATGAGTGGGAAGACAAGCGCTTTGAAGATGTGCTGGAAGCGATTTTGAACGTTCCCGGCGATTTTCGGGTTCGCATTTCATCGCTCGAACCCGACGGCTTTGGCGATCGGTTTTACGACCTGTTTGAACATCCAAAGCTGGCCCCACACCTGCACTTGTGCCTTCAGAGCGGCTCCGACAAGGTTTTGCTCCGCATGCGCCGCATGTACGATTTAAACCGGTTTGCAGATATTGTGGATCGCTTTCGGACAAAGCGGCCCGATTTTAATTTTACCAGTGACCTGATTGTTGGGTTCCCGGGCGAAAGCGAGACCGATTTCGAGGAAAGTCTGGACGCCATCACGCGGTTCAATTTCAGCCACGTACACACCTTTAAATATTCGGTTCGCAAAGGAACCCGGGCCGAACGAATGGAAGATCAGATTGCCGAAAACATAAAAACAGAACGTTCCGCTATTCTGCGTGAAGCTTCAGAACAACTGCGTGTCAACTATCTAAATCGTTTTATTGGTCGTGAGCAGACAGTTTTGGTTGAAAAAGTTGATTCTCGTGGATTTGCTTCGGGGTATGGCGAACATTACATTCCGGTTCGATTCAAAGGTAATGACATTCAGAAAAATACTTTTCACAAGGTCCGTATCATAAAACTTGAAGGCCAGGGTGATAACGTTGGATTACTCGGAGAAAATCAGGAAAATTAAACCGAATTGCCTGGTGTAGGATTCCCTGCTGGCGTTGCTTGAGCCGAACCAGGACTTATTATTTGCCGGTGAAATTGCTCGTTTTGTAATTAAAATAATGAAAGGGCCATTCGAAATTGCCTTCTTCCTTAAGATTATTTTAGTGAACGAGACATTTTTTTAAGCGTGGCCAGTGAACTAATAGCCTAGTATTTTGTCATAGTAAGAGATTTTCCATTTTTAATTTGTTTAACGACAATATGGGTAAAGCTCAACAAAATAAAACGCGAAACAGGTTTTCAGAAGGTGAGATTAAAGTCTTTGATTATCAGGAGGTAATTGCTGAATTTAGAGCGCGGATGTTGCAGGTCAGCTCTCATGGCTTGCAAAAAGCAGTTGAGAAGCATCAGGAACGTGGAAAATTACTGGCCCGTGAACGGATCGACCTCTTGATCGACCCACAAACACCATTTTTAGAGCTTTCAACATTTGCAGCTTTCGATCAGTATGACAATGCTTTTCCCTCAGCCGGAATCGTTACTGGCATTGGACTGATCAATGGACGTGAGTGTATGATCGTTGCCAACGATGCCACTGTAAAAGGTGGGACTTATATCAAAGAAACGATTAAGAAACACGTCCGTGCCCAGGAAATCGCCCTGAAGAACCATTTACCTTGTGTCTATCTGGTTGATTCGGGAGGCATTTATCTTCCGGAGCAGGCCCATGTTTTTCCGGATCGGTTTGACTTTGGCCGCGTCTTTTTCAATCAGGCACGACTCTCGGCAGAGGGTATTCCGCAGCTAGCCATAGTAATGGGCTCGTGTACAGCAGGTGGTGCTTACGTGCCAGCCATGTGCGACGAAACCATCATTGTAAAAGGGCAGGGGACTATTTTTATTGGTGGCCCTCCGCTTGTCAAAGCAGCTACCGGAGAGGAAGTTACTGCAGAAGAGTTGGGTGGGGGCGAAGTACATACCTCAGTTTCCGGAGTGGCGGACCACCTGGCCAAAGATGATATGCAGGCCATTGAAATTTGCCGCCGGATTGTCGATACTTTGCCGGTGCCCTCAAAACGAAAGACTGAACTTATACCGGTTGAATCCCCTAAATATCCTGCTGAGGCGTTGTACGATTACTTGTCAACCGATCTGAAAAAGCCAATCAATATGCGGGCAATCTTAGAGTGCTTGATTGATGGCAGCGATTTCCAGGAATTCAAGGAAAACTATGGAAAAACTTTGCTGACCGGTTTTGCAAGACTGAAAGGTATTCCCGTCGGAATTATCGGCAACCAGAGTTTTTTAACGGCAGAAAGTGCCCGAAAAGGCGCTCATTTTATTCAGCTGTGTAACCAACGGCAGATTCCTTTGTTGTTCTTACAGAACATTACGGGTTTTGTAGTTGGGAAAAAATATGAGCATGAGGGCATTGCGCGCGATGGGGCGAAACTGATTCATGCGGTTGCCAATTCTGTTGTTCCCAAAATAACGGTGGTGGTTGGTGGCTCGTTTGGTGCCGGGAATTATGCCATGGCTGGCCGTGCATACGACCCCGATTTCTTGTTTATGTGGCCCCACGCACGTATTGGAGTGATGGGCGGAGAGCAGGCAGCAGGTGTGTTGCAAACCATTACAGAAACTGGGAACCACAATAATTTGGTCAAACAGTTTGAGCAAGAAAGTACGGCTTATTTTAGTTCGTCCCGTTTATGGGATGACGGCATTTTGGATCCTGCGCTAACAAGAGATATCTTAGCTTTGGCATTTATGGTGACGCTTAATCAACCCATTCAGAAACCCAATTACGGAGTTTTTAGAATGTAAAAAAGGAGGAAAATGAAAAACTGGAAGAATATACAACTGACAATCAGCGGACGCCGGGCTAACCTGGTGTTAAGCAGGCCGGAAGTGCACAATGCACTGAATCCTGAGATGATCGAAGAAATGCATGAAGCACTGGCTGATGTTGCCGCAATGGAGCAGGTTCAGTTTTTGGTGCTGTCGGGTGAGGGGAAGTCGTTTTGCGCCGGAGCGGATATTAATTGGTTTGCTGAAGCAGTGAACAAAGCCAAGTCGGATAACTGGCAAGAATACCTTCGTATGGCCGAATTACTGAAAGAAATTCATCAGTTTTCCAAAATTACGATAGCAGCTGTCCACCGCAATGTATTGGGTGGAGCCAATGGTTTGATGGCTGCTTGTGATTTTGCAGTTTCAGAGCGTTCAACCACTTTTGCTTTTGGTGAAATTAAATTGGGAATTGTCCCCGCCACCATCACGCCCTTTTTGACCAAACGGGTGTCGGTCCAGAATTTGAAAAAATTGATGTTTTCGGGAGATCAATTTGGAGCTTCACAAGCACACTTGATTGGCTTGATCGATTTTTTAGCTGATGAAGGCAAGATGGAGAAAGTAATTGGCGAAATAATAAAAGGGCTGGAGACCTCGTCGCCCAAAGCGCTCCGGGCATGTAAGCAATTGCTGCTAAAGTCTCAGGCAGGAGAGTTAACGACTGAAAATAGTGAATACACCGCGGCAGTGCTGGCTGATTTGGTTCATTCCGATGAAGGTCAGGAAGGCTTACGTGCTTTTCTGGAAAAACGAAAACCGGACTGGCAAAAATTAAATGTCGTTGAAAATTAATGGGCCCCTTTCATAAAATATTAATTGCCAACCGGGGCGAGATCGCTGTTCGTATTTTGCGGACTGCTCGAAAGATGGGCATCAAAACGGTAGCTGTTTATGCTTCCGATGATGTGGATTCTTTGCACGTCACCCTTGCTGATGAAGTTGTTCTGCTTGAAGGCATTCAGTTAAGCGAAACGTATCTCAATCAGGAGAAACTGATCCGGTTTGCCTTGGAAAAGGGGGCTCAGGCCGTTCATCCAGGGTACGGTTTTTTGTCAGAAAATGCCGAATTTGCCGAAAAGGTGGAGCGGGCTGGCCTTGTTTTTATTGGCGCCACACCGGAGCAAATCCGTTTGATGGGCGAAAAAACGCAAGCCATTGCGTTCGTGAAAGCGATCGGGATTCCTGTTATACCAAGTCTGGCAGGTTCTGTCAGCGATATCCTAATTCATTGCGATGAGCTGGAATTCCCGCTCTTGGTCAAAGCATCTGGTGGCGGAGGCGGAAAAGGAATGGAAGTGGTTCACGATTTGGAGCATCTGCCACTGGCATTACAGCAGGCGCAACGGCAGGCCCGGCAATATTTTGGAAATGGCGAATTATTTGTCGAGAAATTTCTGCCAAAAGCGCGTCATATTGAAGTGCAGTTGATGGGTGATGGAAAAGGGAATGCCTGTCATTTTTTTGAGCGTGAATGCAGTATTCAACGACGTTATCAAAAACTGATTGAAGAGGCTCCTGCTCAGTCTGTTCCACCCAGTTTAAAAGAAAAACTTTATGAGGCGGCATTGGAGATTGCCAGAAGTATACACTATCGTGGTGCCGGAACAATCGAGTTTTTGGTGGATGAAGCAGCCAATTTTTATTTTCTGGAAATGAATACCCGACTGCAGGTGGAACATCCGGTTACCGAGTTGATTACCGGAAAGGATTTGGTAGAATGGCAATTTAAGATCGCGGCTGGCGACAGTTTCAGTTTACAGCAGAATGACCTGAGCGTGAAAGGACATGCTTTTGAACTCCGGATATGTGCCGAAGATCCGCTGCAGAATTTCCGGCCAACATCTGGAGTCGTGGGGGAAATGAGTATTCCTCAAAACGTCCGCTGGGATAGTTTTCTTCAAAAAGGAATGCAGCTGTCATCAAACTACGATTCGCTTGCAGGAAAGCTGATTATTTGGGGCGAGACCCGGGCGGCTGCCCTTTCTAAATTGCAGGAATCACTTCACAGATTACATCTGGCCGGGCTTAAAACAAATCAGGAGTTTCTGAGTCAGCTTTTGAATCTTGAAGCGTTTAAGAAAAATGAAATCGACACGCGTTTGGCTGAAGTGCAATTGCCCGAAATTATCCGTTCGATGGAGAGTAAGGCTGAAGATTGGGTTACTGTACAGATGCTTTCGGGGTATTTGTTGCATCATTTTTATCGTCCAACGGAATCAACCAATGTTTGGAAAGCCATGGGCTATTGGCGAATGATGGCCCGCTTTAAAATAAAAATCGGAGACGACTGGCATGAAATGCAGGTTGAAAAGAAGGAAAGCGCCCTACAATTGAGCTGGAGTGGCCGGGAGTATGATTTAAGAAATTGTCAATTTAATGGTTCATTCATTGAATTTCAGATAAATGAAAAAGATATTACTATCTTTATTTCCGAAGAAGACAAGGCGACCATCGTTCAGTTAAACAGCAAGAGGTGCCAATTAAGGAGTAATCATGTTGCGAACGAGGTTCGCTTAAATAAGCTTGAAGTTGATCGGAACGAGTTGAAAACCGATCAGGTTGTAGCCGACCTTTTTGGGAAAGTGGTTGCTGTTTTGGTGAAGCCTGGTGATGTGCTTCAGAAAGGGCAGAATTTATTGGTGATTGAATCAATGAAATCGGAATTTACAATACAAAGCCCGGTAAATGCCGTGGTGAAAAACATACATGTTGCCAAAGGGCATTTGGTGCAAGACAAAGAATTATTGGTGGATTTAGAATCGTAAAAAACAAAAGAATCGATATGAACGCATTTTTAAACGAAACTCATCACGCACTCCGGGCAAAGGTCAGGGATTTTGCAGAGAAGTACGTTAAGCCTGTGATTGGCGAGTTTGAAGCCAACGAGCAGTTTCCGACAGAGCTGATTCGTTCACTGAAGAGCTTGAGCCTCTTTGGAATGCATGTCCCAAAGAAATATGGGGGGCAGGACAGTGATTATTTGTCGTACATCATTGCCGTTGAAGAGCTGGCACGCGTGGATAGTTCGGTGGCGGCGACTTTAGCAGCGCACAATTCGCTGGGGGTCGGGCCAATCCTTGAATTTGGAACCGAAGACCAAAAGGCCAAATATTTGCCGCCGCTATGTACTGCCGAAAGCTTGTGGGCCTTTGGATTAACGGAAGAAAATGCGGGCTCGGATGCACAGGGAGTAGAAACAGTTGCCGAAGAGAAGGAAGATGGCTGGTTGGTTAACGGCCACAAAAAATACATTACCAACGGCGCTTCAGAGATGTCAGCAGGAATTAGTTTTGTAGCTAAAACAGGCTTGCGCGATGACGGACGGAAGGAGTTTACCGCTTTTTTGATTTCGAAAGGAACCCCGGGATATACCCGCGAATTTATGAAAAATAAGCTGTTGTGGCGGGCTGCCGATAATGGTATGGTTTACCTGAATAATTGCCATGTTCCATCCAGCGATATGTTGGGCGAACGAGGCCAGGGAATAAAAATCATGTTGAAAACCATTGATTCCGGACGTTTGTCAATTGCGGCAATGGGGCTGGGATTAGCACAGGGCGCTTTTGAAATGGCTGTGAGTTTCGCAAAAAAACGCAGACAATTTGGCAAAGCGCTGGCTAATTTCCAGGTAATTTCGTTTAAATTGGCCGATATGGCCATGAAGATTGAAAATGCCCGGAACACGTTATACAATGCCTGTTGGTTGAAAGATAACGGACAGCCTTTTGGAACCCAGGCAGCCATGGCTAAATTGTATTGTTCGCAGGTAGCAAGCGATGTAGCCAGCGAGGCCCTGCAGATTTTTGGTGGTGCCGGCTTGTTTCGGAATGATGAATATCCAATCGAGCGTTTTTTCCGTGATCAGCGCTTGCTTTCTATTGGTGAAGGCACTTCAGAGGTTTTGCGCATGGTGATTTCGCGTTCGATTTTAAAAGATTGAAATGACACAAGATCGCAAACTGGATCATATTCAACTGGCGTTCGACTCGCACACGGGACTGCCTGAGCAGGATCAGCGGTTTCTTTATGAGCCCATGCTGGCTGCTCACCCCACCCAGGAGGACAAACCATTTTTGTTTTTAGGAAAGCTGGTTCGGGCACCGTTTTGGGTTTCGAGTATGACTGGAGGAACCGGCGTTGCTGAAAAAATAAATAAAAACGTTGCCCGGGCGTGCCGTGATTTTGGATTTGGAATGGGATTGGGATCCTGCCGGAAAATCTTATTCGATAAAACACATTGGGCCGATTTTGACATGCGTGACACCATTGGCCCGGATCAGCCATTTTGGGCGAACCTCGGTATTGCCCAGGTCGAAAAGTTGCTGAAAGAACACAATGAAAAAGCGATTATTGATTTGGTTGGCGGGCTGAGAGCCGACGGATTGATCGTGCATGTAAATCCATTGCAGGAGTGGTTTCAGCCCGAAGGCGATCGCATTGAGCAGCCACCGATAGAAACAATTGAACAGCTGATGTCGCGCATTCACATTCCATTGATTGTAAAAGAGGTGGGGCAGGGCATGGGCGATGAAAGTTTGAAACGATTGTTGAAACTTCCGTTGGCTGCGATTGAGTTTGCGGCGTATGGCGGAACCAATTTCTCCAAGCTCGAACTGATGCGTGATGATCTGGCCGTTCAGGAGATGTATCAGCCTTTTGCGTTCGTGGGACAAACAGCACATCAGATGGTGAAAAGTGTCAACCTGCTTTTGAAGGAAATAGGAGAGCCACAGTGCCGGCAACTGATTATTTCAGGAGGAATAAAAAACTATTTGGATGGTTACCATTTGGTTTCCTTAAGTCAATTACCTGCTGTTTATGGCATGGCGTCGTCGGTTTTAAAACATGCAACAGGCGATTACAATGAATTGAAGACCTTTATTCGGAATCAACTGATGGCATACCGTTTGGCGCAACATTTTTTGACAATAAACCCGGAATATGACGGAGCCTAAATTCATACGTGGATTTTCAAAATTGAGTCGGTTTCAGAAAGTTCAGTGGCTTATTGAAGCCTTGAATTTGGATCAGTCAACGGCCGGTTTCCTTCAATGCTTTGAATTATCAGATCACGAACTTCAATCTGTTGTTGACGATTTAAGCGAAAATCAGCTGTCAAATTTTCACTTGCCTTTTTCAGTGGCTCCCAACTTTTTGGTTAACGGGCAATTCCTGGCTTTCCCTTTGGTTACCGAAGAAAGCTCGGTGGTTGCCGCACTGGCAAAGGCCGCTGGATTCTGGGCAGGGCGAGGCGGGTTTCATGCTGAAGTGATTGGAACGGAAAAGAAAGGACAGCTTCATTTTAACTGGAACGGAACTCCTGGAAACCTGACCAGGCTTTTCCCGCAACTCAAAGAGCAACTGCTCGGTGAGGTAGCGTCGCTGACCGAAAATATGGCCAAGCGGGGCGGCGGCATCACCCTCATTGAGCTGAAGCATTTGCCCGAAATCTTACCGAATTACTACCAACTTGATGTGGCTTTTGAGACCTGTGACGCCATGGGGGCTAATTTTATCAATTCGTGCCTGGAGCAGTTTGGACGGACCCTGAAAAGTTGGGCCCGACAAAACGAAGCTTTTCATGATGAGGAAAGACACGTGGAAATCATCATGGCCATTTTATCCAACTATGCACCCAACAGCCGGGTAAAGGTTTGGGTTGAATGTCCGGTTTCGGAGCTCGAAACCGATCGACATCAGGCACGCATATTTGCAGATAAATTTGTGCAGGCAGTTCATATCGCACGGCGCGACGTTTCGCGGGCCGTCACTCACAATAAAGGAATTTTTAATGGCATTGACGCGCTGGCGATTGCCACCGGAAATGACTTCCGGGCGATTGAGGCGGGTGCTCATGCCTATGCTTCCCGAAAAGGTGTTTACAGCGGACTTAGTTATGCCGAACTATCGGGCGGGCAGTTTTGCTTCAGCTTGGAAATACCATTGGCTGTTGGTGTGGTTGGCGGCGTAACAAGCATTCATCCGCTGGCAAAGGTAGCCATGAAAATTTTAGGAGAACCGTCCGCGAAAGAATTGATGACTTACCTGGCAGTGGCAGGCTTGGCTTCCAACTGGTCAGCGGTAAAAGCACTCGTGACCACCGGAATCCAGCAGGGGCACATGAAAATGCACCTGAGCAATATTTTAAGCAGTTTTCAACTATCGGGTGAACAAAAACAGGCCGCCAGACTTTACTTTCAGGACCGGGAAGTTTCTTTTTCCGAAGTACAAAAATATTTAAGTGAACATGCCTGACGATAAACACACCTATCATGCTAACGGGAAGTTATTGCTGACCGCCGAATATTTTGTTCTGCATGGTGCTAAAGCCATTGCTTTGCCTTTACAATATGGACAGCAAATGGAAGTTGCAGCTGGCAGCCGTCAGCAGGTGGTTAGCTGGAAGGCCTTTATGAACGAAGGCTTGTGGTTTTCCTGTGATTTCAAGCTGCCCGATTTGCGAATTGTGCACAGTTCAGATACGGAGAAAGCGCTGATTCTGCAAGATGCCTTGAAGGCGGTTGTGGAGATGAACCCACAGTTTGAGCTGAATGGAGGGCTCGATATTTATACGAAGATTGATTTTCACAGCCAATGGGGATTCGGAAGCAGCAGCACTATGATTGCCAACCTGGCTTCCTGGGCCGGCGTTGATCCTTTTGAACTGAATGAAAAAATTTTTCATGGTTCCGGCTTTGATATTGCCTGTGCATCAGCTGACGGGCCAATTTTTTATCAGAAAAATAAAAAGCCCGAACCGGTGGATCTGGATTACCCATTTCTTGATCAGCTTTATTTTGTCTATTCAGGAGCCAAAAAAAGTACCCGCAGTGAAGTCCGGCGCTTTTTAAAGCATGGAGCCGTAAGTGCTGCTCAGGTGGATGAGATCAACGCCATCTCAGAGCGGATGAGCCAGTCAAAAACGCTGATTGACTTTCAGCAGTCGTTGGTTGCTCACGAGCAGTTGGTTTCAAAGCTATTGAAAGTTCCAACAGTCAAGTCGACTTATTTTGTTGATTTTAATGGAGAAATTAAGTCGCTGGGTGCGTGGGGTGGCGATTTTTATCTGGCGGCGACTGCTATGGATAAAAAAAATGTTTTGCAGTACTTCGGGGAAAAAGGATTACAAGTGATTTTTCCTTGGAAAGCGCTGGTCTTAAATAATCGTTGATGTTGGATGATGATGAAAAAATCATATGAAGCTTCGTGGGAATGCCCGTCTAATATTGCATTGGTGAAGTACTGGGGAAAGAAGCCGGGACAATTGCCAATGAACCCCTCGTTGAGTTTTAGTTTGAAAAAAGCCCAAACCAAAACGAGCGTTCGCATTGAGCCTGCCAGCCGTCGGAAAGTGGAGTTTTTGTTTGAGGGAAAAACTTCGTTCTTTACAGAGCGGGTGGAAAAATACCTGGCCGCCATGTCACTGGAGCATGATTGGCTGAACAATTACGCTTTTTACATCGAAAGTGAAAATACATTTCCTCATTCAACTGGAATTGCGTCGTCGGCCTCAGCTTATGGAGCGCTGGCCCTTTGCTTGGTTGATTTGAAGCAGCAGGTTACGGAAAAGAAGTTTACAACCCAGCAATTCTTTCAGAAAGCTTCGCGCTGGGCGCGTTTGGGCAGTGGAAGCGCATGCCGTTCCGTTTTTTCGTCTTTTGCACTTTGGGGCCGGCTCGAAGGTTTCCCCAACTCGACTGATTGTAACGCCATTCCAGTTACCGAAAAGTTTCATCCAGCCTACCAGTCGTTGCGCGATGCTGTGTTGCTGGTCGATTCATCCAAGAAGCAGGTTTCCAGCTCCGCAGGGCATGAGATGATGAATGAACATGATTTTAAAGACGTGCGGATTGCCCAAGCCAATAGCCATCTCCGTCAGTTGCTAGAGGTAATGAAAACCGGAGATCATCAGCGGTTCTTTCAATTAATTGAAAAAGAAGCACTCAGCCTGCATGCTCTGATGATGACCTCCGATCCTTCCTTTATCTTATTGCAACCAAACAGCCTGGCGGTAATAGCAAAAATCCGTGCGTTTAGGCAACAAACGGGATTAGCTGTTGGTTTTACAATTGATGCTGGTCCTAACATTCACCTGATTTATTTTGAGCAAGACAAACAAATGGTTCATCAGTTTATTGAGGGTGAATTGCTGTCTTTAACCGAAAATGGTGATTGGCTGGACGACTGCATCGGTAACGGGCCAAGGAAGCTAAATGGATGAAAAAATTTAATGCAAAATTGTTGCTCTTTGGAGAGTATGGACTGATGGTTGGTGCAAAGGCATTAGCCGTGCCATTTTCTCAATTTAAAGGAAGCCTGGAGTTTGTCAGTGAAAACGCACCAGACAACTTTAAAAACAGTCAGCTTGAGCTCGACCGCTTTGTATCTTACTTTCATCACCACCAATTAAATAAAAACATGAATTTTCCCCTTCATCTGGAGGAAATCAAAAAGGACCTGGA
>SWCA01003776.1_pt1 | contig 11439 bp, 9 predicted proteins | sample 4692961 | NCBI WGS metagenome assembly SWCA01 (sample SAMN10267275, study PRJNA491770) | bioreactor metagenome | isolation source: DHS bioreactor inoculated with | place: Japan: off Shimokita Peninsula
AAGCAACAAGCTGACAAGAAAGCCAATAGAAAGCCACCTGAAGTCTAGTATTCTGTCGCTGTTTACTAGTAGCCTTTTTACTAACTTTTTTAAGGTTTTATTGCAGAAAAACAAAAAATCTGATTTACCTTTGCAGCGTTCTCAAAAAGGGGTGCTTTTTTGATTGACGATTGCAGATTAACGATTATAGATTGCTGAATTTAAAACCTTCATAAAAAATCTTGAATCCCAAATCCTGAATCTTAAATCTTTTAGGCTGAGATCATACCCAATGAACCTAGAACAGGTAATGCTGTTTAGGGACTTTATACACAATTTTGTGTTAAGTGTCATGCTGAGCTTGGCGAAGCATCACACAATAAAAATCATTTACTAACAAAAGAATAATCACCTCTTTTTATTCGAATAAATTTATTTAATCGAATGAAACTTTTATTCAACCACCTGTCTTTTAAAAGTAGGCAGAACCTTCACATTTTTTTACTTTTTTTATTTTTTGGCTTTTCAGCTTTATCACAGGAAAAACAGCAAGATTCCACACAATTGGAAACCTTAAACGAAGTATTGGTAAAAGCTGTTCGTGTCAATGCCACGTCTCCAATTACCCACTCTAATGTAACCAAGGAACAGTTGCAAAAGCGAAATTTAGGACAAGATGTCCCTATTTTATTAAATTATTTACCTTCGGTTGTAACCACTTCCGATGCTGGAGCTGGTGTGGGTTACACTGGAATTCGGGTTCGAGGCGTGAATGCGCAATCCACAAACGTAACCATTAACGGCATACCATATAACGATGCCGAATCCTTGGGAACTTTTTGGGTGAACTTGGGCGACTTTGCCTCTTCTGTAGAAAGCCTGCAACTGCAACGTGGCGTAGGAACCTCTACCAATGGTTCTGGCGCTTTTGGAGCCAGTATCAATGTGCTTACAGATGCAGTTTCAAATAAAGCATACGGAGAAATTGCCAATAGTTTTGGGAGTTTTAACACTTGGAAACATACCGTAAAATTTAGTACTGGATTGCTAAACGACCACATAGAAATTGCTGGACGTTTGTCTCAAATAACATCCAATGGCTACATAGATAGGGCTTCTTCAAATTTAAAGTCTTATTTTCTTCAAGCCTCCTATGTGGATGAAAGCACCTTAATAAAAGCCATTACCTTTAGTGGAAAGGAAGTAACCTATCAATCTTGGAACGGGATTGAAGACCCTTATCTTTTAGAACACGATAGAACCTTTAACTCTGCTGGCATGTATACCGATGAAAATGGAAATGTGCAGTTTTACGATAATGAGATTGATAATTACCAGCAAGATCATTACCAATTTCATTGGAACCAAAAAATCAACAATAACTGGTCTACCAATCTTGCCTTAAATTACACCAAAGGAAAAGGTTATTTTGAGCAATACAAAGAAGACCAAGCATTTGTAGACTATGGACTGGAGAATGTGGACATAGGCAATGAAACCCTTACTGAAACCGACTTGATAAGACGCAGATGGCTGGATAACGATTTTTATGTAGTAAACGCCAATGTGAATTACAAAACAAATGCCTTAAATGTTATTTTAGGAACCTCTTACAGCACGTATTCTGGAGATCATTTTGGTGAAATTATTTGGGCACAATACGCAAGCAATAGCATGATAAGGGACAGGTATTACAATGGAAATGGCAAAAAAATAGATGCGAGTTCGTTTGCCAAAGCCACATATAGATTAAATGAACACCTTAGTTTATACCTGGATTTGCAATCCCGTTATGTACATTATAAAACTACTGGAACAAATTCCGATGTGGCTCCATTTATTGTGGATAAAAACTATCATTTCTTCAATCCAAAAGCAGGAATATCCTACAATATAAATACCAATAACAACCTGTATTTTTCTTTTGCGAGAGCCAATAGAGAGCCTAACAGGGACGATTTTGAAAACAATGCAGATATTAAACCAGAGCAATTAAACGATTTTGAGTTAGGATGGAGACACAGTTCAAATGCATTTAGTATCAATACAAACGTATATTATATGTTGTATAACGAGCAATTGGTATTAACTGGAGAGATAAATGATGTTGGGAATCCTATTAGGAACAATAGTGGGAAAAGTTACAGATTAGGTTTAGAGGTTGACGCTGTAATTAATGTTTCTAATAAATTTAGCATCCAACCAAACTTTGCTTTAAGCACAAACAAAAATAAAGAAACAGTTGTGTCTTTAGATGGAGAATTAGTTGATCTTGGATCGACAAATATTTCGTTTTCACCAAACATTGTTGCAGGAAATGCATTTGTTTTTAAACCAATTAATGGCTTGCAAATGTCTTTATTAAGCAAATTTGTTGGCGAGCAATATATGGGAAATACAGATTCTGAAGCCTCCAAATTAGACAGTTATTTTGTGAACGATTTTAATATTTTGTACGAAATTGAAACAAAATCTATTTTTAAATCTATTATTATCTCAGGATTAGTAAATAATATACTTAATGAAAAGTACAGTTCTAATGGGTTCTATTATACCTATGATGATACTTGGTCAGACCCAAACCAAATAACCACTATTGAAGGAACGGGATATTATCCACAAGCAACCAGAAACTTTTTGTTGGGATTAACTTTGAAGTTTTAAAACAACTATTACATGAAACTAAAAAACTCCCGAGCTCATGTAGTTTGGGAGTTTTAATTTTTAGATTCTTCACGTTATTTAGGATGACATATTATATACAACACCTTAATTCAAGTACGGAAAAACCGTAATTTATTTTAGCGCTTTTCGCTGAAATGCTTAAATATCTTAAAAATGTCTGTTCAGTCAATTTTTTTTTTAATAAATTCCAGTTGTCTAAAAATCGTGGCGAGCAAATTTAGAAGTCTCTCAACAAGATTTTTAGATTTTTAGTTCGAACATAACTAGCGCTAGTTTTTTTTATTCAAAAGACTTCTTCTTTAAAGGCTTCTAAAATTAAGGCTTCTAAACAGGTTTTGTTTAACCAACCAGTTTTGAAAAAAATATTTTGAACTGGTTTAAATTTTAGAAATTATGAAATTATTAAGTAAAGTAATAGTCTTAAGTGTTTTTGTTTCTGTTTTATCTTGTAATGAATCAATGGATGATATTACAGTTCCTACAGAGATAGATAAAAAAGAAAATGTTGAATTAGTTCAAAAAATATTTTCTGTTGAAGATTTTAAATATTACTCAAAACAGGAGAATTGCGTTATTAATAAATTAAGCAAGGAAACCATAAAAGATTTTAAAGATAATCTAAAATATGGAGAAAGTGGTTTATTAGCATCTGCAAAATACTCACTAGTTGAAAAGGAATTAGATAAAAAAGATGTTGAAACTTTCTGGTCTCTATTCGGTTTTACGGCAAGTTATGTAGAAGATCATAAAGGCTATTATTGCGAAAGTCCTCACAATTGTAAAATAAATTCACAGTACATATGCATGTCTGGATGCTAATTAACTTTTTAAGTCAGCTAAAATAATTTAGCTGACTTTTTATATTTTTATATGAAATACTTACTATTTATAATTTTACCCATCTTTTTTATAAGCTGCCAAAAAAAGAACAACCTAGAATCTGTTATTAAACAATATAACATGAAGGTAAATTCTTATGATAAAATAGAATATGATGTTACAAGAATAGACACTTTTTCAAGAGATTTTAGTATGGACAGAAATGGCACTATCCTAATTGAAAAAAATATTCAAGACACATTGTTTAATATGTCATTTTATGGTCAATCCAGTAGTGTTCCAACAAAGTATCTATATGATAATGGTAGACAATACGAAATCTCAATAGAAGACAATGTTTATGAAACAAAAAAGGGAAGTTATGGTTTTTTAGGAAGTCCTGGTGGCCAACTAGTTTCCAGGTTTTTTTTTGGTTTGGATAGTGTATATAAATCTGCAAATTTAACCGAAACAAAAAATAAATTTATACTTGAATTTTCTTATGTTAATGATACACTGCTAAATATAGAAAACATAAAAAAAACACTAGAAATAGACAAGCAAACTTTATTACCTATTGAAATGATAATGACCTCTAACAAATTGGGTAATAAACGTACCGAATATTATAAATTTAATAATATAAAAGTTAATAATGATGTTTCCAACTCCATTGATAACTATAAAAACAAACTCCATAAACTTGAATTAATTGTTAAAGAAGAACCTGTGAGAAATACACAAATTGGCAAAACATTTCAAGATTTAAAACTGAACGAAATAATTGGCAATGTTCAAATTAATATAAACAACAAATTTCCAGCATTAATTTCATTTTGGGAAACATGGTGTAGTCCTTGCATACGTTCATTAACTAAATTAGACTCCCTTCAAAACAAGTATAGCAATAGTTTAAATGTTATTGGGATTACCACAGAAAACAAAGAAGAAGTTGTTAAATTACTTCAAAAGAAAAAAATTAAATATTTAAATTTAAAAGCTTCTGAAAGTCTTTTAAATCGTTTTGAAATAAATAGTTTTCCAACTTATTTCCTTTTAAATGAAAATGGTGAAATTATAGAAGAGTACACACAAATTTCAGAAATAATTGATGAAGACATTAATTTTATACTAAGAAAATAAAACTTTTAAATTTTATGAAATACCTTCTAAACAGCTTTATTTTAATATTTATCAGTATTTCTTCAGTGGCTCAAAACGCAAACAACAAGGAGTTTAAAAGTGCTAACGAAAACGTGTTTGTGAAAAGTCCTTTTTCCAATTATTATAAAATTGAAAAAGAAGCTGAATTTATAAATGAATTGAATGTTCAAATTCAAAAAGATCATTATCAGTTTCTATTTCATGAACATTTAGTTGATTTTTCTTCTTATATTTTTTCTGGGTTCAATCAAAAACAATTTAACAAATCTCCTGTAGCTTTACAATATCAACACAGAAGCTTGGAAAATCCATTTATAGATAGTAAAGATCTAATAGTTCCAAATTGGTGTTTGGTTATTTGGGAGCCTTAAACATTTTTAAATGATATTTTACAATCAGAAAAACAAAAAAATTACAGGAATAGCTATATTTATGATACTTGCTACGTTGTTAATTTTAAAATTCTTAATATAACAAAAACTCCCAAGCTCATGCAGCTTGGGAGTTTTAATTTTTAAAGATTCTCTGTAAAGGCAGATAGACTCATGTTGCACTTCGACAAGCTCAGTGTGACCATGTTTATTTCATTTTCATCAACCAATGTTTTACATCTACTTCAGCACTTATAATATCTTTTAAATCTGTAATCTTCACACGTTTTTGGTCCATAGTATCTCTATGTCGAATGGTTACTGTATTGTCTTCCAAAGTATCGTGATCTACAGTAATACAAAATGGTGTTCCATTGGCATCTTGGCGTCTATAACGTCTTCCAACGGCATCTTTCTCGTCGTAATCCACGTTGAAATCCCATTTTAAATCTTCTACAATTTGTCTGGCAATTTCCGGTAATCCATCTTTTTTAACCAACGGCAAAATAGCGGCTTTTACAGGTGCTAAAACGGCCGGTAATTTTAAAACGGTTCTGGTAGTGTTATTATCCAGTTCTTCTTCCACCAAAGCGTTGGAAAACACAGCCAAGAACATTCTATCTAAACCAATAGACGTTTCAAGTACATAAGGTGTGTAGCTGGAATTATCTTCATGGTCGAAATATTGTAGTTTCTTTCCAGAAAATGCTTCGTGCTGTTTTAAATCGAAATCTGTTCTGGAGTGAATGCCTTCCAATTCTTTAAATCCGAAAGGAAATTTAAACTCAATATCTGTAGCAGCATCTGCATAATGTGCTAATTTTTCGTGGTCATGAAAACGATAATTCTCTTCTCCCAAACCAAGGGATTGATGCCATTTCATTCTGGTTTCCTTCCAATAGTCAAACCATTCTTTTTGTGTTCCAGGCTTGATAAAGAATTGCATTTCCATTTGTTCAAACTCTCGCATTCTAAAGATGAATTGTCTCGCTACAATCTCGTTTCTAAAGGCCTTTCCAGTTTGTGCAATCCCGAAAGGAATTTTCATGCGTCCTGTTTTCTGAACGTTTAAAAAGTTTACAAAAATACCTTGGGCTGTTTCTGGACGTAGGTATAGATCCATGGCATGTTCTGCACTAGCACCAAGTTTGGTTCCAAACATCAAGTTAAACTGCTTTACTTCTGTCCAGTTTCTGGAACCTGTAAGAGGGTCCGCAATGTCCAATTCTTCAATAAGCGCTTTTACGTCTGCCAAATCTTCTGCTTCCAAAGATTTTCCCATTCTGGAAAGAATCTCGGTTATTTTTTCTTGATACCCTAAGACACGAGGGTTTGTAGTTACAAACTCTTCTTTATTAAAGGCCTCTCCAAAACGCTTTTCGGCTTTGGCAACTTCTTTATCTATTTTAGCTTCAATTTTAGCACAGTAATCTTCTATTAACACATCGGCCCTGTAACGTTTTTTTGAGTCCTTGTTATCGATTAAAGGATCGTTAAACGCATCCACGTGTCCAGAGGCTTTCCAAGTAGTTGGATGCATAAAAATTGCAGCATCAATGCCTACAATGTTTTCATTCATCTGTACCATGGCTTTCCACCAATAGTCACGTATGTTTTTCTTTAATTCTGCTCCATTTTGAGCATAATCGTAAACTGCACTAAGTCCATCGTAAATTTCACTACTTTGGAACACGTAACCATACTCTTTTGCGTGAGAGATTACTTTTTTAAATTGATCGTCGTTTGCCATGCTGCAAAAATAAAAAACCGTTCCAACTAATGGAACGGTTTTTCAAAAAATATAATTGGTTAGTTAATTAAGTTCCAGTTCTGTTTTTCCTATTTGTAAATCGTCGTTATAAATCAGGACATTGTATGTGCCTTCTTTTAATAGGTTTTTAGATTCCACGTTAATTTTGGTACATACATCCATGTTGTCGTAATTGTTGTTAACCACAGTCATACCACTATAATCCAAGGCATTGTTCTTAAATTTCACATGCCCTCGTTCCACGACCAACTTATTATCTGGGCCAATAATTTGAACAAAGATGTTTTTGTTTCCTTTTGGAGTAAACTCGTTACTTAACAAGGTTAGGCAAACCTCAATATGATCCAAGTCGTTAATATGGTTGGTTTTCATATCGGTTTTTGGGTTTACAGTGTTTAAAGCTACTGCATTCACATTAACAGCAGACACAGAAACTATTTTTTTTATGGTTTTGGAAAGCAGCGTGTTTTCAGCTTCTAACTCTTTCAAATATTGTTGTTGATTGAGATAATTTTGAGACATGGAATACAACTCAACCTCAAGGGATTTATTTTGTTTTTGAGTCATGTCTGCTTTTGCAAATAAATAAGCTTTTTCTTTTTTAAGAGCTGCTAATTGATTCTTGTACCTAGATATTACGGATGCATCGGCGTTTTCGGTCAATAAAGAATCTAAAACACTGGAAAGATTTGTTTTAGCTTTATTTAACTCTAATTGCATGGTATTGTTGTCTGCTTTCACTGCATCGTAACTCTTAATCATTTCGTGTAATTCATTTTGAACAAGCAAAGTTTCCTGTTCCATAAATTCTTGATGATTTTTAAGAGTTTTATATGTTGAAAAGCTATAAGACCCTAAAACAACAATTGCTATTACCAATGTACCTATAATTAATCTGTAGTTAAATAATTGAGGGTTAACTATCATCTTAATTTATAATTTTACCTCACGAAACTATAAATAATGCTTGTGTTATTTTATTTTAATCGATAAAGTGATAAAAAAATTGTTAAAGTTCTAAATTCTTTGTTTAAATAGGGTTTCATAGTTGCTTTGTTATTAATATCTTTAGGGTAAATTCGCACAAAATGTTTCAATCGGTTTTGGACTTGTTTTTCCCTAAAGTATGTTTTGCCTGCTTGTTTCAGTTAAGCGATTACGAAACGTACATTTGCACCAATTGCAGGCACAACTTGCCAGTTACCAATTTCCATTTGGAAAACGATGATACCGTTTTAAAAACCTTTTATGGTCGTGCTAAAATTGAACACGCCACAGCCTTGTTGCGTTTTGAAAAAAAAGGCTTGACCCAACAATTGATACATCATTTAAAATATAAAGGGTACGAAGATATAGGAGTATTTTTAGGTGTATGGCTTGGCGAAGAGTTAAAATCGCTTGCTGCCTACCAAAATATTGATGCGGTTATTCCAGTACCTCTTCATAAAAAGAAATTAAGGAAAAGAGGTTACAACCAGGTTGCCAAATTTGCTCAGGAAATAGCAAAACAACTAAATACTGCGTATTGTGACGATGTACTGATAAAAATAACCAACACAGCTTCTCAAGTTAAAAAAAACAGGTTTAGCAGATGGATGAATAACAACGAACTTTTTAGCATCCAAAACAAGGAAAAAATCAACAACAAACACATTTTATTGGTGGACGATATTATTACCACAGGCGCTACCATGGAAGCCTGCATTGCAGTCTTGAACAAAGCGCAGAATGTTAAAGTTAGTGTTGCAGCCATGGCAATAGCTTAAGGATAGTTTCGTGATTGGGAATTTAATTGTTTCTTTGTATCTAAATTATTTTTGAAAAATGAATCGGACCTGTTATCGCGCTTTATACCTAGTTGTTTTTTCTTTGCTTTTGGCCAATTGCGCCAATAAAGGAAGACCAGGTGGTGGAGACAAGGATGTAACACCTCCAGTAATTGTAAAATCTGAACCTGAAAATTTTTCAACCAACTTTAATGAAACCGAAATAAAGATTACGTTTAACGAGTATATTAAAATTAATAACCTCCAAAAACAGTTAATTATTTCGCCTCCTATGGATCCTGCTCCAGAAATTTCCCCTCAAGGTTTGGCAAGTAAATACATTACCATAAAAATTAAGGACACTTTAGACCCAAACACAACCTATGCCTTTAATTTTGGAAATGGCATAGTGGACAACAACGAAGGAAACCCATATCCATATTATAGATATGTATTCTCAACAGGCAATTACATAGATTCACTTTCAGTTAAAGGAAACATTATTGATGCTACTTTAAGGAAACCAGATGATTTTGTATCTGTTATGCTATACGAAATGGATTCTACCTATACAGATTCTATTGTGTACAAAAAACAACCCAAATACATAACCAATACCTTAGACAGCACCACCACCTTTTCCATAGACAACATTAAGGCTGGAACATATAAGCTTATTGCCTTAAAAGATGAAAACCAAGACAGCAAATACCAACAACGAAGTGATAAAATTGGGTTCTTGGAAAAACCCATAACTGTACCAACGGATACGCTTTACACCATAAAACTATTTAAAGAAGCAGCAGATCCAAAAATCATTAACCCTCGATTAATTTCTGGTGAAAAAATAGCATTTGGCTTTGAAGGTGATTATGAAAAAATGAACATTCAAATACTCTCAAACACACCTGAAGATTTTAAATCCCGAATTACCAAAGATGCCAAGACAGATTCTTTAAACTATTGGTACAAACCCAGACTAAAGGATACCGATTCCTTACTGTTTAAAGTAAGCAATACTAATTATTCCGAAGAGTTTACAGTTAAAATTAGCGAGCAACCTAGAGATACCTTGGTGGTGAAAGCATCTCCAACAGGAACCATTGGTTTTGAAGAAGATTTTAAAATCTCTGGCAATATTCCGTTTGAGAGAATTGCCAAAAAGCGCATTTCAGTTAAAGACAAGGACTCTACTGATGTTGCTTTTAAGATTAAACTGGATTCATTATCCAATACACTGACTGTTAATTTTGATAAAACCGAAAGCAATAGATATAACATTCAGGTGTTACCAAATACTTTTGTAGATTTTTTCGACAATAAAAACGACACTTTAAATTACACGATTAGCACAAAAACCTTTGCCGACTATGGTAACGTGAGAGTGAATTTAAAAAATGTGACCTATCCTGTAATTGTACAACTAACAGATGACAAAGGAGAGGTGAAGGTTGAAAAATACAGCAAAAAACCAGAACCTATAGATTTTAAGTATGTAACACCCAACACGTATTATTTACGGGTTGTACACGACAGCAATAAAAATGGACAGTACGACTCTGGAAATTTTTTAAAAAACCAACAACCAGAAAAAATAAGCTATTTTCCAGACCCTATTGATGTTAGAGCCAATTGGGATCCCATAATAGATTTTACCTTACTCTAAAGTAAAGGTGTCTTTATCTTTTAGGAAATTAAGTTTCTCTCTATAGGTTTTTATATGGGTTTTACTTAACGTGATTATTTCTGTTGTTTCCTGATTCTCTGGAATGTTATCTAATTTTTTTCCCAAAACATCAAATACAGCTGAATGACCATTATACTCATGGCCATTCCCATCCAATCCCACTCTATTTACTCCCACACAATAACTCATGTTTTCTATGGCTCTTGCTTTTAAGAGCGCATCCCAAGCAGCTACCCTTACTTTGGGCCAATTCGCCACATATACCAATACATCATAATTTTCCACATTCCTAGACCAAACAGGAAAACGCAAATCATAACAAATTAACGGACAAATCTTCCAACCTTTATAAGTTACTATCAACTTGCTTTGCCCTGCAGCATACACTTTGTCTTCACCTGCAAGGGTAAAGGTGTGTTTTTTATCGTAGGTTTCTATAATGCCATTAGGATGTACAAACAACAATCGGTTATAAAAATGTCCATGTTCTGAAACAACCATACTTCCCATAAGGGCTGTTTGCTTTTTTAAAGCCAATTCTTGCAACCAATCAACCGTATCCCCAAACATAGTTTCTGCCACTTTTTTTGGTTCCATGGTAAATCCAGAGGTAAACATTTCCGGAAGAACAATCACATCCACAGCTTCTGAAATACGCTCAATCTTATTGGTAAGATGATTTCTGTTCTGTTCTGGATTCTCCCAAAACAATTCTGTTTGAATGAGAACTATTTTTAGATTTTCTTGCATGTATTAAAAGTACGGATTTTTAAAATAATTTGCCACAGTCTGTCTTTAAAATTGGGATAGGCTGTGAGGAAAAAACTATATTTTATTCAAAATATCAGCTGCCTGCTTTAAGGTGTCGTCTGTTTTAGCAAAGCAAAACCTCAGCACCTTATTATCTAATTGATTGTCATTAAACACAGAAAGTGGGATGGATGCCAAACCGTAATCAATCGTTAATTTCTTGGCGTAATCTACATCATATTCTTGAGTAATATTTGAATAATCCAATACTTGAAAATACGTACCTTGAGAGGGTTTGAATTGAAATCTGGAGTCTTTAATCAGATTTAAAAACAAATCGCGTTTTGCTTGAAAAAATTCAGATAAACCCAAATAAGTATTCGGATCCTTCATATAATCTGCCAAGCCTTTTTGCACAGGATGGTTCACGCTAAACACATTAAACTG
>SWCA01002255.1_pt1 | contig 11424 bp, 12 predicted proteins | sample 4692961 | NCBI WGS metagenome assembly SWCA01 (sample SAMN10267275, study PRJNA491770) | bioreactor metagenome | isolation source: DHS bioreactor inoculated with | place: Japan: off Shimokita Peninsula
GTCGAACTTGTTTCGGAATTTGCTCATGTCAAGCAGGATGCGCGTATCGGCATTGTTGATTACTGCATCGCGGATTACCGGGGAAGAAATCACATCGTCCACCTCCTGGGTGACCACCATGGCTTCCCCGAAAAACTTCCGGATGGTTTTAAAGAAATATTTGATGTAGGAAGCCATTTGCGGTGTGGCAATGGCCTTCCAGGCTTCTTCGATGCAGATGACCTTGCGCACGCCTTTCAGCCGCCGCATCTTTTGCAGGAATATATCGATGATAATCAGGGTGGCCACCGGGAAGATCACCGCATGGTCTTTGATGACATCGAGCTCGAAAACCAGGAACGGACAGCGGAAAAACTCATCGGTATTCATCTGCCGGTTCAACAGGTAGTCGTATTCGCCTCCCCGGTAGTATTTCGAGAGGATAAAGAAAAATTCGTTGGCATTGAACTGGATGGATTGCTCTTGAACCAGCTGTGGGATATAGTCCCGGCAAAACGCGTAGTAGCCGTTAAAGGAGCGTTCGGTGATCTGGTCCGAATCAAAAAAGGCTGTCACTGAATGGGCAATCACATCTTTCTCCATTTCCGACAGGTTTTCCTTGTAAATCGTATAGATCACCGACAGGATGGTCTGTTTGCGCTCCAGATCCGGTTCACCTTCCACCAGGAACGGGTTAAACGAGATGGGGTTTTCCGGGGTGAACTCCACCATCATGGCCCCGCCTTGCGCTTTCAGCCGCTCATCCAGGTAGCGGGTCAGCAGCTCGTAGCTTCTTCCCACATCCAGCAAAACAATGTGGCAGTTTTCACTTTCGGCATATTGCCGCAACAGGTGGTTGGTGAAAAACGATTTTCCGGAGCCTGACCCGCCAATGATGATCTTGTTGCGGTTATGGATCAGGTGCCGCTGCATGGGCTCATCCGAGATATCGATTCGCACCGGGCAGCCTTCCAGCCGGTCGGACAGGCAGATGGTAAAATCTGAAGTGCTGTTTTGGATTTCCCCTTCAAAACCGGTCAGGCAGCAGGCCTGTGGCACCTGGGTGATGAACAGTTCTGTTTCGGGAAGCTGGGTGGAATACGGCACACAGGCGAAAAACAACATGGGCAAATCATGGCTGTGCCGGTACGGAAAGCAGTTCATCAGGGAAAAAGCGGAAGCCGCTTCGCTTTTGTGTTGTTTCAGATCATTCAGCGACGCATCAAACAGCATCACATTGAAATGGGTTTTTACGATCTTTTCCCCTGAAGCTTGCGCCTGGTCCAGGAACGATTCGATTAGCCCGGCATTGACTTTGTTTTCCGAAGAGAACTTCGAGAGACTGTAAATCTTCTTATAGCTGCTTTCCAGGGATGCTTTGATCTCCTGTTGCTCGGGGAGGTAGATAAACTGGTTGGTGATGTGCGAAAACGGCAGGTGAAAGCTCACCGGGTACACCATCGATACGGGCAGCCCGGTTTGCGGGTGATCGGTCCAGGGGCGAAGCTCACCCGGGATGTGGGAATAATCGCTCAAGCTCAGGATCTCCACAAACTGGTCCATCACCTTCAGCCGGTCGCGGAAATCAATGCCACCCAATACCGGGTGGTCATCGGAAAAATTCAGGCTCAAAAAGCGCTCGATCAGCCCCAGGTGTTTTTCATCGCCGGTGGCTTCTGTGCCGGTCAGTGGCTGGCAACCAATCCCGTTTTGGGTGAAGACAGCCGTCAGGTTGCTTTTCAGTTCCGTAATCCTGTCAAAGCGCAGGTTTTCCAGCTTACGCTCCCGGCGCGACAAGATCAGGGCCGACTCCAGGTAGTTTTTCAAAAGGCCCCGGTTCAGCAGGCTGATATACAGGAAACATTCGTGACTCAGGGACTGGCGGCCCTCGAAGTGTTCCAGGTAGCTGGCATCCAGGCTCGCGGAATGTGGTTTTTCATTCAGGGAGGATTGTTTTTCCCCACTGAATTTCTGAACCAGAAACAGGTCCTGCTTATGCACCAGGCTTCCCGCCGGTAAAAGATTAATCACCCGCTGGAAGGTATCGTGCAGCATGTATAGCTTTTCTCGGCTGCACGACAATACTTCGGGAAGTTTTAGCCGAAATCCGATGGTCAGGTCCAGGTTGTTGGAAAGCTGGATGTCCCCGTTAAATCCCAGTATGGGCAGCGTATTTTCAAGCTTTTTGATTTTCATAGTTGTTCGGTTTTGGGGAATTGTCCCGGGTGATTCATCCGGCGTTTGCAACTGATAAACTGCGGGAGCTTGCGGGCCGTTCGTTTTTTGTTCCAGCCTTCCGGGCCGTATTTTCGTTGGATGGTATTCAGGCGGTAGAGGTAGGCAAAGAATGCGGGTACGATCAGAATGACTGCCGGGAAAACTCCCAGGAAGATGTACAGCGCGGAGAAGCCGAAAAAGGCGGCCAGGATCCCGTAAAGCGCCCGGAAAACCAAAGGGCCCGAAAGCCCTTTGATATACAAGCGGGTATCGACTTTTTTGACCGGGTAGCATTCCATCAGGCAAAAAAGGATTTAATGACCACACCCACCAGGATCAGGAATAAGCAGGCGCCAAACCAGCCCATGATGGCTTTCTGGGTGTCCTGGTCGCCACTCTGCCACTTGATATACACACGGACACCGCCAATCAGCCCAACCACGGCGCCAATGGCAATAATCAGGTTGGAGACCGGATCGACGTAAGAGCTGACTTCTGCGGTGGCCTGGTCAATCCCGGCAGATGATTGGGCCAAAGCATCGGAAGCCCAAAAGAGGGCGGCGGCAGCAATCGCGGCCGCTTTGGAGAAGAATCGTTGAATCGTTGTTTTCATGATCGCTAAAATTTAAAAGGGTTACTGTTGATACTGGACTTGTTCAAGAATTGCAGGAAGGTGGGGATCGTTCGGGCTGGCAAAGCGGTCGATTGCATAGCCCTCATCCAGCCCGGTTTCTTCATAAAAAGATACCGGCAGGGGGATAGCCGTTTCATGGGCAAACGGCATTAATTGTGACGGGAAATCCCATGAACAAACGGCAATCGGCTTGAAATCTTCCTTCGCAAAGCTGCTCGCTTGATCCTCTTCAAAAAGGGTATTTCGGCTAAGACCTGTCTGGTGGGCAATTGCCATCAGGATCACCCACAGGTACCATAGTCCAAGAAAAATCAGGATAAAAGTGCCAAACTGTCCCCAGCTGATTTGATCGATTCCAAACATTTTCTGTGTGTTTTATGGGTTACTACTCCGGTGATAATTGAAAGCGGCAGAAGCGCTTTTTCAAATCACCGGGACAAAGTTTGGAAAGTGGGAATTAAATTGTTGTACAGTCCTTGTCAGGTGGGGTGTTTTATATGGTTAAGCAAAGAATGGGGTGCGGTTCCGTTCCAGTACCTCCGGGATAGGATCAAAGCGGTAAAAGACGGGGATGGGCGCGCGTGACGGGAATTCGAAGGTTAAAAGCGAAACAGCCGAGAGAAAAATATAAAACAGAAAATAGATCATGTGTTCATCAGCAAAAATCTTTATCTTGGGGAGGGAAAAAGACCTTTGGTATGTTGGAAATTCGGATAGATCCAAGCAGTTTAATGAGAATTGAGCGGCAAACTCAAAACAGCGAACTCTTTGTTTCCGCTGCGCTTAAACGAAGGGGCGGGCGGGTACACAAATCATAAATGAAACAGTGTCAACGATGAAAATGACAGAAGCAGAATACGAGAATAAACTAACTGAGTACACAAATAGGGATAACTTCTGGACTGAGAGAACAATTAGCCAATTAGGCTATTCAATAAATCTTTTTACGACAGTAGGAATAGCTTTTTTGGCGTATTTGGGTACTAGTAAAGAAACATTCCCTAAGCTCGATATTTCATGCTATTCAGAATTTAGTTGGGCATTAGCGCTTTACATTATTTCAATAATTTTAATAGTTTTATCAGCAGGAAATGGTTTCAAATCTATTTTGTCCAGATTGTTTGATTATAGAATAACACGGCATCTAGCTCTTTCCAGAAAAAGATATCTTGTTCGAAATAAAAAAAATGTAATAGCCGAAGACAGATCAAAGGGGCTTATTGACAGTAAGATAATAGACATATCAGGGCTTAAACACTACCCCATCTTCAAAAATCATCTTTTGGGAAAAATAGACTTTATAATTGAAAGTGATTTTAATAGCGGTTTGGTTATCGAAAAATTTGAAAGACTAAGAAAAGAATCAAAAATATTGGGAGATACTACATGGAGATGCCATAGATGGCAAATTGTATCCTTTTTTCTTGCGATATTTATATATGGCTTAGCGATCTTGAGCTAAGTTTTGATTGAAAATGGATCGGGAGAGATGGAAAAAATAAAAGCAGAATTTATTATATTCGAGGACTAATATGTATGCATCTTGTTCTTGAATATGATAACGTTAAAGACATAAATTAAATTCAAATGGAAGGCATAATCGGTTTAATCTTAGTTATTGTTTTTGGACTTATCTTGTTTGGAGCTTTTCGTTTTCTTTCTGAGAAATATGCTGGAACTAGATACCACGGAAGATTTGATGCATCTGAAGCATTTCAAAGGAGCGACCAAGAAAAGCAAGAACTGGAATTATTTATCCAGGTCGATCCTGATGCTGTACGAAGAGCAATGGAACGCTGTAAGAAGAAGAAATACAGTTTGACACATGGTAATATTTTGGCAGAAATGCGAAAAGAAAGCGACCATTAGCATTGGACAATTTCTATCTTACCTCCACTCTTGATAATATGCAAAGGCCGATAACTACCAGATTGGATTTGAAAAATGCCCCAACATCCCCTGCGAATATCCTTATAAATCAGGAGCAACACGTGCATTTTAATAAAGACAATCTGATTACGAAATAGCCTACATATATGAAATTTGCACTAGTTGATGGTAATAAAATGGAAGCTCAAAAAGGAGCTAAGGGAATCTGTCCGAGTTGCGGTTCTGAATTAATTGCAAAATGTGGACAGGTTAAAATAAATCATTGGGCTCATAAGGGAATTCGAAACTGTGATATTTGGTGGGAAAACGAAACAGAGTGGCATCGCTCATGGAAAGGGTATTTCCCAATTTCATGGCAGGAGGTTGTACAGTTTGACAAAAATGGCGAAAAGCACATTGCAGATGTGAAAACGCAAGAAGACTGGGTATTAGAGTTCCAACATTCGTATATAAGAACAGATGAAATGCGCTCTCGAAACGCCTTTTATCCAAAACTAGTTTGGGTTGTTGATGGGCAAAGACGAAAAAGTGATATCCTACAATTTCAAAAAGTTATAAATGAAGGGTCCATCATTCAAATTGAAAACGTTTCAATTTATCGAATTCCTTTTCCTAAAGAATCAAGACTTTTGAAGGAATGGCTTGGTTGTGGTGTCCCCGTGTTCTTTGACTTTCACGAATTAAATTATTCGAGGCTTTGGCTTTTAATTCCAAGGATGCCAGATGATAGAGCATTCCTAATACCATATTCTCTTGAAGATTTTATTGAACTTCACAGCAATAATGGATTCGATGAATTCAAGAGTTTAATTCATGAAATTCGCGATTCACTTGTTAGGAAAGAGAATAGCAGTTCAAATAGATTAGTAAATAATTTATGGTATAACGCATATAAAACACCGAATCGCGGACGTTTTTAGGCCTTAGTATTAAACCCACCCATTCTACAGGTGAATATCCAAAACACCTTGGCTGCTGCTCCACCTCGTTGCAAAGCAATCCAGCCACCTTGTAGCAATTCGGCACAAATCCGAAAGAGCAGGATTTAAAACTAAACTGAAAATGGTATTTTAGAAACGGATGGGCAAGGCACCGATCACAGGGAAAAACAAAGTTTAAGAACCATATAAATCGTATTTTATGTCACAGGTGTATCAGCTCGCCGTACATTGGGGCGAGAAAAAATCAGATTTGTTTTTCGAAGACAAAGAGACTGCCGAACGTATGGCCGAATTCATCAACTTAATGGCAGAAAACGGCTCAACTCCCATCCGCATCGAAGCCATAGAGCACAAGGTGTACTCGCGCGAAGTGGCGATCGAACATATCATCAAGGGACTTAATTTTGGGTTCTTTTTAGGGCCCAATTAGGAATTCGACAGATAGGCAGAACCCCCTTTGAAACGGGTTGTTTTGCTTGATTTTTGGATGCCGCTCAAAAACTTTTACCTCAAAGAACAATTTTTTGAAGTGGGCGGGCAAAAGCAAGTGTCGCCCGGGCGTGGAGCGAAGCGGAACATACGGAGCGACTCTTGCCGTGCGGTGCAGCCCGGCTTCGGAGCGAAGCTGAGCGAAAAAGCGACTGGGTTCGCAGGCGCAGCCAGGCGAATAAAGGAAGCGGTTTCGTGAGGCTGAGCGATGGTGCCGGGGCACAGGAAAGAACCTTTAAAAACAGGATCAGCAAGCTAAAAAATCACAAATAAAAACCTGATCAAAACGGAAAGTTGCCCGTCAAGGTGAAATGCCGGATCGTCAGGCCTTCGGACTGGCTCCGGCCAATTGAACCGGCACGGGCATCTTTCTTTTTAACCGAGGCTTGTGAGCACAGTGCGGAGCAAACGGAGCGAACATGCCGCAGGGTGACCTACAAATCTTGTCACCTGCGTTTATCTTTAGCATCCTTATCAAAAGCCACCAGGTTAAACATTTCCCGCATCCGGGAGCGGATCCGGTTGCCGTAAATCGTTTCCAGCTCTGAGGCGGAAAGATTGGTCGTCAGATGGGTCAACATGCGTTTGGATACAAACAGGTCGTAACGGGCCAGCAGGATTTCTGCCATCACGTTACACTCGTTCCCGAAATGCTTGGGGGTTTGTTCTAATCCCAGGTCATCAAAACAGTAACCCTTGGGAACGGGCAGCCCACCAATCCGAAAATCCGAGCCTTTGCTGTAGTGATTGATCACCGAATAACCGTCTTTCTCAAACTCAAAGCTGATTTCCCGGGTGGGCTTGACCAGAAACTGCTTCTCCCGTGGGCAGAAATAGCTGATCAGCCTGGCCAATGAACTTTTGCCACAACCGATTGGACCGGAGATCAGCAGTCCTTTTCGAAGACTAAGTCCGTGCCTTTCTGCGTTTTCCTTGTCGCCGATAGCATACACCAGCAGTTTGTAGATCAGGGGCAGATCTCCGGGGTCAATGACGAAATTCTCCCCGAATAACATTTTCCCTTTTTCTTCCATCCAGAGCACACTTCGCTGAAAATTGAAGTTGAATACGCCACCCTGAAGTTCGGCAATTTGGTCATAAGGGCTCCGAATAATCCTTGTTGGCCTGGACACTGAACCGGCCTGCGCCGATTTGATTGAATGGTCTTTCATAATTGTGATTTTTATTGCTGTTTGACATCCATTTCCGTGCAAGGGCTTGCCAGGAAACAATTCGCTGATCGTTCCCGGTTTTCCATCCCAAGGACAGGTACCGGGCATAAAATTGCTGGGCTTCGCTTTGCGGAAAACGGTTTTGCTGAAAGAAAAATGACACTTCCGAAAAATCAGGAATTCCGGATTCGTCTTCCGTTTCCAGATTCTTCCCCGGTCTCCGTTTTTCCATGTTCACTTTTTCTTGTCGATTTTCACTTCTAAGATTTTCAACCCTCTTTTGATTCTCTTCTTCTTTATTCTTGTTTATCTTCTTTATAAGAGGTGTATCAGTTGCTGTATCAGATTCAGTACCGGCAAGGTCATTTTCACGATTACCCGTATCAGTTGCCGTATCAGTTTTGCGATTGGAAGTGATACCGGTGTCAGTTGCTGTACTTCCAGGAGTATCACTTTTGATATCGCATGAAGTACCGGTATTTTCTGAAGTATCATTTCCGGTATTCCTTGCCGTCTTAGATTCAATACTGGTATCGTTTGAGTTATCGCCTGCGGTATCAATTTTAAGATCGGCTGAAGTACCGGTATCACCAGTAGTCTTTGTTGCTGTATCAGGTGCAGTCTCAGATTTGATACCGGAAGAATTCTCATCTGGTGAAAATTGATGTTCACGGCCACTTTCGGTTGTATCATTTATGGTACCGGTATCAGATTCAGTATCAAAAGACAAGTCGTTCATCGTATCAAGCCGGATGCAACTCACCGCACTGCCGCGGTGCAGGTTGGAGGATGCTCTGTAGCGGATGTAGCCCCAGTCAGCCAGTTCTTTCATGCACCGGGCATAGGTATTGGCCGAACCGATCCGGGCCAGGTCCATCATCTCGGCACGCGATATAACAAACCGCTCGCTGAACCGGCAGGCATTCCATTGCCGGAACAGCGCCAGATACAGGCTGATGTGATAGGACGACAAGCGTTTGTCCACGGCCAGCCGCTCAAAAAACCCGTTTAAGTGGCGGAGGTAATTCATTATCGGTTGCCAAATCGAATGAGGGACTGGCTTTTGTTTGATTCCAGAATCTTGTCGATATCCTGCGACTTGTAATACAATAGTCCGCCCATCTTGGAGAAGGGTAGGGTTCCGTTCACCCGCATGTTTTGAAGCGTTCCCTGAGAGATATTCAGCAGTTTCCGGACTTCACCCGACCGAAGCCATTTCTTTTCGGGCAGTCCCTGGTTTTCCTGTAAAAGTTGTTTTAGCTCTTCCAATAATTCAATTTTGAATTCGCGAAGATCGTCGGTGGTCAAAATTTCTGATGCCATAACGTTTAATTTTGAATGGTACTTTTTGATATCACTTCAAATTTGCACGCTTCAAAATTAATTTGTTATCAAGTAGTTGTCAGGTGGGGTGTTTTATATTGTTAGATATCGAGTAGTCAGGAACGGTATTCGCCGCGTAATCAGATGCTTTCGTCAATTCTTTGCTGAAGCGAGGATTTTAAATGTTCGAGAAACTTGGTCTGGTCAATTTTTCGCTGCTTGATTTCCGAAAAATACCGGTAAAGATCCTTCTCAAGGTCCATGTTGAAGATCGAACCAAATAATTTCGCCAGACCGATGATGGGTATTTTGCCGTTATTGATCGCCCGGGCGGAAGACAGGGCGTAAAGCAATTCCACCAGATCAATGATATGGCCCGTCCAGGCAAGATTGGCTAAGGTCATTGGGTGATTGGCTTGTTCCGGGTTCTCAAGCCGGATGATCTCCTGGGTTAGGTATTCCAACAACAGGTTGTTTGCCCTTATCACAGCGAATGTATGGTCCTGCCATGTATTGAACTGTTCATCCATTGGGTCTTCAAGGCATTTCAGTTCGATCGGGATTTGATCGTTATTCCGGACAAAATAAAGACTGTCCAGGTACGTAAATCCGCAATTGTAGTACTGAACGCTGGCCGCATGTTCTTCCATGTACAGTTGAATCTCGTCAATCTTCGCTTCCAGGTACCGTCTCATCCGCTCCGGGGCGTATTTTACCTGCAAGCTTTGTATTTCAAACAGGCTTTGGTAAAATAGGAGGCGACTATGTGCAAGGGGTTTAATCTCCTTAAAGAAGCGGATTTCCGATTCCTGATCCGGGAAACCCCGGGCAAGAACCATCCGCCTTAATTTGACCAGGGCCAGCTTACAGCTTCTGATGGCCATCCTGGTGGTGTCCAACACATGATCAGAAGTCAATGCAATTTGCTCCAAATCTCTTTCCAACTCGATGATAATGTGGGAATACGCTTCCATACTAAAAAGAATGCTGAATGAATTAAAAAACCGGAAATAGGAATCAAACCATTTCTATCTGACGGACATTACCGGTGTCAGCCCGGCTGCCGTTTCTGAAATGATTTTTGTAGAAGGGAGGTCGTTCAGTTTGCAACTGAAGTTAATTGAGATTGTATCGATTTGTTTTGGGATAATTTTATCCGATGGATTATTTGTTTGGCACTCCCACCAGAAAGTTTGGGAATGCCGCGATGGCTTTGCTATTAAAACAGGGAATTGAAAAAGCGGAAAAACAGAAATGGAACAGGACCACTAACAGGCCTCTGAAAGTTCTCCGAACATTTTAGAGAAGCTTTTAAAGGGCGAAGACGTTTTATAGGAGCAAAGACGGAATTTACCGCATGCTTATGAATCCTTCTTGGTCTTTTTCGGAAATCCTAAGTATCTTATGAAAAAAAGTACTTCAACTTGTCAGAAAAAGTACTTTATCTTTTCCCCAAAAGAAGCTTGACTTTTTCGAAAGGCCCGGTTTCGCGATTAACCCAGGAAACCTCCCCGCTTCCATTTGTTGTGGCACAATTACATCGAAATACCAAGCTGGCAACAAATTCGACCGTTTTATCTGGCATCATTCCGGCGCTGTCCATAATCCGCCTGAAGGTAGCTTAGCTTCCACCCGTTCGTAGCCAAGCTTGCTCACGTCTACGGCAAAACCTATCGTCTCGAGCCAAGCCTGCGTACGTGCGTAACCAAATTTTCACACACCGTAAGTAGCTCTTCCATGCGTGTGTAGTTGTACTTCCATGCGTGTGAAAATTTACGTGCGTACTTATGGAGATTTACGCCCGCACGGGTGCAAGTATATTCCGTTATGTATATCAGATTGGCAGCCTTTTTTGGAAACCCGGAAGCCAACCCATTTTAACGCAGGCAGGCCAAAAGTTCACAGCATATTTTGACGATGCCGTTGCAAGCAAATGCCAGCTTTCCCCTCTGAAAGTTGTCGGGACAGGCTGTTTCCGCTTCACTCAAACGAGGGAGAGCAAGGGAAATTCAGCCAGCCTCAAGCTCATGCGCATACCTAGAAGAGCTTCCTGAATGTTGCAATTGCCATTCTTGTTTTTTCCCAACCAAGAACGGTACGAACCCTTACCGCAATATGTATTACGCCGATTGAATACATTTTAGGAGTTTAAATACTACATTTATAAATCTGATCTTAAAAAAAGACCTACATGAACATAGAAGTTATACTTATCACCACAATTGTTTCAGTTCTAGCGGGGATATTAGCAATAGGTAACAACATTTTTCATCTTCGGGATCGATTTGTTAATTGGCGAAAAAAAAGAAAAAGACGAAACAGGGATAAGATTGGAAATAAGAAAAACTATATAGAAAATCATCCTAGTTTTGAATTTTCTCTCGGATATGTCTCAAACTCCCCTCTCGGAACTTGTACACTGTCTATCTCGTTTTTAAATCTATCGTTTGAAACTAAATTTATTGAACCAATTACTTATGAATTCGAGTTTTTGTCGAATAAGAAGCAACGTGAACCCAATATTTTCTTCAGTAATAGTGAAGTATGGCCCAAAAGATTAGAACATGGCCAACGTTTTGCTTTTTCTTTAGATTTTCAGAATACGTTATCAAACAACCTTTTTAGGTATTGGAAAAAAGGAGTTCAGGTTTATGCTGTTTGCCATAGTAGCACTGGGGATTATCTTAGATCGGACGCTATTGGTTATGATGAACTAGTTAAACACCTCGTTCCGTTAAAAAAGGAATATTCGGATTTAGCCAAAAAGCTTGCAATAACT
>SWCA01002595.1_pt1 | contig 11396 bp, 14 predicted proteins | sample 4692961 | NCBI WGS metagenome assembly SWCA01 (sample SAMN10267275, study PRJNA491770) | bioreactor metagenome | isolation source: DHS bioreactor inoculated with | place: Japan: off Shimokita Peninsula
TCAAACATTGGTATATACCTGTATTGGTAGGATTATTTTTTGTTATTGTTAGCGTCATTGTGTTTTTATCGCCAGCCGGTTCATTATTGACCTTATCCATTCTTTTTGCGCTTTCATTTTTATTTGGTGGCTTGTCGGAAATAATCTTTTCAATATCCAACAGGCATCAATTGGAAAATTGGGGTTGGTCCTTGGCATTCGGTATCATTACATTTATTGTTGGTACATCTTTGTTAATCCATCCTGCCCTATCCATTAGTGTGCTGGCTTTTTATATAGGTTTTATCATTTTATTTCGTTCGGTTGCCGCCATTAGCTTTGCTTTGGATATAAAAAAATATGGCAGTAAAAATTGGGGTGTTTTATTGGCTCTTGGTATTCTAGGGATTGTTTTTTCATTCATACTTATTTGGAATCCCATATTTGCAGGTATGAGTGTTGTTGTTTTAGTGGCATTAAGCTTTTTGTTCACGGGACTGTTTAGTATATACTTAGGGCTACAGTTACGACAAATCCACAAATCGTCTAAATCCATTTCAGCAGAACTAAAAGCCCGTTATGATGACCTTATGGATGAGATTCGGGACGAATGGGACGACTAAAAAAAATGAAAACTAAAGATATCAGTTCAGCAAGTTTTTAAAGCTTTCTGTGAAAAATCAACCTAAAATATCACATATTATAAGCTAAAAGTAACAGAACCTTACATTCATTATTAATTAAAACCAACTTAAAATGAAAGACGAAAAACCAAAACTCACAAGACAAACTGGAGCACCAGTTGGAGATAATCAAAACGTACAAACTGCTGGCCCACGAGGTCCTCTATTGATGCAAGATGCCTGGTTTCTGGAAAAAATGGCAAATTTTGATCGTGAAGTCATTCCTGAAAGAAGAATGCACGCTAAAGGATCTGGAGCCTTTGGTACATTTACTGTTACGCATGACATTACCAAATACACCAAAGCCAAAATTTTTAGCGGAGTGGGCAAAAAGACCGAAATGTTCAGTCGGTTTTCCACCGTTGCAGGCGAAAGAGGAGCAGCAGATGCCGAAAGGGATATTCGTGGATTTGCATTAAAGTTTTATACAGAAGAAGGCATCTGGGATTTGGTAGGAAACAATACGCCTGTATTTTTCTTTCGCGATCCTATGAAATTTCCAGATTTGAATCGTGCTGTAAAACGCGACCCTAAAACCAACTTACGAAGTGCCAATAACAACTGGGATTTTTGGACCTTGCTACCGGAATCATTACACCAAGTGACTATTACCATGAGTGATCGTGGGATTCCAAAAGGTTATAGACACATGCATGGTTTTGGAAGCCATACCTTTAGTTTTATCAATAAAGATAATGTAAGGCATTGGGTAAAGTTTCATTTTGTGTCGCAACAAGGCATTGAAAACCTGTCTGATGAAGAAGCTATGAAAATAGTTGGGATGGATAGAGAATCATCACAAAGGGATCTTTTTGATGCTATTGAAAGAAAGGAGTACCCTAAATGGAAAATGTACGTACAAGTGATGACTGAAGAAGAAGCAAAGACCTACCGTTTTCATCCTTTCGATTTAACCAAAGTATGGTCTAAAAAGGATTTCCCGTTAATTCCTGTTGGAGAGTTTGAACTGAACAGAAATCCGGAAAACTATTTTCAAGATGTAGAGCAAGCGGCTTTTAATCCATTAAATGTTGTGCCTGGTATTGGCTTTTCTCCAGATAAAATGTTGCAAGGACGCTTATTTTCTTATGGCGATGCACAACGTTATCGATTAGGCGTAAACCACTATCAAATTCCTGTGAATAAACCAACCTGTCCATACCATTCCAATCATAGGGATGGCACCATGCGTGTAGATGGTAACCATGGTGGCACCTTACATTACGAGCCTAATAGTTATGGCGAATGGCAAGAACAACCCAGTTTTAAAGAGCCGCCTTTAGAATTAAATGGAGATGCCTATGCACATAATTTTAGGGATGATGATGAAGATTACTTTACACAACCAGGCGATTTGTTCCGTATTATCAAAGCCGATGGTAAAGATCAATTATTGTTTGATAATACTGCTGCTCAAGTTGGTGGCGCAGAGAAATTTATTCAAATCCGACATATCAGGAACTGCTTTAAAGCCGATCCAGAATATGGAGAAGGTGTGGCTAAAGCACTAGGTTTAACAATGGATGAAGTTAATAACTTCGATATGACACCTTATAATAAATGGGCACCAAGACCAAGTAATGGATAGACTCGTAGAATTTTGTCTATAATGACTGATATCATTTAAATATCACTGGTAAAGCCGTAAATTACTTTTTTCCTGATTTTGTTAGTCAATTTAGATTTTAAATGGAAGCAGGAACTGCTACATGATTATTAAGTACTAGGACTAAAAAAATAAATCTAAAATGAAGAAGAAGTTTTTTAATGCGAAAATGTATCAATTTTACCTGCAGCCTTTAACGGGAAAATCGATGCATTGTTCTGTGAAAACAAAGCCGATATTTTTGGCAACTACAAAGAAGATAACAATACCATAACGGTTACCCTAGATGAGGAAAGCGACAACGCTATCTCCTTGATGAACCTTGCTGTCATAAAAACATTTTTAAACGGTGGCGACGTGTATTTGTTGGATAAGGAAGAGATGCCAAACCCTAATTCCAGACTTAATGCCCTGTATAGATATTAGTGCTAACCTCCAAATTGTATTCCTTTGCTGATTGAATCTATCAAAAAGGGTTGAAGTGCGCTTGATTTTTTTTTGAGCAGATTGTGTGCTTTAGCAAGGTTAAAAGCCAAAAATGAATTAGTAACATTAAAAATAAATATCATGAAAAAACTCGTCACATTTATTGCAATAATCTTTCTTTCTGTAAGTGTTTTTGCGCAAACACAATGGAAAGTGGATCCGTTCCATTCGTCTTTAAATTTCAATATTTCACATTCTGGGATTAGTATCGTCAACGGAAAGTTTTTGGATTACATCGGTACTTTAACAACCAATGGTGAAGCTTTGACCAATGCGAGCTTCAATTTTGAAGTAGATATAGCAAGTATCAATACTAACGTGGAGGACAGGGACAACCACCTGAGAAGTGCGGATTTTTTTGATGCGGAAAAGTATCCAAAAATGACGTTCAAAAGCACAAAAATACTAGCTACAGGAAAGCCTAATTCATATTTGTTATATGGTGAATTGACCATTAAGAACGTTACCAAAGATGTAATCTTCAATGTGCATTATGGTGGAACAGTCAAGAACCAACAAGGTGAAAAATTAGGTATGAAAGCCGAAACAACCATCAATAGATTTGATTATAATATCGATTACGACCCAACGGCTGCTGGGATTGGGAAAGAGGTGAATATTGTGGTACACCTACAATTCGCAAAACAATAATTTAAAACTAAACACATGAAAAATCCAGCAAAAACAGTAGTGGAAAATATGTTCGCTGCATTTAGCAGTGGTGATGCCGATAAATTTGTAGCAACCGTTTCTGACGATACGGTTTGGATTTATCATGGGACACAAATTATCCCGAAAGGACGGTTTGAGAAAAAGGAAGGTGTAAGGGCTTTTTATAATAATATTATGGAAAGAACCGAAATCATCAATTTTGAACCGCTTCAATATATCGTTGAAGACAATATGGTTGTGGTCTTAGGACGCGAACATCAAAAAGTGAAACGATCTGGTAGGGAACTGAAACAAGATTGGGTCCAGATTTATACCGTTGAAAACAATTTGATTACAAAAATGGAAGAATTTGCAACTTCTGAAGAGGTGACTAAATAAATCTAAAATCATGAATAACGAAACAACAAACAATAATCCGCTTATATGCGACATAGAAACTGGGATGTGTGAGACAACTGGTGAAACAAAAGATAATTCATCCCAAAACACTGTAAAGTCCAATGAGAAATCTATAAAACTAATTTATTATACCGATCCCATTTGTTCATCGTGTTGGGGAATCGAACCACAATTGAGTAAACTAAAATTGGAATATGGCAATGCCATAGATATGGAGTATAGAATGGGAGGTTTATTGCCCGATTGGAGTTACAATAGTGGAGGCATTGGCAAACCATCAGATGTGGCTAGCCATTGGGACGAAGTAAGTCTGCATTACGATATGCCTATTGATGGCGACCTGTGGCTGGAAGATCCTTTGGATTCCTCCTATCCACCATCCATAGCGTTTAAGGCAGCACAATTTCAAGACCAAAACAAAGCCCAATTATTTATGCGGGAAATAAGGGAAATGGTTTTCTTGAAAAAGAAAAATATAGCCAAATGGGAACACTTGGAAACTGCAGCAAAAAAGGTTGGTCTTAATGTGGAACAACTAAAAACCGATTTTGAAGGTAAGGCAAAAGAAGCTTTTGCAGAAGATCTAAAATTAGGAAAGAAATTAGGCGTCAGAGGATTTCCGACCATTTTCTTTATAGATCAATCTGGCAATACGGAAACCGTTTATGGCACTAGACCTTATGCGTTTTACGAAATGGCGATTTTAAAATTGAACCCAAACGCGACAAAAAGTGAATATAGCAAAAACTGGGAAACCTTGTTTTCTATTTATCCATCACTTACGGCAAAAGAATATGCTGAATTATCTGGAACACCACGAAACGAAAGTGAAGAAATTTTGAATGACCTTTCAAAAAATGGTAAATTGCAAAAAACAACAACAAAAAACGGATCTATTTGGACTATGAAAAACTCTAGAATATAAACACATGAGAATCATAGTTCATACAATTAGATGTAAAAACATTTTTTTAAGCCGTTTTTAGAAACTACATGAGGTAAATGAAAACAAGTAGGTTAGAAGCTTTTAGCGATGGTGTTTTAGCAATTATAATAACCATTATGGTATTGGAGTTATCTGCTCCCAAGGAAACCAATTTAAGTTCCCTATTGGCAAAAACACCCATTTTTGTGAGTTATGTATTCAGCTTTATTTATTTGGGCATTTATTGGAACAATCACCACCATTTATTTCAAATTACCCAAAAAGTAAATGGAAAAATCCTTTGGGCAAATTTACATTTGCTTTTTTGGTTGTCTTTAATTCCTTTTACCACAGCTTGGATTGGTGAAAATTACGAAGCAGAATTACCCATAATTGCCTATGGAGTGGTTTTATTGTTTTGTGCCATTGCCTACTTTATTTTACAATCGGTAATTATAAAATCTCACGATAATGAATTTCCTTTACGAAAAGTAGTTGGTTCCGATAGAAAAGGAAAAATATCAATAACTTTATATTCATTGGGAATTGGTGTCTCTTTCTTAAACACTTGGTTGGCCATTGGCTGTTATGCTATTGTTGCTATTATGTGGCTGATACCAGATAAGCGAATAGAAAAAAGTGTGTAACCAAATCTTGTAATCGTTTAAATAATTTATAATGAATGAAGTTAAAACCTATCAAAAAGTAAATTCCAAAAAAGAAAGCCTCAGTTTTGGAATTTCTAAAATGGAAGATATTTATGCAAAACGGCATGGGAAAGTAGATGAGCCTCACAGACATAATTATTACACGGTTTTAATTATCAATAAAGCAAAGGGACAGCACAAAATAGATTTCAACACTTATGCATTGGCAGATAAGCAAATTTTTTTCGTGGCACCAGGACAAGTGCACCAAGTTATTGAGGAAGAAACATCCTATGGATTTGCCATGACATTTTCCAACCAGTTTTTAATTGAAAATGATGTCAGGTTGTCTTTTATAGAAAGCTTGAACCTTTTTCAAAACTATGGGCAAAGCCCTCCTTTAACGCCAAACAAGATGCAGTTTGACACTATTGTAAACTATACCAATCAAATTTTCAATCTATTTAGCAGCGAAACAAATATGAAATTTCTGTCTATTGGTGCGTTTTTAAAACTTCTACTTATAGAGTGCAATAATATTTGCACCATCAACCCTTTAGAATCTGATGCTGACAATTCTGGAGATAATTTATTAAGAACTTTTAAAAAAGCTGTAGAGGCAGATTACAAAAAAGAACATTCCACCTCCTATTACGCAGACAAACTTTATATTACACCAGATCATTTAAACAGGGTTATAAAGTCAAAAATTGGTAAAACTGCAAAGGACTATATTCAAGCAAGAATAATCACCGAAGCCAAAAGGTTACTCTACTTTACAGAATTAACCAATAAGGAAATAGGCTATGAACTAGGTTTTAACGAACCTGCCAATTTTAGTGCATTTTTTAAAAAACATACGCAAGTCTCGCCTACAAGTTTTAAGAAAAACGAGATAACAGTCTAAATATCGGATTTTTATAAGCTTCTCCCCTTTTTTCATATTCCACAACCTGCCCTATTGCCCCATCTTTGCATTGTAATTAAAAACACAAAGAAATGGATCGTAAGAAGTTTATCAAAAACTCACTTTTAACAGGTGTTTTGGGTTCTGTGGCACCACAACTAATAAAAGCAGAAGCCAATAAAACAGAAACATCCACTTTCAATATATTAAAACAACAGGTAGGTTTTAATCACCTACCCAATAAAAGCTAAAAACCATGAATACAATAATTCACAAAGCAGAAACAAGAGGTCAAGCAAATCACGGTTGGCTACACTCTCATCACACATTTAGTTTTGCAAGTTACTACAATCCAGAAAGAATGAATTTTGGTGTACTGCGAGTTCTTAACGATGATACTGTGGCAGCAGGCATGGGTTTTGGCACACATCCACACGACAATATGGAAATTATTTCCATTCCATTAGAAGGTGATTTAGAGCACAAAGACAGTATGGGGAATGTGGCTGTCATCAAAGAAGGAGATGTACAAGTATTAAGTGCTGGAACAGGCATTACACATTCAGAATACAATAAAAACAAAGACAAAGAGGTCAAATTTCTTCAAATTTGGGTATTTCCTAATAAGAAAAATGTAGCACCAAGATACGACCAGGTTTCCATTAGGGAAATTTCTGAAGAAAACAAATTCTATCAAGTGCTTTCACCATATAAAGATGGTCAAGGTGTATGGATCCATCAAGATGCATGGTTTCATTTAGGAAAGTTTGAAAAAGGACATTCAGACGAATACAAAATTAAAAAAGAAGGCAATGGTGTGTATGCATTTGTCCTTGAAGGAGAAGTGGAGATTGATGGCGAAAAGCTATCAAAAAGAGATGGCATGGGAATTTGGGATACAGAGAGCATCAATTTTAAAACTACTGAAAATGCACGTGTGCTTTTAATGGAAGTGCCCATGTCCATGTAATGGTATCAACTTTAAACAAACATAAAAATGGAAATAACAATAAAAGAGCAAGACAATAAAGGCTTTGCCATGGCAAGGGAAGATGGCAAAAGAGCTGGTATGATGACCTATTCCGTTGCAGGAAAAGACCACATTATTATAGACCATACAGAGGTAAACCCTGAATTTAAAGGCAAAAGTGTTGGCAAAAAAATGCTGTATGAAATTGTGGCTATGGCACGTGAAAAAAACATCAAAATCACACCCTTATGCCCATTCGCCAATGCAATGTTTAAAAAATCAACAGATATTCAGGACGTATTAAAACAATCATAAACTTACAATTTAAAAAAGATGAAACAGTTAACAAAAAACATTTTTAATCCAGGGACTTACTCAAACAATGTAGACTTAGTCCTTTTAATTCTTCGTTTGGTAGTTGGTATTTTTATGCTTACACATGGCATAGGTAAATTTGATGCATTATTTGGCGGAGAACCTATCCAATTTCCGGACCCACTTGGTATAGGAGCAACAGCATCTTTAGCTATGGCTGTATTTTCAGAAGTACTTTGTTCCATTTTGTTGATTATAGGCTTGGGTACACGATTGGCAGCCATTCCACTGCTTATAACCATGTTGGTTGCTGCTCTTATAGTTCACAGTACAGACGGCTTTGGAAGACAGGAGTTACCACTTATTTACACAACCCTGTATATAGCAATTGCAATTTTGGGTGCAGGTAAATTTTCATTGGATTATTTAATAACAAAAGGCAGAAAACTTTAATATAGAAATTAAACATTAACAATTAAAACAAATAAAAAATGAGTCACAACACAAATTGGTCAGTAGACAACGCACATTCGGAAGTAGCTTTTAAGGTAAAGCACATGATGATATCCACAGTAACGGGACATTTTGAAGATTTTCAGGCAACTGCAAAAACAGATGGAGATAATTTCAACAATGCCGAATTTAAATTTAGCGCAAAAACAGCATCCATAAATACCAAAAACAAGGATAGGGATACGCATCTAAAATCGGATGATTTTTTCAATGCCGAAAAATTCCCTGAAATGACATTTGTTTCAAAATCATTTAATGGTGATAAATTGGTAGGTGATTTAACCATAAGAGATGTTACCAAAGAAATTGTTTTAGATGCAGATTTTAATGGGATAGCAGTAGATCCTTATGGACAAACAAAAGCTGGTTTTGAAATTTCCGGGCAACTTAACAGAAAAGATTTCAATTTAACTTGGAATGCCGTTACAGAAGCTGGAAGTATTGTGGTTTCAGACAAGGTAAAATTAGTGGTTGACGTGCAATTCATAAAACAATCCTAACACAAATTGTACTTTAAGGAAACTTAAAGCCAAATTCAATCATCCGCTTTCAAAAAGCATGTATGCAACTATAAAAAAGCAGCTTTATTGGCTGCTTTTTTGCTTGGTTATCAACCAATTGTTTTTAGGGAATAAAAAAAAGTAAAACTCTAAGACAAGTCTAATAAAACATGGTTTTAATCAAGCATAAATTTCTGAATCATCTTATTTATTCGTATTTTGTAGTACTATTGAATTAGTGAAAGAAATATTGATTATTTATTATATTTTGAAATCATACCACAGCAAAATTGCGATAACAAAGACTGCTGTTTAAGCTCACAAATCCACAGCTGATTGTTCACTTATACTAATATCTTTTATAGCATTATAAAAACATAAAGTGTTTGTGCAGAATGTAAATAAACTCATCCTAACGGAAGGGTTTTGTTAATTATAAAAAACAGATAGAGTTCAGCCTATATTAGATTGCCTTTGAACACAGTGGTTTGAAGGAGTAAACAAAAATATTAAAAACACTTTAACCATGAAAATAATTAAGTTCCATTTGGCTATTGCAGTACTACTGGTATTAATTCTTAATTCCTGTAAGGAAACACCTAGTCAAGAGAATGCTAGTGACAAAACTACAGAAACTCTTGAAGAAGTCTCAGACGACATAGTTAAAACCACCTTGACCGACGAAGACGGAAAACAACTGGAAATGACGTTTAACAATACAAAAGGGATTGTTACCTTAAATTTTAACGGAGAAATTTTCACATTGAATGCTGAAAGAGCAGCTTCAGGAATTTGGTACAAAAACGAGGATTACGAACTAAGAGGAAAAGGTGAAAGTGTAGAATTGACCAAAAACGGTGAAACAATTTTTAAAAACAAGGAATTGTGAAAAAGATGAAAGCAGCACGCTGGTACGCAGCAAAAGACATTAGAGTGGAAGAAACAACAATTCCTTCACCAAAAGAAAATCAAGTTAAAATTGCAGTAAAATTCACTGGAATATGTGGATCGGATTTGCATGAATACACGCATGGCCCTCAACTAATTCCAGTTGACAAGCCTTACGCTCTTAACGGCCACCAAGGAACCACAACACTGGGACACGAATTTTCTGGTATAGTTGAAGAAGTAGGCAAAAGTGTAAAAAACATTAAAAAAGGTGATTGAGTAACGGTTGAGCCTATTTTTAAAAACCCAGAAAGCCCTTTTATATCCGCAGGAGAATACAACCTATCCGAACCATTGGGATTTGTTGGATTAACATCAAATGGTGCTTTTGCCAAGTATGTTGTGGTAGAGGATTATATGGTACATAAAATACCAGACAGCATGACCTTTGAGCAAGGCGCCATTGTTGAGCCAGCTGCCGTTGCCGCTTATGCAATTCAACGAAGTGGTATGAAAATGGGAGATTCAGTATTAATAACAGGAGCAGGACCTATTGGTCTGCTCACGGTTCAAGTTGCAGTAGCAACTGGCGCTTCACATATTTTTGTGTCAGATCTTTCGGAGAATAGATTAAAAAAGGCCAAAGAAGTTGGAGCGCCCCATACCTTTGATGCAAGGGACAAGGACATTCCAAATCAGATTAAGGAAATTACAGGACAAGGTGTTGATGTTTTTATAGATGCAGCTGGAGCTCAGGCTTCCTTTGACACAGGTATTAACAGTCTCTGAAATGGAGGGACAGCCATATTGGTCGCACTTTTTGGCAAAAAAGTGGTTCATGATGCTCTTAATCATACTTTAAGAGAGTTGACTATTATAGGAACAGCTGCTTATAGGAATATATTCCCTCAAGTCATCGCTTTAATAAGCAGTGGAAGGTTACCTGTTGAAAAGCTGATAACCAGGAGTGGATAATGAAAGTGTTTTATATGCCATTTCATCAAAAGATGGCAAATTAAAAGGCCTGGTGGTAAATGCCTATGGTATTTATGCCGATTATGCATCGTTTAAATTGGTTCAGAAACTCAATAGCCCAGAAAAATAATTTTACATAGTATGTCAAACATCAAACTTATTATAGAAGAACGTGCTGCCAATATTGGTAAATTTATGGTAGGACGTTTATTGCCATTTCGCCAAAAACGAATGGTTGGGCCTTTTATTTACATTGACCATATGGGACCCGTTAAATTAAACGAGCGCCAAAACTTAGATGTGTTGCCACATCCACATATAGGGCTTTCAACACTTACATTTTTATTTGAAGGTAGCATTATGCATCGCGATACGCTTGGAAATGAAATAGAGATAAAACCAGGTGCTGTCAATTGGATGACAGCCGGAAAAGGAATTGTACATTCCGAGCGAACTCCAGAGTATCTGCGAGACTCGCCACTATACATGCATGGTTTGCAAATTTGGGTGGCTTTGCCAAAAGATTTGGAGCAAATGGAGCCACAATTTTCACATATTGAAGAAAAAGACATACCTGCATGGACCGATGGCGACCTGCAGTTTAAACTAGTGGCTGGCGAAGCTTTTGGTAAAAAATCGCCAGTACCTGTTTTTAGCAACCTGTTTATGCTAGAAATAAAAAGTAAAACCAAACAAGTGGTAAATATTGGTAATGCACTTTATGGTGAAGCTGGATTGTATATTTTAAATGGTGCCATTGAGAGTGAGGGAAACATTTATGAACCCAAACAATTGCTGGTGGCAAAAGACAGCACTCTTTGCGAATTTACAATTCAGGAGAACAGTACCATTTATATTTTTGGAGGAGAGCCTTTTCCCGAAGAACGCTTTATCGATTGGAATTTTGTGGCTTCAGATAAAGAATTAATTG
>SWCA01008073.1_pt1 | contig 11346 bp, 12 predicted proteins | sample 4692961 | NCBI WGS metagenome assembly SWCA01 (sample SAMN10267275, study PRJNA491770) | bioreactor metagenome | isolation source: DHS bioreactor inoculated with | place: Japan: off Shimokita Peninsula
TGCTGTAATTTTATTAAATTTATAAAAACTTTTTAAGATGAAATGGGTTAAAAACACACTGGCTTTCATAGGGTTAACCAGTTTAATGATGATTTTTGTATATGCACTGCAAGATGCACCTACAGACGAAAATTTCGAAAAAAAATTAATTAACGACTATAATGTTTATGCACTACAAATTCCAGAACATTTAAATTTTGCTGGAGAAGATATCCCTTTGGATGATCCAGATATTTTGGAACGAATGGATAGGGAACTGTTGGTTAACACTTATTGGCAATCAAATGGCTTGTTGATGTTTAAGAGAGCCCATAAATATTTTCCAATTATAGAGCCTATCCTTAAAAAGCATGGTGTTCCAGACGATTTTAAATATTTGGCCGTTATTGAAAGTGGATTGATGAATGTGGTGTCTCCAGCTGGAGCCAGAGGTGTCTGGCAAATCATGCCAACCACTGGTAAAGAGTATGGCCTGGAAATTAACGATAATGTTGATGAACGCTACCACTTGGAAAAGTCTACTGAAGTTGCTTGCGAGTATTTAAAAAAATCCAAAGAACAATTGGGGTCTTGGACTTTGGCAGCTGCTGCCTACAATGCTGGTAATTATGGCGTTTCCAAACGTTTGCAAGAGCAAGATGTTACCGATTATTACGATTTGCTTTTAGGGGAAGAAACTGGTAGGTATTTATTTAGAATTGTAGCCTTAAAAGAAATCCTGTCCCATCCAGATAGGTATGGTTTTAACTTTAGAGAGAAGGATTTATATACTCAAGTGCCAACTTACAAGGTGGAGGTTGATACAGCAGTTACAGATTTTGCGTCTTTTGCCAAAGGGTTTGGAATAAATTATAAAATTTTAAAAATCCACAATCCTTGGTTACGGGAACCACACCTAAACAACAAGTCCAGAAAACAGTATTTCATAGAAATCCCTAAGAGGGATATTATAAAACAAAATCTTAACACCTAGGTTTGGACATAAAAAAAAGCTTAATCCCAAAAGATTAAGCTTTTTTTATGGACCTTAGTCTCTGTTATCTTCGTTTTCCAGCACGTGGCTGTCTGTGTCCACCAAAATGTTGGTTGGGCATTTGCGCTTTTTTCATATTGTCTTTCATCATCTTGATTTGCTCAGTAAGCATGTTCCTTTTATCCAGTTTTTGTGCTTCACTCAATAATAACTGCGCTTCATTTTTTCTACGTTTGCTAAAAGCGATTCCAGCCAAGTTTAATTTGGCCATTGCCATATCGTGATCCATGCTTAAACCTAAAGCAACAGCCTTTTTAAAATATTTTTCGGCTTCGTTCATGTTTTCTTGAGACACCATAATGCCATGAAGGAAATTATAATAACCTTGCTGTTTTTTTACCAAAGCCGTTTCTGGGTTTTTTATCCTGTTTAACCATTTTTTGGCACCAGTAAAATCTTGTTTACGCAATCTTAAAAAAGCCAATAATATAATTTCATTCTTAAAATATAGAAAAATAAAAATTGTAGATAGTAAAAGGTACATAATACCATTACCTATGAAACCTTCTGTAAATTGGTATATGGCATAAGCAATTATTAAAGCTGCAATAATTAATTTAAATACTTTATTGTACATGTTTTTTAGTTTTATAAGTTGTTTTTGAAATAATAGTTGTTGGGATTTCCACAGTTTCCATTTGGTTCATAACTGTTGTTCCTTTGGTTGTGGTAGTAACCGTTATGAGTTCTGGAAAACCAGAAAGTTTATTTGCAATCACATGGGTATCTTGAGAGCCTTTAAGCTTCATAACATGAGATTCCTCTTCTGAAACCATGGAGATATTGCTCATAGCATCCAAAACAATGCTTTTGTTGAATTCTTTTAAGGTCCAATTGTTTTTTGCCGTTATTGCTCCAGAGTAGGTGTTTGTCCACTGGTCGCCAACCAATACTTTCTTGTTAGGGTAAAGGTAGGTCATCTGTTCAAAGCTCCTGGAAAGGCTTTCGTTACCATACTCTTCTTTTAAGGCCTCTATGGTTAGCTCTTTGGTAAACTGGTCTTCTATGCCTGCATTTTCAACCATTTTTTTTATCATGGCCTGAGTTCCTGAGACATTAAGGATTTTACCTGTTTTAAGCATTTCAATTTTTAGGACAGAACTTGTTAATCCAGAAAACATTTTAGACTCTAAATCGTCTTTTTTATCTTCCAAATGGGTGTCCACATTCATTAAATCTCCATAAATATTGGATGTTGTTTTTAATTTAAACCTCTTAAATTTAAAATTTATTAGATAAGAACTGTCTGTTTTAGCAGTCACTATTAAATTAAAATCGCATTCTAAATTGTTGGACATTTCATGTTTGGAACCATTCATGTCTTGGGTAATCTGTTGTGTTGAAATTTGTGTAATGGTCAGGTTATCACCAATATTAAGCTTGTATTCCAATGTGTTTTGCGAAAAAACAAGATTAGAGATAACCAGTAAACAAACAGTTATTTTAACAACAAAAGGGTTCATTTTATGAGCATGGATTTTGTAGTGCAAAGAAACTAAATTTTTATTGAAAAAATATTTTTAAAATAAGGTTTGTCAAATAAAAAAGGGTTTGTATATTTGCGCTCAGTTTTAGATAAAGGTTAAAACAGATTATTTAGATAAAATAAAGAAGATTTTAAAGATAATAAGTAATGAGTAAAAGAACATTTCAGCCGTCAAAGAGAAAGAGAAAGAACAAACATGGCTTTAGAGAAAGAATGGCTTCTGCCAATGGTAGAAAAGTACTAGCTCGTAGAAGAGCAAAAGGTAGAAAGAAATTATCTGTATCTTCTGAAGCAAGACATAAAAAATAATGATTAACAATTGTTGATATATAAAAGGTGTTACTTTACGGTAACGCCTTTTTTTATATCTACAAATCAGTAATTTTGCAAACACAATTATAACAATACATTACTAAGAAAATGCCTAAAAATTCAAAACTAAAGTCTATTTTAATTATTGGTTCTGGTCCAATTGTCATCGGTCAAGCATGTGAATTCGATTATTCTGGAACCCAAGCATTAAGATCGTTAAGAGAAGATGGAATTGAAACTATTTTAATCAATTCCAATCCTGCAACCATCATGACCGATCCATCTATGGCAGATCATGTTTATTTGTTGCCTCTTACCACCAAGTCCATTATTCAAATTTTAAAGGAACACCCTCAAATTGATGCTGTTTTACCTACTATGGGAGGTCAAACGGCTTTAAATTTATGTATAGAAGCAGACGAAAAAGGCATTTGGAAAGATTTTAATGTAGATATTATTGGTGTTGATATTGATGCCATCAATATTACAGAAGATAGGGAAAAGTTTAGGGAACTTATGTTAAAAATAGGCATTCCTATGGCACCTCAAGCCACAGCCACATCTTATCTTCAAGGTAAGGAAATTGCTCAGGAATTTGGTTTTCCATTGGTTATTAGGGCTTCGTTCACACTTGGTGGAGCAGGAGCATCGTTTGTATATAAAGAAGAAGAGTTTGATGAATTGTTAACACGTGGTCTGGAAATTTCTCCCATCCACGAAGTCATGATCGATAAAGCCTTGATTGGTTGGAAAGAATATGAACTGGAGTTGTTGCGTGATGCTAACGACAATGTGGTGATTATTTGTTCCATAGAAAATATGGATCCTATGGGAATTCACACTGGAGATTCCATAACTGTGGCTCCAGCCATGACTTTAAGTGATAGAACGTATCAAAAAATGCGAGATATGGCTATCCATATGATGCGCAGTATAGGTGATTTTGCAGGAGGTTGTAATGTGCAATTTGCCGTGAGTCCAGACGACGAAGAAAATATCATTGCCATAGAAATTAATCCACGTGTGTCACGTTCTTCAGCTCTTGCCAGTAAAGCTACAGGATATCCTATTGCAAAAGTAGCAGCTAAGTTGGCCATTGGTTACCATTTGGACGAGTTGGACAACCAGATTACAAAATCTACTTCAGCTTTGTTTGAACCCTCTTTAGACTATGTGATAGTGAAAATTCCCCGTTGGAATTTCGATAAATTTGAAGGAAGTGATAGAACTTTAGGACTTCAAATGAAATCGGTTGGAGAAGTAATGGGTATAGGTCGCTCTTTTCAGGAAGCATTGCACAAAGCCACCCAATCACTGGAAATAAAACGCAACGGTTTGGGAGCAGATGGAAAAGGCTATAAAAATTACGATCAGATCATCAGTAAATTAACCTATGCAAGTTGGGATCGTGTGTTTGTAATTTACGATGCCATTCAAATGGGAATCCCTTTAAGCAGAATACACGAAATCACCAAAATAGATATGTGGTTCTTGAAACAATACGAAGAACTCTATCATCTGGAAAAAGAAATTTCCAATTATTCCATTGAAACCCTTAATCGTGAATTATTACTTGAAGCCAAACAAAAAGGGTATGGAGACAGACAGATTGCTCACATGCTCAATTGTTTGGAAAGTCAGGTCTATAAAAAACGTGAAGAATTGGGCATAAAACGTGTTTATAAACTGGTTGATACTTGTGCTGCAGAGTTTAAAGCCCAAACACCATATTATTATTCCACGTTTGAAAATGAAATGGAAACTGCAGATGGAACACTTTATCCACATAATGAAAGTATTGTTTCCGATAAGAAAAAAATTGTGGTTCTTGGTTCAGGACCAAATAGAATTGGACAAGGCATTGAGTTCGATTATTGCTGTGTTCATGGTGTTTTGGCAGCTGCCGAATGTGGATACGAAACCATTATGATCAACTGTAATCCTGAAACAGTTTCTACCGATTTTGACACAGCAGACAAACTGTATTTTGAACCTGTTTTTTGGGAGCACATTTACGATATCATCAAACATGAAAAGCCTGAAGGCGTTATTGTACAACTTGGTGGACAAACAGCTTTAAAACTGGCAGAAAAGTTGGATAGATATGGTATTAAAATTATAGGTACTACCTATCAATCTTTGGATTTGGCAGAAGATAGAGGGAGTTTTTCAAAACTGCTTAAAGAAAATGACATTCCTTACCCAAAGTTTGATGTTGCCACAACTGCTGAAGAAGCCCTTGCTGTTGCCGATAAATTGGATTTCCCTATTTTGGTAAGGCCATCTTATGTTTTGGGAGGCCAAGGCATGAAAATTGTAATCAATAAAAAAGAACTGGAAGAACACGTGGTAGACTTGCTTCGAAGCATTCCAAACAATAAATTGCTACTGGACCACTATCTTGATGGAGCCATAGAAGCCGAAGCAGATGCCATTTGCGATGGTGAAAATGTTTACATTATAGGGATTATGGAACACATAGAGCCTTGTGGTATTCACTCTGGAGACAGCAATGCCACTTTGCCTCCTTTTAACTTAGGTGAGTTTGTAATGCAACAAATTAAGGACCATACCAAAAAGATTGCCCTGGCTTTAAACACGGTTGGTTTAATTAATATTCAGTTTGCCATAAAAGATGATATTGTATACATTATTGAAGCCAACCCTAGAGCATCCAGAACGGTTCCGTTTATCTCCAAAGCATATGGAGAACCTTATGTAAATTATGCTACCAAAGTTATGTTGGGAGAGAAAAAAGTAACCGATTTTAACTTCAATCCTCAATTAAAGGGATATGCAATTAAACAACCTGTTTTCTCATTCAATAAATTTCACAACGTCAATAAAAAACTGGGTCCAGAAATGAAAAGTACTGGAGAAAGTATCTTGTTTATTGAAAGCTTGAAGGACGATGAATTTTACAACTTGTACTCTAGACGCAAGATGTATCTAAGTAAGTAATGGATTTATTCGGTAAAAAATATCTTTTATATTGCTAATAATTATTACATTAGCTATGTAAATCAAATCTATTTCATGAACCGAAGGCAAATTTTATTTATAGGATGTTTATTGACGTCTCTTTTAAACTTTGCACAAAACGATATTTTTAACATTGCTCGCTCTGGTTCTGTTGCAGATGTACAGACTTTAATGAAAATAGATTCAGACACCATTAATGCCGTAAACGATAAAGGGTTTACTGCTTTAACCTTAGCTTGTTATCATGAAAATGAAGCGGTTGCACTGTATTTGTTGAATCATGTAAACAATGTTAATGGTGTCAGTAAATATGGTACACCATTAATGGCAGCAGTTTTTAAGGAGCAAGTGGTACTTACAAAAGCTCTGTTGGAAAAAGGTGCCAACCCCAATATAGCCGATGTAAATAAAACAACACCTTTGCATTATGCTGTACTGCTGAAAAATAAAACCCTTATTGAATTATTATTGGATGCCAATGTAGATAGGACTTTAAGGGACAGACGTGATAAAACTGCTTTAGATTATGCCTTAATGGATGACAACAAAGCTATCATTGAACTTTTGAAAAAATAATATTACCTATGAAAAACATTACTTTTGCCTTTATAGGTGTTTTTACCTTCATGAGTACCTTTTTATACAGTCAGACTTATACTACAGGTGTTATTGAACTGTTTAACGACCAAACTAATTTATATACAGCACAAATAGACGTTAGCAGCACTCTTGTTACCTTAACCTTAAGTGGTCCAGATAATAAATATTTGGGGTTGGGATTTGATGCCATGAGCATGACAGCAGGAAAGGATGTGGTTATTTGGTTAAATGATGGCACTTTTAAATTAACCGATAGATCTTTTATAGGTGTTGGTAGTGAACCAGTAATGGATGCAGAACAAGATTGGACCATTGTTTCCAATACCACTTCTGGAGGACAAAGACAAGTGGTCGCAACAAGACTTCCAAATACTGGAAACCCTAACGATTATGTGTTTTCAACATCAGCTTCCTCTATAGATTTGGTATGGTCTTTTGAAGCTGGTACAGGATATATTATGGGTTGGCATGGAGCCAATAGAGGTTCTACAAGAGAGTCTTTTACCTTAGGCACCCAAGAGGTTGTAAAAACCGAGTTTTCTATTTATCCAAACCCAAGTAAATCCCGTTTAAACGTCAATTTAAAAACCTTAAGCAATGATGCCAGAATTGAAGTACTGGACATACTTGGAAAAAAAGTTTATTCAAATTCCTTAAACACGTTACAAAATACCATTAATGTCTCCAAATGGCATTCTGGTGTTTATTTGGTTAGGATTTCCCAAGCGAACCAAGTGGTAACCAAACGGTTTGTTAAACAATAACAGATGTTTTTTAACATCGTTCTCAAACCATCACGTTTGTGCTTGATGGTTTTTTTATTTGATATAAAGATATAGGATACCTGTAAGTATGGCTATTCCAAAGCTAATTAGTGTTCCTATCAAAATATATTCTGTTAACTTTCTGTGTTTGCTTTCTTTTAAATCCCCAAACCTAAATACCGATTTTGCGGTTATTAAAAACCCAACAGCTTCCCAGTGATTTGTTATAATAAACACAAATACCAACATACGTTCCAACATGCCTATATATCTGCCAGCATCCTTTAAGGATTCATTTCCCGTTGTCAACTTTTCTATGTCCCATTTGCTAAATATGGTCATCATGATTATGGAAACAGGTTGTGTTAAAAAAAGCACACAAGTTATTAGCAACAAGCTGTTTTTGGTTACAAAATTTGCCAGATGAAAGCTGTTGTCCGTAAATAGAAAGTAAGCAACAAAAATTACTGTTATATGTAATAACTGATCTAAAAAAAACCATAAACGCTTTGTTTTTTTCTTTTGAAATGTGAGCTTTAATACATCTATGATAAAATGGGATATTGTAATACCTACAACAACAGGCCATAAGGACAGGTCCCAAAGAAGTAAAACCAATAAGAGGAAATGAATGGCAATATGGGCATATAGTACAGGGGATTTTAGCTTCTTTTTTTCTTTTTTCTTGATTGATTTTTTTGTTTGAAAAACAAAATCGCCAATTAAATGAGCCAAGAAAAGTTTAATTAAAAGTATCATAATTCCTTAGATATTTTTTGTTGATACATGTTGTTAAGCTCTAAAACCTCTTCCAAATTAGCTCGTTTTTGCCTTCTGCTTATAGTATTTTGGTTAATGCCCAAACGTTTTCCCAATTCTTCTTGAATGGCATTGGGATGTTCTAAACTCAATTTTACAATTTCGGCTTGATGGACTGTCCATCGATCCATACTTATGGCAGCCAATTTAAAGTATAAGTTTAATTCTTGATCTAAAGTTTTATTGGAAGTTTTTATTTTAAGGCTTTGTTTGCTTTTTTTTAGGGTTTCTAAAGTTGTTCCAGAATTTAGAAATGCTTCTCCTTGAGATTCTGTTACAAACTCACCACTATACGTTTTAGATCCAAGGCCTATGGCAAGCCTGACATCCAAACCCTTTATGGTTTTTATACAAGCTTTGATATATACGGCAGCTTCAAAACTTTTTTCAACCTGTTTTATTTCTATTTGAAAACTATCACCTCTATAAATTTCCCATAACGAATGATCCTTTTCTATGGTCGCTAAAGCATTTTTTAATGTTTGCAACCATAATTTTGGGTTGTTTAAGGACCTTGATTTAATGATGTCTCCTGTTATTACACTTGTCATGGGTCTTGTTGCCATTCTTGCTTTTTTATATGTGATAATTTAAAACATCCTTTAATTATGTGATAATTTAAAATATCCTTTTATTACGTGATAATAAAGATAACTTGTTTTGTTTAAAAAGCAAATAAATTTCTTGAAAATTAATAATTTCAATTGAAAATCAGAGGGATATAACAATTAAAGTTCAATTTTCACCTTGTAAGGTTCCAAGATATGTAAGTAGTTTTCTGCTGCAAAGGTTTTATGGTTAAACACTTCGTGTCTGTTTTCTTTAGATTTTATAAGTTCAATGGCTTTTAAAAAACGTCTTATTTCTATGGAATTGCTTAAAATTAAACCAGGAACAGCCACAGATTCATTATCGTCGTTTTTGGCAACCATGGTAAAATAGGAGGAGTTGCAATGTTTCACGTTTCCTGTTCGTATGTTTTCTGCAATAACACGAATGCCCACAACCATAGAAGTATTGCCAACATAGTTCACAGATGCTTTCATGGTAACCAATTCACCAATTTCAATAGGATTGAGAAAATCGACAGTATTAACAGAAGCAGTTACACAATACGCTTCAGAGTGTTTGGATGCACAGGCAAAGGCAATTTGATCCATTAAATTAAGAATGTAACCACCATGAATTTTGCCATTAAAATTGGAATGGGATGGTTGCATTAGCTCAGAGATTGAAATACGTGAATTTGCTGCTGGTTTGTATGTTTTTTTCATTTAATAGCGTCTGTTACTGCGTTCTTTGTCTTCTTCCACTTTAGTTATAAAGTATTTTGTGTCTCCAAGCCAGAAAATCTTGCTATAACGTTCAAAGTAATGAAGTTTTACGTATTTTCCTTGTAAATCCTTTAAGTCCTGAATGACCTCTTTTTCTTTATCTTCAACTGAAAACTCAAACAATTGTGCTTCGGAAACACCTTGGCTTATTTCGCCTTCCCATGTTTTTATGAGCACACCTTTACTGCTAAACTTAACCAGTTCGCCAGCACGAATCCCTTCGCTATAGCTAGCAAAATAAATAAAGGCAAAATAGCCTGCCAAAGCTAGAATAAGTACGATACTAAATTTTATTAAAAATCTTTTCATGGGATGTGTAGTTTAATCGTCTGTGTTTTCGGCTCTTTTTAAGAGTTTTTCATTTTGTTGTTTACTGGCTTTGGCACCTAAGGTTTTTAGTGTTTCCACGCGTTTTATTAAGTTTCCTTTACCAGTAAGCTTTACCATGGCACTCTCGTAGGATTTTTGAACTGTGCCAATTTGGTTTCCAACTTTAATAAGTTCTTCGGTTAAATTAACAAAAGAATCGTAAAGTCTACCTGCTTGTGTGGCAATTTCTATAGCATTGGCTTTTTGTTTTTCGTTTTGCCACATGCTGTCAATGGTTCTTAAAACAGCCAACAATGTTGTAGGTGTTACAATGATGATGTTTTTTTCAAAGGCATCCGAATACAGTGCAGGATACTCCATAGATGCAATGGCAAAGGCCGATTCTATTGGTATGAACAACAACACAAAGTCTGGACTGTCCATCTCATAAATTTGATGGTAATTTTTTTCGCCCAATTCATTAACGCGCTTTCGTACAGAAAGCAAGTGGTTTTTTAAGTGCGTGGCTTTTTCGGCATCTTCCACTTCATTAATATAACGTTCATAAGCCACTAGGGACACTTTGGAGTCCACTATCAATTTCTTGTCTCCTGGTAAGGAAATGATAACATCTGGCATGACACGCTTTCCTGTTTCTGTGGTAAAGCTTTGTTGCACAAAATATTCGCTGTCTTTTTTTAATCCACTGCGTTCCAGCACACGTTCCAAAACCAATTCGCCCCAATTTCCTTGCATTTTGGTGTCTCCTTTTAAGGCTTTGGTTAAATTGCTGGTCTCTTTGCTCATCTGTTCGTTAAGCTCTTTTAGACCTAAAATTTGTCTACGTAAATCGGCACTTCTGGTAATGTCTTCTTTGTTGGTTTCTTCTACGCGTTTTTCAAAATGCTTGATTTTTTCTTCCAAAGGTTTTAAAATGGCATCTAGGTTGTCTTTGTTTTGTGAGGCAAACTTTTTGGATTTTTCGTCCAAAATCCTATTGGCAAGATTTTCAAATTCCTTGGAAAATTTTTCCTGTAGTTTTTCTACTTCTGCCTTTTGTTCTTTTATTTTTTCCTGAAGATTTTCAAATTCTGTATTGCGTTTGGTTAATTCAGAACTTAATTGGTCTTTTTCATTTCGGATGTCGTTGCGTTCTCCTTCAATTTTACTTGAATGTTGTTTTAAGTCCTCGATGATTTGATTTAATTGCTTCTGACGTTCTTCCAAAGTGCTTAATTCCCCTTTGCTTTTCAGTTTTGCAATGGTTAGGCCAATGTATGCGCCAATGCCTCCAGAAACCAGGATGGAAATAATGAGAATGATGTTGTCGTTCATGAATTGAAATTGAATTTTATCAAAGATAGTTAATTTGTCATTCAGAGCGAAGCGAAGAATCTTAAATAAGGCACATTAAAAAGTTCAATAATAAGTTATTTTTTCACCCTAAAGCTTCCTGTATGTTTATCGAAAACAATTAAGTCTTCTGGGAAAAGCGAGTTAAAAACCCCCTTGGAAATAAGGTTGCAAGGTGCATCTGTGATAACCGTTTCTTGTGTCATCACAATCATTTTATCACAAAGTTGGATGGCTAGATCTATTTCATGGGATGAAAAGAGAATGGTTTTGTTGGTCTCTTTTACCAATTTTTTAAGCAGTTTTAAAATATATGCTTTGTGGTACATGTCCAGATGTGTGGTTGGTTCATCC
>SWCA01002814.1_pt1 | contig 11339 bp, 8 predicted proteins | sample 4692961 | NCBI WGS metagenome assembly SWCA01 (sample SAMN10267275, study PRJNA491770) | bioreactor metagenome | isolation source: DHS bioreactor inoculated with | place: Japan: off Shimokita Peninsula
ACTGCGCAGCGTGCGAATCGCCTCGCCGGCGTTGCTCGACGACTGCCCTACCGGGCCGCCTACGAGGCTGGCGGGCAGATCTTCCAGGTCGCGCTCGGTGAGGCCGTGCGCCTCCAGTTCCAGCGCCGGATCGCCGGGCGGCGGGCTGCCGAGCGGATCGAGCTGCCCGGCCAGATAGCCGAGGCCGCGAATCGCCTGGGCGAGGTTGACCACACCCATGATCTTGTCCACGTCGACGGCCTGGACTGCCGCCTGTTTTTCGACCGCCGGGACCGCGCTGTGCCCGTTCGAGGGCGGCGTCCAGTGCTCGAAAAACGCGCGCGTTGGCGCGTCCACCGACGCGGGATCGTCCCGGTAGCGCTCGTACAGCTCTAAAACGTAGCCTGCGTTCGGCCCTGGAAAGTCACGCCAGAAATCCATACAATCCTTCACTCTGCTGCGGCTTGAGGAACCCGGCTCATGGTGTTCCCCGGAAGCGAGGGTGTCCCATCGTTTGGATAAAGTTCTGGGAAAAGCTCACCCTTGTTCTGCTTGATTTTATCGATTGATTTCTCTCAAATAGGATTATAGCAAGGCTGAGTTTCGATAGACGCGCCCAACCTGCATTACGCTATAACCGTTGCGCTGCAAGTTGGCGCGGTCGGAGGGACCTTGTTACACTCCGCCGCGCTTGATGGTTCGACCGTGCAACTGGCAGGGGGATTTCAGGGAGATCGCTTGAACGATCTGGTTCTCCGGCGCGCCGCGCCACACACTGCTCTCCGCCCCAATGACCTGCTGCCCACCCCCGCCTCCCAACGCATCCGCCGCTGGCTTCCCGGTGTGGCCGCGCTGCTCTTCGCCGCTTTGCTCATTTTTCCCGGCTTCGCGCACCTGTCGATCTGGCTCGACGAAGGCTGGACGATCCACGCCGCGCAGCAGCCGGACGTCTCCGGCGTGATGGCGTTTGTCCAGCAGGACAGCTTCCCGCCGCTGGATTTCTACGTGCTGCACGGCTGGCAGGCGCTGCTCGGCCCAAACCTCATTAACTTGCGCATTCCCGGCGTGTGGGCCATGCTGCTGGCGGTGGCGCTCACCTACCGGCTGGCGCTGGACTGCTTCGGCGTGCGCGCCGCGACCGCCGCCGCGCTGCTGCTGGCTGCCAGCGACATCGTGCTGGCCTTCGTGCCCTTCGCCCGGCCCTATAACCTGTACCTGATGCTGGCCGTACTGAGTTCGTGGACCTACTGGCGCTTCACGCGGCGATATGCGGCGAGTTGGGGCGCGGGTTACGTCGTGAGCGCGCTGCTCCTGATCTACACGATCTATTGGGGCGGCTTCATCCTGATCGCGCACGGGCTGCACGCGCTGATTTACCGCCGTGCCGCTCTCAAGCGCTTGATCCCGGTCGCCGCCGCCGTCACGCTTGGCTTCCTGCCCTGGCTGCCGCAGATGATCGCGCAGGCGACGGGCGGATCGCTGGGCATTGGCGATTCGGGCGGCTTCCTCTATGCGGAGCCGCTCAACCGCGACGGGCTGGCGATCATCGCGTTCCAGTTGTTCGGCGTGCCGGAAGTCCTGTTCGCCGGGTTAGCCGCCGCCGGGCTGGTTGGCACATTCGCCGCGCGGCGCTGGCGCGAGGTTTTGCCCACCGAAGCCACCGCGCTGATGGGAGTATGGCTGGTGCTGCCCATCGCCCTGCCGGTGCTGTTTTCGCTGGCGGGCTACAACCTGCTGACCTACCGCCCCATGATCGGCCTCGTGCCCGCGCTCGTGATCCTGATCGGGCACGTGCTCGGCCAGATGCGCGCCTGGACGTATACGCTGATCGCCGGGCTGCTGGTGGCCGTGTGCCTGACCACCACCGGATCGACGCACCCCTTCCACGGCCCGTGGTGGGCTGTCGCGGACACGCTGCGCGCGGAGATGGCCCCCCAGGACGCGTTGTACATCGAGTCCGACCTGCACGCCTACGCCATCGAGGAGCACGCGCGCCTCGCGGATGTGCCGCACAGCGCCGTGATCCGGGGCCTGCAAATCCGCGAGGACTGGGCGGGCGAAACGGATCAGACGGTCGCGGAACGGCTGGCGCAGGTAAACAGCCTGTGGCTGGTGACGTACCTCAACGAAACCTACGATCCGCGCCCCGATCTATCCGCCCTCGGCTTCGCGCAGACGACGCCCGATCTCGACTTCGGCCCGTTCATCAACCACCCGATCACCGTGGCGCGTTACGCCCGCCAGCCCGATCCCATGCTGCCGTGGACCTTCGCGGACAGTATGCAGTTGGCGCAGGCGGACACGATCCGCGACGGCGAGACGCTGCACGTGGACCTGACGTGGTTCGCGGCGGCACAGCCCACGTTGGATTACACCGTCGCGGTGTACCTGATGGCCCCAGACGGCTTCGTGCACGCCCAGCACGACAGCTACCCGCTCGACGGGCGCGCGCCGACCTCCGGCTGGCAGGCAGGGCACCTCGTTTTCGACCGGCACACGCTGGACATCAGCGCCGCTCCACCCGGCGAGTACCGGATCGCCGTGCGCGTGTATACGTGGTGGGACGGCGCGGTGCAGCCCGTCACGCCGTGCGAAACCGAAACGTGCCAGGACCCGATCGTCGTGGGCGCCATCACGCTCGACTGATCGCCGCGCCGCCCGACGTTCATCAGACGTTCATCTCACCGGGCCGAATCGGGACGGTATAATGGGCGCGTCATTCGCACGGAAGGAGGCGCCACGCGTGGATTTTGCGGATACCCTCATCGTCTTCAGCACTCGATTTCTGGGCATATTTATCGAAGCCGCGCCGTTTCTGCTGATCGGCACGCTGACGTCCGGCCTGATCGAGGCGTTCATCAGCCAGGACGATCTGATCCGGATCATCCCGCGCAATGTAATCGCCGCGTCGATGGTCGGCGGGCTGATGGGCTTCGCCTTCCCGGTGTGCGAATGCGGCGTCGTGCCTGTGACGCGGCGGCTGTACCGTAAGGGACTGCCTGCGCCGGTCGGCATCGCGTTTCTGTTAGCGTCCCCCGTCGTAAACCCGATCGTGATCGCCAGCACCTATGCCGCCTTCCACGAGCGCGCGATCCAGATCGTCTACCTGCGCGTGATCGTGGCGCTGGTCGTCGCGGTGCTGATCGGCCTGCTGTTCGCGTTCCAGAAGCGCCCCGATCGCCTGCTGCGCGACGCGATCCCCGCGCTGGCTCCCGCCGCCGTGCCGGGCGGATTGGTGCTCGCGCCGTCCCTGGCGATGGCCGGAGCCGCCGCCGGACCCGCCGGACAGGTTGATCTCGATGAGCGCGATCACGATGCGCACACGCAGGATCACGATCATCACCATGAGCATAAACACCATCACGGCCATCGCGCCTCCGGCGAACGTATGAAGCTGATCCCCGGTATTCGCTACGCGCTGACGCTGGCGGGCGAAGAGTTCTTCGAGATGGGCCGCTACCTGATCCTCGGCTCGCTGGTGGCCGCCAGCCTGCGCATCGCCATCAGCCAGGACCAGCTCGAAGCGCTGGCGACCGGCCCGGTGAGTTCCGTGCTGGTGATGCAGGCGCTGGCGTTCATCCTCTCCATTTGCAGCACGGCGGATGCATTCGTCGCGCTGGACCTGTCGAACACGTTCACGCTCGGCTCGGTGCTGGGCTTTTTGACCTTCGGCCCGATGGTGGACATCAAAAGCACGATGATGTTCCTGGGCGTCTTCAAGCGGCGCGTCGTGCTCTACCTGATCCTGCTGCCGTTTTTGCTCAACGCGCTGATCGCGATCTGGATCAACCTGAACGTGAGATTTTAGGAGGTCCCGCCATGCCAAAAGCACAGCGGTGGGCGCAGGTGATCATCCTCGCCGCGATGGGCGTCTACTTCACCTACAGCCTGCTGACCGGCAACATCACCAACTACATCGCGCAGAAATTCGTGTGGCTGACGTGGATCGCGGTGGGGCTGTTGTTCGTGCTGGCGGCGCTGGCCGCTCAGAGTGCGCTGCGCGAAGACGCGCACGACCACGATCACGACCATGATCACGGCGATCATGAGGAGAACGAACATGCCCACCACCACGATCACGCGCACGGCACTGGGATCGGCGCGTGGGTCGCGTTGGGCATCGTCGCGCTGCCCGTGCTGCTGGGCTTCGCCGTGCCGTCCAGCCCGCTCGATAGCCGCGCCATCGAGGGCGACGTCAGCAGCGATCTGGGCAGTATCACCACCGGCGACGCGCAAGTAATTGGAACGGATCCGCTGCGGCGTAATGTGCTGGAATGGATCCGCGCCTTCAACACCACCCCCGACCTGGACAGCTTCAACGGTCAGGAAGCGAACATCGCCGGCTTCATCTACCGCAATCCCGCGATGGACGGCACGGATCAATTTATGGTCGCGCGCTTCGTGATGAGCTGCTGTGTCGCGGACGCGCAGGCCATCGGGCTGACGGTCGAATGGCCGGGTGGCGCGGATCTGGCTAAGGACAGTTGGGTCCAGGTGCGCGGCACGTTCCAGGTGCAAACAACAGACGGCACGACACGCCCAGTCTTGATCGCCTACGACGGCAGCGACGGCGTGACGCCCATCGCGCAGCCCGAACATCCCTACCTGTACCCGTAAGCGAGTAACGCGATGACCGAATCGCAGACGACATCTCCGCGCGCGGGTTGGCTGGCGCGCCTCGACCTCGACCGCTTCGACCGGCTGGTGTGGATCACCATCGCGGGGGTGATCCTGGCGATCGGCGCGGTGGCACTGGCCGGGGATCGCGTGGGGGTCTATGTGGCCGAGGACAGCTACGAGCCGACGGGCACGGCGGGCGGATCGCAGCCCGTGCGCGTGCGCTTCTCCGACGACATGAACGCCGAGTCCGTCGCGGAACACTTCCACATCACGCCAGACGTGCCGGGCGACCTGACGTGGGCCAGCCCCAGCCTGATGATCTTCACGCCGCGCCAGCCGTGGCAGGCGGGTGAAACGTACACCATCACCCTCGACGCCGGGGCGCGGTCCGCGCGGCGCGGGGCGGTACTGCACGATGCGCTGGCGTGGTCCTTCACCGTGCGGCTGCCGCGCGCCGTGTACATCGCGCCCTCGGACGCCTTCACGCGCAACCTGTACATGACCGATCTCGACACGGGCGACATATTCCAGCTCACCACGGCGGACTACGGCATTGAGGACTTCGCCGTCAGCCCCAACGGGAGCGAGATCGCGTATGCGCAGAATAATGAAGATGGGACCGCCGATCTGTGGGTGCTGAACGTGCTAACCAACGCCCCGCGCCAGGTAACCAACTGCGTGGACGCCGTCTGCCGCGACCCGGCCTGGAAGCCGGACGGCGCGGTGCTGGCCTACCAGCGCGAGGAACTGAACACCGGCCTGGGGACCGGAGTCAGCCCGGCGCGGGTGTGGCTGGTGGATCTGAACTCGCTGCAAACGGGGCTGCTGTTCGACGACTCACAGATCCTGGGCTATGACCCCACCTGGGACGCCAGCGGCGAGCGTATCGCCGTGTTCGATTCAACGCTGCCCGGCATCCGCGTGCACGACTACGCGCGCGGCAGCGACACGGTGATCGAGTCGATGCAGGGCGTCGTGGGCGCGTTTTCGCCCGGTGAGGACCTGTTGGTGTACCCGGTGCTGGTTGCCGGGGCGATCGGGCAGCAGTTTTACACGCACCTGGAACTGGCCGATTTCGACGCGGGCACGACCTCGCCCATCAGCGGCGACGCGGCGGCACCCGTCGAGGACGGCAGCGCGATCTGGTCGCCGGACGGCACGCAGCTGCTGGTCGCGCGGCGCTACCTGGACGGGCGCTATACGCCGGGCAAGCAGCTTTACCTGCTCGATCCGGCCACGGGCGACGCGACGCCGCTGGTCATCGACAGTACGTACAACCACGCGGCCATGCACTTTGACGCGTCCGGCACGCGGATCGTGTTCCAGCGGTTCGCGCTGCAAGATCCCGACGCGCAGCCGGAAATCTGGATGCTCGACCTGAACACTAACGCGATCCGCAAGCTGGCAGACAATGCGTTCCTACCGGACTGGGTGCCGTGAGAGGCAGTTCTTAGTCGTCAGTTTTCAGTGGTTAGTCAAGGCAGCAGCGCAGGGAACATTCGAGACAGGTATTTCGTAGGGGCGTATTGCGATACGCCCCTTCTGCGATACGCCCCGGCTTTTTTCCGGCGTACCGGCCCTACTGCTCCAGCAGCGGGACGAAGCCCAGCAGCGTGTCGGGGTGCTCGTCGGTGACCAGCAGGAAGCCGCGCTCGTCCAGCCGCACGAGACCCTCCCAGTTGCGCGCCTCGTCACCCGTCAGCGCCAACTGGACCGGCGGCACGTCCGCCAGTGTGATCCCGTCCTCGGCATATTGGAACGCCACCAGCCGCTCGACCTGATTATGCGCGGCGTGCGCCGGCCCTTCGCCGTACCGCTCCGCGATCGGATCGTCGTCCGTCGCGGCGAAGGTGTCGCCGGGATAGAAGTAATTGATGCCCCAGAACTGATCGTTTTCGTCGAGCGCCGTGATGTCAGTCAGGCGATAGTCGAGCGGGACCATCGGGATCTCGGCCAGCGTCTGCAAGTCGGCGCTGATGTGGTACGCGAACGGCGCGTCGTTCAGGGTCGGGCCGTACAGCTCGTAGAACGTCACCAGCCCATCATCCACCGCCAGGATCGACTCGTACGAGATGTTGAGCACGGTCGTCTGGGGCAGCAGTTCGGCCCGCGTGTTCAGGTCCAGCGCCAGCGTGCCCGCGTCGGGGTCCATCGTGCCAGAGACGAGATAGCCGCGCATTTCCGCGTCCAGCCGCCACGCCTCGATCGTCAGGTACGCCGTGTCGCCCACAAACGTCACCGACTCGAAGCCGTCGTAGCCGGGAATCATGGAGGGGATGTCGTCTGAAATGACCGGGATCTCCCTGGGTTCCAGCGGACCGGCGCTGTCGCCATCCAGGTAGCTCAGGATATCCGCCTTGTCCAGCGCGAAGAAGCTGCCCGCAGTGTCACCGGAAGCATACAAATTCGGGTTTTCGACCAGCAGGAACAGCGTATCGCCCCACCACGCCAGCCCGGAGATCTCCGCGTCGGAGTCGCTGGCGGGGCCGGACAGGGGAATAAGCTGCACGGGGACTTCGGCGGGGCCGCCCTGCGCGAATGCGCCGGGTGCGACTAGCGCGGCAGCAGTCAGCACGAACAGGATCACGAGCAGCCAGCGGAGAAAACGAGACATAACAGCCTCCTGAGGATTGTTTTTGCGGCGTGCGCGGTCGTCAGGATGCGGGCTTGCGCGCCCACAGCACCACGCCGGTATTGTGCAGCAGCCCGTGCTGACCAGCGCGCGATCCGCCTTGTAAAGCACGCGCAGGAACGGAATCGCGATCCGGTCTGGCAGGGCAAGCTGGGCCGTGACGTAGCCCGTCACCGCCGGGTGATCGAAGCGCTGCTCGAGGGTGAAGTGCTGCTCGATCATCGACAGCCAGTTGTGCTCGCGGCCCGCGCCCTCGAACGGCGATAACCCGTCCGCCTGAATGCTGGCCTTCACGCGGTTGGCCGCCTGCCCCCGGAAGCGCAGCAGGCCGGAGAGCTTGTCACAGTAGGGGACGTGCGTCGGCAGCAGCAGCGTGAGCGCCCCGGCCACCAGCGCGGTGGTCGTGGACTCGTCGCCGTTCGTGTCGGATACCCACAGCAGGCCGCCCGGCTTCAGCGCGCACTGTACCTGCGCAATCACGCGGTCGAGGTCGGGCAGGTGGTGCAGCACGCCTTTGGCGGCGATCACGTCGTATGTCTCCGGCAGCAATTGGAGCGTATTCAGGTCCGCGACCTCGTAGCGGGCCGTGCCGGGCACGCACTCGCGGATCGTGTCGTAATAGGCGCGCGCGATGTCAATCGCCGGGGCGCTGATGTCCAGGCCGAGCGCGTCCGCGCCCTGCTGCGCCATTGCCAGCGTCAGCCAGCCCGCGTTACAACCCAGTTCCAGCGCGGTCATGCCCGGTTGAATGCACGCCAACAGGCCGTCGATGTCGGTCGTGTGCATGATCACGTTCTGGCGCTGCTGGCGGTGATAGCGCCACTCCGGCGGGCACTCCGCCGCCTGCTGCACGGCGACCGCACCCCACAGCGCGCTTTCGCCGTTCAACTGCTGTTGGTAAGTAGCCTCCATGTTTACTCCTCCGGTGCAGACCCTTTACACAGCCTGCATTGCGATGCTGCTATGGGGTATTGTCCTCGCCGTCGATACCCGCATCCTCTGTATCCTCTATCTCGTCCGGGGCTTCCTCATCTTCGTCGTCATACTCATAGGCGGGAGCAAACGGGTTAACTCCGGCCCAGGCATGGCGCATCCTATGAAGGAAAGTCGTATCCCAGCTGGTGGATAGCAGCAGCAGCCCTCCTACAAACAGTGGTATCCATCCCCAAAGCAGTGTCAAATCGCTTTCATCACCGATGTAGAAGGTGAGACGCAAATCGCTGCCGATCACCACCAGGGCCGCCGTCCCAACCAGCCACAACGCCTCGGTATATCCCAGTAGGACGAGGAGAAAGCCTATCAAAAGCACATAGACAAGCATGCCCGGTGCCAGGTCGATGTACAGGTACGTAGTGTCATCGACGCGCATCGCAGGCGCGATCATGCTCGCCAGCAGCACCAGAATACCCAGCACGCCAGCCCAAACAGGCCATGCAGAAGCTGGTAAGGCACCCGGGGTGGCGAGGTCAGGCGTGCCGCTCGCAGGCTCGTCTACTTCGGGGTTCCCGCCTGGCAGGGCTACGTGAGGTGACTCGGCGCTATCCACCTCCAGGCCGGGATCGAGTATTTCGTCTGGCTCCTCATCGATGGGACGGCGTAGATAGTGCTGCATCTGCGACGACAGCAGGACAATGACGCTCCCTGCCAGCAGCAAAGGCCACGCCCACCGCAGCCGGTAGTTATCGTTGTTATACGACAGGCGGAAATAATTATAGAAAAGCACCAGCAGGGGCCAGATCACGATCACCATCATGATCCTGACCTGTTCGATGTTATCGAAGAGCGCCAACACGATAACGACGAGCATCAGAATCAACAGAGTCAGGCCAATCCCTTCAAAAGGGACGTCATTATCCGGCGTGAGATCGCTCAATGCGGCGTTATTGATGGCGGGGACAAATAGGCCCACAATAATCAAAATCGCGCCCAGGATCGTCAGAACGCGCTGCAACATAACTGCACCTCTTAATGGCTAGACGTTGTACCTCATATCTAGCCTTTAATCATACTTGAGATACCAGTTCTACGCTTACTGGCCTGCATCCAGATCCGCACAACGGCATACGCGGAGAGCACAAACAGGAACGGATCGGCGGGGGCACGGTAGCGCGTCGAGGGGTGGAAGATGAGGTAGGCGACCGTCACACCAACCATCACCGCCAGCAGCGGCGCGATGGGCAGATGCGCGCGCGCCGCCAGCACCCACCCGATCAGACCGAGCAGCAGCAGCGGCGCGAAGGTCAGCACATGCAGCACGCGCGCCGCCTCGAACGAAGCCGTGTGATATTCCAACACCGCGTCGTCGTCCAGGTTCGCGTCGGGCGGGATCTCATACGGCATCAGGACGGGACTCCACAGCACCCAGAATTTCGTGAAAAACAGGTGCGGCCAGTCACCGGGATAGTCGCGCAGGTACTCGATGGCCTGATCGCGGTGCCACGCGCTCGCCTCGACCTCGTTCAGGTCTTCCGGCTGCTCGCCCAGGCAGTTGACCCACTGTGCGTCCCAGCCGCGCGCCAGATAGTCCGCCACGCACGGGTTATTCCCTTGATGCAGGTTGCTGCCGTCGTTGGTGCTGATCAGCACGAAGGCGTGCTGCAAGCGGATGTTGCGGATCGTCCACGGCGCGATCACCAGCACCGCCGCGATCCCGGCCAGGATCGCGGTGCGCAGCGTCGCGCGGAAGCCCACCGAGCGCCACCACCACAGCGCCAGCAGCGGCAGGATCAGCAGCACGAACGTTTTGGTCAGCGCGGCCAGACCGAACGCCACCCCCAGCGCGACGGCGTAGGGCCAGCGTTCAGTATCGCGCACGCGATACGCCAGCCAGATTCCCGCCGTCAGGAGCAGGATGAAGATCCCGGTGTCGTTCACCGACAGATTTTGGAACAGCAGGTAGGGATAGAGGCCGTAGAACGCGGCAGTGATCAGTCCCACCGCTTCCCCGGCGATGCGCCGCCCGATCAGGTACAGCAGTGTAACGGTGATCAGGTCGAAAACAATCTGCACGGCGGCCACGGCGATCGGGTCGCGGCCCAACGTGGAATACACCGTCACCAGGAAATAGGGGTACAGCGGCGGCAGGTCCGAATCGCCGCTCCGGTCGTCGAAGCGCGTATAGCCGCGCCCGTCCATCACGTTGACGGCGTACACGTCGTACCCGGAGGCGTTGAGCGCCAGCGAATCACCGAACAGCACCAGGAACGCCACGCGTCCCAACAGGGTCACGAGCAGAATCAGCGCCAGCCAGTGACGCGGGGCCAGTCGTTTGAGCATCAAGCTTTGTCCGTGAGGGTAAGGGGCCGGATCACGCGCGCCGGGTTGCCCGCCGCGATCACACCGGGCGGCACGTCGCGCGTGACCACGCTGCCCGCCCCGATCACGCTCCCGGCTCCAATCGTGACGCCTTTGAGCACCAGCGTATTGGTCCCGACGAACACGTCGTCCTCGATCACGATGGGAGCCGTCGCACCTGCCATCGGGTTGGTGCGGCGCTCGACGGGATCGAGCGGGTGGAAGTCGGAATCGATGATCATGCAGTTCGCGCCCAACATGACGTTGTGCCCGATCTCGACGCGTTCCTCGGCCACGATCACGCCGCCCGTCATGCCGAAGTTATCCCCGATGCGCAGCAGTGCGCCGGGCCGCCGCGTGGACAGCACGACCGGGTGCGCCGCGCCGAGCGGGTTCGAGCGCACCGTCGAGCGCAGGATCAGGCCGTCGCCCAGGATCATCGTGCTCTGGCGGTGGCGCTGGATCACGGGCCGCCCGAAGATCTGCCAGCGGCGGCCCCAGCGCACTCCGGCTCCGGCGAAGGTCAGCCGGATCGCGGGATACCACAGCGCGGCCTCCAGCATGTAGAGCGCGATCCACGGCGACTGCATCACCACGCGCACGGCCTGCGCGGGCGACAATCCGCCGGTAGAAGACGAGGAACGTTCCGTTGGGTGCATAACCGTCAGGCCTGTGGATACGAGCGATTCCGGCGCGGCCACGCAGCCGCGCGTCCGAGCGCATTGTACCGTGCGGGCGCAAAAAGCCGCTACAATAACGGCACGATGAATGAGCGACACGGGACGACACGAACGCTGTTTTTCAGGCTGCTGAC
>SWCA01001173.1_pt1 | contig 11321 bp, 8 predicted proteins | sample 4692961 | NCBI WGS metagenome assembly SWCA01 (sample SAMN10267275, study PRJNA491770) | bioreactor metagenome | isolation source: DHS bioreactor inoculated with | place: Japan: off Shimokita Peninsula
AACGCCGGTCAACCTCACCTCGCGGCAAAAGGAATTGCTGCGCGAGTTCGAAGACCTCTCGGAAGAGAACAATCCCGAAAGCTCCAACTTCTTCTCGAAGGTCAAGAGTTTCTGGGACGGGATGAAGGGTTAGGGCAGCCTCTCGGGCTGCCCGACCACCCCGTTAACCCTGATCCGTTAACCTTTCTTTCATCACGGCGCGTCACTCTGGGTGCATGTCGCACCATGAGTCGCATATGGCCGAAAGGCCCCTGCCCCTTTTCGCGGGCGAGGCCCCTGCCCTGCCGGTCGCGGTTCCCAATGGCCGCCAGCCGTCCTACATCGCCGATCATCGCAAGCGATTGCGCTCCCGGTTCATGACCGGCGGTGCCGGCGCGGTGCCGGATTACGAACTGCTTGAGCTGGTGCTGTTCCGGGCGATCCCGCGGCAGGACGTGAAGCCGCTGGCGCACGCGCTGCTCGACCGGTTCGGCGATTTCAACGGCGTGGTGTCGGCACCGCCCGAGCGGCTGCGCGAGGTTTCGGGCGTCGGCGAAGCGGTGGTGCAGGAGCTCAAGATCGTCGAGGCCGCCGCCCAGCGCCTTGCCCGCGCCCGGGTGATCCGCCGCGATGTGATCTCGTCCTGGGACGCTTTGCTCGATTATTGCCACACCACGATGGCGCACCGCGATGCCGAGCATTTTCGGGTGCTGTTTCTTGACCGGCGCAATGCGCTGATCGCCGATGAAGAGCAGGCGCGCGGCACGGTCAACCACGTGCCGGTCTACCCGCGCGAAGTGGCCAAGCGGGCGCTGGAGCTGAGCGCCTCCGCGCTCATTCTCGTGCATAACCACCCGTCCGGCGACCCCACACCTTCTGAGAGCGATATCACGATGACGGCGCGGATCCAGACTGCGCTGGAGGCGTTGGAGATCACGTTGCACGACCACCTGATCATTGGCCGTTCGCGCGAGCTCAGCTTTCGCGATCAGGGGTTGATCTAGACCCTATTCCACCCAGATTTCGACCCGGCGGTTCACTTGCCGGCCCCAGTCGGTATCATCGCAGGCCATCGGCAACGCCTCGCCAAACCCGTCGGTTTCGATGGTGACATGGGCGGGGTCGAACACTTCCGTCTCTGCCAGAACCGCATCGCGCACCGCATCGGCGCGCCGTTGCGACAGCCTCAGATTTACCGCGGCATCGCCCTGCCCGTCGCTGAACCCGACAAAAACCAGCCGCCGCCCGTCAAACTGCCCCGCCTCCAGCGCGGCGGCGAGCAGGGCCACGTTGGCGCGCGACGGGGTATCGAGCGCGGCCGAACCACCGCGGAACCGGAAGGTAAGCGTGAGCCGCTGCTTACCGTCAAACAGCGCGACCATGCGTTTCAGCTCGTCGAGCGCCACCTCTGTTCCGGCCGCCTGGATCGCGTTCGATAACCGCTCGCCTTGCGCGGCGAGCGCCACCTCGTCGAGCGCCTGGTCGACAAATCCGGCGCGGCGGGTCACCAGTTGGGCGCTGGTCGAACGCATGTAGACAAGGAAGTCGCGCGCCAGCTTCGGCAAGCGACGACCGGGCAGATAGAGATACATCGGTGCCGTCAGCGGGTAATCACCCGCCTTCACCGCAGCGCGGCTGGCCTCGACATCGAAGGCGCAGTCGCCGGTCAGCGTAATCACCTCCGACAATCCGGCCTGCGAGAGCGTGGTGATGCCGATACCGAACGGATCTTCCGCCATCGCCTCGACCAGCCCGCGCAGAGTGCCGTGCAGCGCGAAGGTGTCGGACAGGGTTTCGCCCGCGGCGGCCACCACATTGTCGACAAACAGCGCGCCGATGCCGGAGCCGGGCTCGGTCAGGTGCAGCGTGATCGGCGCATCCTCACCGCCAAGCTCGGACCAGCGCGTGATCTTGCCGGCATAGACCCGGGCCAGCTCGTCCATGGTGAGCCGCCGGACCGGGTTGCCGGGGGCGACGATCGGCACCAGCGCATCGCGGGCGAGCACCCGGAATTGCCGGGTGCCGCGCAGATCGCCCAGCCCCGCTTCGCGCGCCATCATGCGCTCTGCCGTAGTGACCTCGCGCAGCGAAAGCACCATGTCGGCTTCTTCGCCAAGCAGATCGGCAAAGCCCTCCGAAGAGGTGGTGAGGCGCACCGTGATCCGGGCGGCTTCGCTGCCCCCGGTCTGGTCAAAAAGCCTGTAATAGAGACCGATTCCGACCAGTTCTTCGCGGGTCAGCGCATAGCCGGAATTGAGCGCGAAGCCCTCGATCAGGGATGGAATCAACACCTCGCCCATCGACTGCGCCCCGGACAGGGTGAACTCGGCCACGTAGTTGCCCAGCGTCGGGCAGGCCGGGCCATCGCAATTCACGCCAGAGCCATCGACGGTGAGGATGCCGAACTCGGTCTCGACCCGGTAGAACTCGCCGTCAAAGCCAAGCAACGTGCCGTTGATCTCAAGCGAGCCATCGCGCGAGGTCAGCGTGACATCATCGGCGATGCCCGGCAGGACATGCATCAAATGAAAAAGTGCGGCGATAACCGCCGCACGAAGGATTTTCATGTCTGCCCCCGGGCGATGTCAGTTTGTTCGCGCGAGTTTCAGGTCTTGGGGCAGGTTTTTCAACACCAGATATTCACCCACGGCGTCGCAGCCCGGCACGATCATCGTCAGCGGCTGCATCGTCGGGGCACGGCCGGGATTGGTGCGCAGGATCTTGCCTTCGATCTCGCTTCCGCAGGTGTTTTCCATCACCTGGGCCTCAACCGACACGTCAGGTTCCGCGCCGTCCGCCATCAGCGACGCCGGGAAGGTATAGACGTCGGCGGCATAGCCGGCGGCCGAGCCGCCAAGGACCGAAACAAATCCGCCCGTGCCCGCTGTGGCCGCCTCCGGCGTGGCGGGCGTGTCGGCCCAGATATGGCCGGGCTCGCCATAGCTCGCGCCATGTTCCAGCGCGTGAAGCTGAAGTCCGGTCGCGCCTTTCCACACCAGCGCGACGCGCTCGTAATCGGCAAAGTCCGGGACCTGCACCTGTGCTGTCACTACCTGCCCGTCAGCCGTGGTCAGGGTAAAAATCGCATCCTCGGCCATGGCCGGCGCGAGAAAAGACAGATCGCCATCGGGGCCCAGCTGCTCGGAGAACGTCATCCCGGCATGGTCGAAGGTAGCGCCCTCGCCCGAATTGCAGGGCGCGTTGACAGAAATGGCCACCTGCGCGGCCATGTCGGCGACGGCCTCAAACGTGATATCGCAACTGGGCAGCGGCGGCGTCGGCTCGCTGGCCATGTCGCCAAGATCTTCGGCGGCCGCGAGAGTGACGGGCTGGGCCTCGTCAGCCGGGGCGACCTGGGCCTCGGGCGCCATGTCAACGGCGGCGATCCTGTCGATGGAAGCCGGATCGGTGGCGGCAAAAATGGTATTAGGAATCGACGCGGACCGGGTGACATCCGCGACGGAGGCATTTTGCGCGGCAAACATGTCGGGCACCGAACCTTCGCTCAAGACCCGGTCAGGCATGGCTGGCTCGGGCGAAGCGGCGGCCACGTCCGCGACCGGCTCCACCACATCGGTGGCGGCAATTTCGGGTTCTTCGGCTGCTTGCGGTGCAAGCTCTGCTGCGGCCTCCAGCTCTTCGGGCGCAGGCTCCAGCACGTCCGGAGCGGGGTTTGCGACCGTGTCGGCCACGGCCGCTTGTTCAGTTTCTGCGGGGGCACTGGGCAACGGCGCAATCATCGCTGCCGAGGCGGCGACCGGAGCGGCGCCGGGCGCCTTGGTCTCTGCCGCATTCGTGCTGCGCTGCATGAAATGTCCGGCGGCACCGGCAATCATCAGGGCCGCGACGGCCGTATACACGCGCTTTCTGTCAAGCCCGGCTGCCTTTTGCTTCAGATCGGCGAACATCACGCCCTCCCATTTACTCCATCGGCTGACAATCTCGCGCAGCAATACGCCGAAGAAATGAACAGAAGGTGACCTTTTCCGGCTTTGTTTCAATTTTGGAAAACGCCAGAAATTCCATTGGAAACAGAGTGTTTACGGAGTCCGCCGCCACATCTCCGCCACGATCTGGCGGCCCGGCAGCCTTTCAGCCGCCGGGGGGAAAGGGCCCGGTTTGCTCAGCGAAAACGCCGGTCAGAACGCACCGTGGCAATGCTTGAACTTCTTGCCGGAGCCGCAGGGGCAGGGATCGTTGCGGCCGGGATTGCCCCACGTTTCGGGCTTGTTTTCGTCAAACCCGGCGACGGCGAGGCCCTTGGGAAGCTCAGCCTTGCCGGTGATCTTTTCAGCGGCCTTGCGCTGGGCATCGGCCAGTGCCTGCTGCTGCTGGGCCATCTGCTGGACCAGTTGCTCCTGCTCTTCGGGCGACATCGGGCGCACCTGGCCGAGCTTCTGGGTCACATCGGCGCGCAGGCTGTCGAGCATACCCTCGAACAACTGGAAGCTCTCGGTCTTGTATTCGTTCAGCGGATCGCGCTGGGCGTAGCCGCGGAAGCCGACAACCGAGCGCAGGTGCTCAAGCGTGAGCAGGTGCTCGCGCCATTTGGCGTCGATGGTTTGTAGCAGGATCTGCTTTTCGATCGTGCGCATGGTCTCGGCGCCGAAGGCCTCGGCTTTCTCGGCCATCTGCTTGTCGGTCGCCTCGCTGATCCGCTCACGGATCGCCTCGTCGTCCACGCCCTCTTCCTTGGCCCAGTCGATGATCGGCAGGTCGATGTTGAGCTTTTCGAGGACGGCGGCGTAGAGCCCCTGGGTATCCCATTGCTCGGCATAGGTCTTGGCCGGCATGTGGGCATCAACGAGATCGTCGATCACCTGGTGGCGCATGTCTTCGGTCACGTCCGAAAGGTCAGTGGATTTCATGATGTCGAGCCGCTGGCTGAAAACCACCTTGCGCTGGTCGTTCATCACGTCATCGAACTTCAAGAGCTGCTTGCGGATGTCGAAGTTGCGCCCCTCGACCTTGCCCTGCGCCCGTTCGAGGCTCTTGTTCACCCACGGGTGCACGATGGCCTCGCCTTCCTTCATGCCGAGACCAGAGAGCACCTTGTCGAGCCGTTCCGAACCGAAGATGCGCATCAGGTCGTCTTCGAGACTGAGGAAGAAGGCCGAGCGTCCGGGGTCGCCCTGACGGCCGGAACGGCCACGGAGCTGGTTGTCGATCCGGCGGCTTTCGTGGCGTTCGGTGGCGAGCACGAAGAGGCCGCCGGCATCCTTGACCTTCTGTTCCTCGTCGGCGTGTTCGGCCTCGATCCGGGCACGCACTTCGTCGGGGTTTGCCTCCGGGTCGGCGGTCAACGCCTCAAGCACCTTCATCTCGACGTTACCGCCGAGTTTGATGTCGGTGCCGCGGCCGGCCATGTTGGTGGCGATGGTCACCGCGCCAAGTTTGCCTGCGTCGCCGACGATCTGCGCTTCCTGCTCGTGCTGTCGGGCGTTGAGCACATTGTGGGCAATGCCCGCCGCCTTGAGAAGCTCCGACAGGGATTCGGATTTCTCGATCGAGGTGGTGCCGACGAGCACCGGCTGGCCCTTGGCATTGGCTTCCTTGATGGTCTCGACAACGGCATCGTATTTTTCCTGCGCCGTGCGATAGACGGCATCATGGTCGTCGATCCGCGTGATCGGCACGTTGGTGGGCACTTCGACCACGCCGAGCTTGTAGATGTCGTCAAACTCCTCGGCTTCGGTGAGCGCCGTGCCGGTCATCCCGGCGAGCTTGTCATACAGGCGGAAATAGTTCTGGAAGGTCACGCTGGCGAGCGTCACGTTTTCGGGCTGGATGTTGCAGCCTTCCTTGGCCTCGATTGCCTGGTGCAAGCCTTCCGAAAGCCGCCGCCCGGCCATCATCCGTCCGGTGAACTCGTCGATCAGAACCACTTCGCCGTTGCGAACGATGTAATCCTTATCCTTCTGGAAGAGCTTGTGCGCGCGCAGGCCCTGGTTGACGTGGTGCACGATCGTGGTGCTCTCGGGATCGTAGAGCGTTTGGCCTTCGGGAAGCAGCCCGGCCGCATGAAGCCGTTGCTCAAGAAACTCGTTGCCCTCGTCGGTATAGGTGACGCTGCGGGTCTTTTCATCGAGGGTGAAGTGATCGTCCTGCACTTCGGGGATGATCTTGTCGATGGTTACGTAAAGCTCCGACCGGTCGTCGCTCGGGCCGGAAATAATCAGCGGCGTGCGCGCTTCGTCGATCAGGATCGAGTCAACCTCGTCGACGATCGCAAAGTAATGGTCGCGCTGATACATCTGGTTCAGCTCCGACTTCATGTTGTCGCGCAGGTAGTCGAAACCAAGCTCGTTGTTCGTCGCGTAGGTTATATCGGCGGCGTAGGCTTGCTGCTTTTCGGAGTCGGGCTGCTGCGGGTAGACCACGCCGGTGGTCATGCCAAGCTGGGCATAGACCTTGCCCATCCAGTCGGCGTCGCGCTTGGCGAGGTAATCGTTCACGGTGACGATATGCACGCCCTTGCCGGTGAGCGCGTTGAGGTAGGCGGGGAAGGTGGCGACAAGGGTCTTGCCCTCGCCGGTTTTCATCTCGGCGATGTTACCCTGGTGCAGGAAGATGCCGCCCATGAGCTGCACGTCGAAGGCGCGCAGGCCGAGCGCCCGCTTGGCGGCTTCGCGGCAATTGGCGAAGGCCTCGGGCAGCAGGGCCTCAAGGCTTTCACCATCGGCCACCCGCTTTCTGAATTCGGCGGTCTTTTCAATCAGCCCTTCGTCGGTCAGCACCTGGAAATCCGCTTCCAGCGCGTTGATCTGCTCGACAATCGGGCGGGTGGCCTTGACCTTGCGATCGTTCGGGGTGCCAAAGACCTTTTTGGCGATTTTTCCGATACCCAGCATGTTTTCTCCGCCCGATGGGGTTCTTGTTCACGTAATCGCGCGGAGCGCTTGCCCGTCTGCGCGCGGCCCCATATCAAGGGCACGAGCACGGCCCCCCGCGAGACCCTTGCGATGTAAGGGTCAGGGTCGGAATAGTCAACGACACCGGGCCATCGGCCCAGATGAGGATATCCATGAAAACTCTGGTCAAACGCAGCTCCCTTGTCATGGGCGCGGCAATGTCGCTCCTGCTCGCCGCGCCGCTGAGCGCGCAAGACGCCGACGCGACCGAGACAGCACCCGAAGCAACCGAGAAAATGGCCGTTGACGCCAACACGGTTCTGGCCACCGTGAACGGGGAAGACATCACCATGGGCCATGTCGTGGCCGCGCGGCTGACCCTGCCCGAACAATACCAGGCGCTGCCCAACGAGGTGTTGCTCGAAGGGCTGATCGACCAGCTCATCCAGCAAACGGTTCTGGGGCAGGCGATGGGCGAAATGTCGCGCCGGGCGCAGATCCAGCTCGACAACGAGCGCCGCGCCATCGCCGCGACCGAAACGCTCGACTCGGTGATCTCTGACGCCGTCGACGACGAAAAGCTGCAGGCGGCCTATGACGCCGAATATGCCGATGCCGAGCCGACGCAAGAGTGGAACGCCTCGCATATCCTCGTGGAAACCGAGGAAGAGGCAGCCGACCTGATCGTGAAGCTCGAAGGCGGCGCCGATTTCGCCGAGCTGGCGAAGGAGTTTTCCACCGGCCCGTCAGGCCCGTCGGGCGGTGAACTGGGCTGGTTCAGTGCCGGCATGATGGTCAAGCCTTTCGAAGACGCGGTTCAGGGCATGGAAGACGGTGCCGTGAGCGGCCCGATCCAGACCCAGTTCGGCTGGCATGTCGTCAAGCTCAACGAGAGCCGGATGAAGGGAGCCCCGGCGCTTGAGGAAGTGCAGGGCGACATCATCGCCAAGCTCCAGGATGACGCCGTGGAGCAAGCCCTTGCTGCGCTACTGGAAGCCGCCACCATCGAGCGGGTCGATCTTGAAAAGATTGATCCGGCCGCGGTTAGCGACCTCGCAATTCTCGATTGATCCATCTGAAAGGCGCGCCCCATGGGCAAGAAAGCGAAAATCCACAAGCTTGAGAAAAAGGTGGCCAAGCTCAAGGCGCGGCTGGAACAGGCCGAGATCCATACTCATGTGGTTTCGCCACTGGCGCCAAAGAGCGGTTTTCCGCACCTGCCGGTGATCGGCGGCGCGCGGTTTTCAGCGGTCAAGGCCGGGGTGCGCTATCCCGGCCGGGTCGATGTGATGCTGGTGGAGCTTGATCCGGGCACGTCGGTGGCGGGGGTGTTTACACGCTCCGCCACCCGCTCGGCGCCGGTGCGCGACTGCCAGGCCAAGATTGGCTCGGACCCGTCGGCAGGCGCCGCGTTCATCGTCAACTCGGGCAATTCCAACGCCTTTACCGGCGCAAGTGGCGAGAAGGCCGTCGAAGCCATTACCGCGCAGGTTTCCGAAGTCACCGGTGTGCCTGCAAACAGGGTCTATTCCGCCTCAACTGGCGTGATCGGCGAGCCGCTGCCGTTTGAGCGGATCACCGCGAAGATCGAGGAACTGCACGGCACGATGTCGCCCGATGCAATCGAGCTGGCCGCCCGCGCGATCATGACCACCGACACCTACGCCAAGGGGTCGGGCGCGGAGATCAAGATTGGCGATAGAACCGTGCGCATCGCCGGGATCGCCAAGGGATCGGGCATGATTGCCCCGGACATGGCGACGATGCTGGTCTACATATTCACCGATGCCGCGGTGGAACAGGCACTCTTGCAGGAGATTCTGTCGGATCTCACCGATAAGACCTTCAACAACATCACCGTCGACAGCGATACCTCGACCTCCGACACGCTGCTGCTCGCCGCCACCGGCACTTCGGGCGTGACGATCACCGAAGACACCGCCGCTTTCGTCGAGGCGCTGCACAAGGTGATGCTCGATCTCGCCCACCAGGTGGTGCGCGACGGTGAGGGCGCGACGAAGTTCGTCGAGATCCGGGTCACGGGTGCGGCCTCCGACGCCGATGCCCGCACCCATGCGATGGCGATCGCCAATTCGCCGCTGGTCAAGACCGCCATTGCCGGAGAAGACCCGAACTGGGGCCGGGTCGTGATGGCGATCGGCAAGTCGGGGGCCGCGGCCGAACGCGACAAGCTGTCGATCCATTTCGGCGATATCCTTGTCGCCTCTCAGGGCTGGGTCTCGCCCGCCTACCGCGAAGACGAGGGCGCGGCCTACATGAAGAACGAAGAGCTAGTGATCGCGGTCGACCTCGCGCTCGGCAAGGGGTCGGCAACGGTCTGGACCTGCGATCTCACGCATGGCTACATCCAGATCAACGCGGATTACCGGTCGTGAAGATCGTTCTGGTCTCGGCCGTAGCGCTGATCGACATCGACGGGCGTGTGCTGATCGCCCAGCGCCCGGAAGGCAAGCCGATGGCCGGGCTATGGGAATTTCCCGGCGGCAAGGTCGAGGCCGATGAAACACCCGAGGCGGCCCTGATCCGCGAGTTGCACGAGGAGTTGGGGATCGACACCCGCGCCTCGTGCCTGGCGCCGCTGGCCTTCGCCAGCCACAGCTACGACACCTTCCACCTGCTCATGCCGCTCTTTGCCTGCCGCCGTTGGGAGGGCACGGTCATGCCGCGCGAGGACCAGCAGCTTGCCTGGGTCCGGCCGAACGCGCTGCGCGACTATCCTATGCCACCCGCCGATGAGCCACTCATCCCGATCCTGCGAGACTGGCTGTGAGGCCCCTCTGCCCCCGCTGGTAATAATATGTTTACAATGTGCCGAATATTAAGGCATTATTACCCTGTAGCTGGGGGGCATACGAACATGGTTAGAACGATCACCGTCGGGAGCTATATCTCGATCCAGGGCATGTATGTCCGCGACCTTGACGACGGGCGCATGGTTGTGCGCGTCGGACGGCAGGAGTTCGTCGGCCGCCCGGTTTCGGCCAGGGCTGCCTGAGCCTTCATTCATCTCGATCCAATAGAAAAGGGGCGCTCCCGAGCGCCCCTTTTTTGGTCCGTTTCGAGCCGAATCACTCGAGCGTGCGCTCGACTTCCTCGCGCTCGAAGATCTCGATCACGTCCTGCGGACGGATATCGTCGTAGTTCTCGAAGGCCATGCCGCATTCCTGGCCGGAATGCACTTCCTTGACCTCGTCCTTGAAGCGCTTGAGCGTTTTCAGTGTGCCCTCGTGGATCACCACGTTGTCGCGCAGAAGCCGCACACCGGCAGACCGGCGGGCCACGCCCTCGGTCACGAGGCAGCCTGCAACCTTGCCGACGCCAGAGACCTTGAAGACCTCCTTGATCTCGGCATAGCCGATGAAGTTTTCGCGCACTTCGGCCGAGAGCAGGCCAGACGCGGCGGCTTTCACATCGTCCACAAGGTCGTAGATCACCGAATAATAGCGGATCTCGACGCCCTTCTGGTTGGCGCTGTTGCGCGCAGGCGCGTTGGCCCGGACGTTGAAGCCGATGACCGGCGCGCCGGAAGCTTCGGCAAGACCGATATCGGTCTCGGTGATGGCGCCGACACCGTAGTGCAGCACCCGCACGCGAACCTCGTCGTTGCCGATCTTCTCCATCGCCTGAACGATGGCCTCGGCAGAGCCCTGCACATCGGCCTTCACGAGAATCGGCAGTTCCTTGACGCTCTCATCGGCCTTGGCTTGCGCAAGCAGTTGCTCAAGCGAGGTGCCCGCGCCAGCGGCTGCGCGTTTGTCTTTCGCGGCCTGATGACGGTATTCGGCAATCTCGCGCGCCTGCGCCTCGGTCTCGACCACGTTGAGCACGTCGCCCGCTTCCGGGGTGCCGTTGAGGCCAAGCACCTCGACCGGAACCGACGGACCGGCTTCGGCAACCCGTTCGTTGCGGTCGTTCTCCATGGCGCGAACCTTGCCCCATTGCTCGCCGACAACAAAGATATCGCCCTGACGGAGCGTGCCGTTCTGGATCAGAACGGTGGCGACGGGACCACGGCCCACATCAAGCTGGGCCTCGATCACCGCACCCTGAGCGGCGCGATTCGGGTTCGCCTTCAACTCGAGAATCTCGGATTGCAGCGCAATCGCTTCCAGCAGCGTATCGAGCCCCTGGCCGGTCTGCGCCGAAACTTCAACATCCTGCACGTCGCCTGACAGCCCCTCAACGATCACTTCGTATTGCAGCAGTTCGGTGCGCACCTTGTCGGGATTTGCGGCCGGCTTGTCGCACTTGTTGATCGCAACGATCATCGGGACCTTGGCGGCCTTGGCGTGGTTGATCGCCTCGACAGTCTGCGGCATCACCGAATCGTCGGCGGCAACCACCAGCACGACGATATCCGTCACCTGCGCCCCGCGGGCACGCATCGAGGTAAAGGCGGCGTGGCCGGGCGTGTCGAGGAAGGTCAGAAGCTGGCCACTGTCGGCCTTCACCTGGTAGGCGCCGATATGC
>SWCA01008104.1_pt1 | contig 11312 bp, 7 predicted proteins | sample 4692961 | NCBI WGS metagenome assembly SWCA01 (sample SAMN10267275, study PRJNA491770) | bioreactor metagenome | isolation source: DHS bioreactor inoculated with | place: Japan: off Shimokita Peninsula
TTTACTTTTTTTAATATCTGTAACTCTAAAGTTTCTTTCTACTGTTCCGTTAGGATAATAGTTTTTGTATATCTTTAGCTGCCCGTCAACATAAAAGCCTTTGTGAAGTAATTGTCCACTGCTATAAAAGTCTTCAATAAAACCATTAGCAGCATAGCCATTTTCATCATTTCGTACAGTATCTCTTCCAAGCATCATGTTTAATGGCTCATACATTTGAATACCAAATTTTTGATCAATTACTTCTTCTGGAGCATAACTTTTAGATTGAGCAAAAAAAGTTGATGTTTTTAATACTAAAATAGTAACTAAGGTAATATAAAATATTTTCATGTGTTTTGAATTTTTATTTTTTTGTTACGGAATTTACCTCATTTGGGTTATGTTTTTCTTTATATACAAGTTTAGCAATTTTAATATTAAAAACACCAAAAATTATCGTCATAATTGGGCTTAAAATATTGAAAAAACAATACATAAAATAATCGCCTGTTGCCACACCTAAAACTCCTGAGTGATAAGCTCCGCAAGTATTCCAAGGAATAAGTACAGATGTAACTGTTCCCGAATCTTCGAGTGTACGGCTCAATACTTTTGGATGAAGTTCTCTTTCTTTGTATATTTTGCTAAACATTTTTCCAGGAACAACAATTGCCAAATATTGGTCGGAAGCGGTTACATTAAACGTTACACAAGTAACAGTAGTAGTAGCTATTAAAGAACCTGTAGATTTTGCTAATGGAATTAATGTATTAGTAATGGTTTTCAACATGCCTGTTTTTTCCATTACTCCTCCAAAAATCATTGCACAAATAATTAACCAAATGGTTCCTAACATACCATTCATTCCTCCTGTTTCCAACAATTCATTTACCAACTCGTTTTCTGTGGGAATACTCATATCTGTTGTCATAGCATTTACAATAACTTCATAAGCAGCTTCAAAAGTTAATGAAGTGCTTTCTGCCAACGCAACAATTAAATCTTGTTGAAAAATAAGAGCAAACAAACCACCTAATAAACTACCAATAAACAAAGCTGGAATAGCATCCACTTTTTTCACAATCAACAATATTACAACAACAGGAACTAAAAATAACCAAGGTGTAATTACTATTTTTGATGCTATAGCTGTTTTTAACTCATTTACATCTGTAACATTACCAACCGATTCAAATGTAAATCCAATAACTAAAAATATAAGTAACGTAATAGCAATGGATGGTACAGTCGTTAATGCCATATATTTAATGTGCGTAATTAAATCTGTACCTGCCATTGCAGGGGCAAGATTGGTAGTATCCGACAAAGGCGACATTTTATCTCCAAAATAAGCTCCTGAAAGAATTGCTCCTGCCACCATTCCTTTATTAAACCCTAATACATCTCCAATTCCTATTAAAGCAATACCAACCGTTGCTGCGGTTGTCCATGAACTACCTGTTGCCAAAGAAACAACTGCACAAATAATACAGGTGGCTACTAAAAAGATTTTTGGATGAAGTATATCTAACCCATAATAAATCATTGCAGGTACTACTCCGCTTATCATCCATGTTCCGGCTAAAGCACCAATTAATAATAAAATAATAAGTGCAGGTAAGGCAGATTTTATACTTTTTACAATTCCCTTCTGAATAGATATCCATGTATATCCGTTGTACATTCCTATAGCAGCAGCAACTGATCCAGCAAGCAATAAAACTATTTGATTTGCTCCGCCTAATGCATTATCTCCAAAAACCAACACTACATTTATCACTAAAAGTAGTACTAAAACTACTATTGGAATTAATGCTTGAAATAAATTTGGTTTTTTTACGGACTCCATGTACAATTTTTATGAAGCGTAAATGTAAAAATAAATTGTGGAACTAAAAAAATGATTGATGGGTTTGTTAGAATTTCTATTTTTCAATAGATTCATTATCCCAAATGTTTTTTGAAATACTAACACCATTTTTAGAGTAATAAACTCCACCCCATTTATAAAAAATTCTTTCATAAACATCTGCATGATCTCCAGTAACTTTAATTCTTCTAATTACAATTGCATTACCTGTTTCTCTTTCTTCTTCGGTAATTCCTTGTGGGTATTTTTTATCAAACTGATCTAAGTTACTCGATAATTTCTTTTCTCCAACATAAACATCATATACTTCTTCTAATGCTTTGGTTGATTTTTCAATTTGTTTGGCATTTAATTGAGATTGATAATCTGTATAAAACTGCTTCTCTTTTTGTAATTGTTTCTCCGCATTTATAGTTCTTTGCAATTGTTCTTTGGTTGGTTTGTTTAACAATTCCTTTTGGGCAATTGCTTCTTGTTCATTTTTTGAACGTTTAAAGTCAGCATCTTTCTGATATTTTTGTTGCTCTTTATTTAACTGAGTTTTATAATCTTTTAATTCAGCAGTTGCTTTATCATTTTTTTGCTTTTCTTCGGCTATTCTTTTCTCATTATATTCCATATAAAGCAGTTTATCTGCAGCTACTTTTTCTGCTTTAGCTTTATGTTTTTTAGTCTGTTCTATTTGCATTAAAGCTATTTGGTCAGCATATTTTTGAAGTTCTCTTCTGTTGTCTTCCACTTTTTGCAATGAGGCATTTATTCTAACTTCTTCTAAAGTTGCTAAATCTTTACTATACTTTTTCACATCAATCTCTCTATCTTTTCTTCTTGCCTCATAATCTTTTTGGTTCTGTTGAATAGTAGTTTGTTGATTGTCTATTGCTTCTTGATTTTTTTGTCTCTTTTTATCTGCATTTTCTATCATTATCCACCTGTCTTCCTGAATGTCGCTTTTATAAGAATATAACTCTTCTACTTTTTGTTGATATCTAGGCTCATTGTCTTTAGCATATTTACTCATATTATCTTTTTGCTTATTAGCATAAGTGTGTGCCTCTTTTGTTTTATCGTTAGCCGTTTTAATGTTGTTTAATTGTTGTTGATTGTAGTATGCTTTATCACTTTGTAGTTGCTTTTCATTTTCTAAATATTTCTTGTCGCCATCTTTTTGCATTTTTTCAACTTGCTCGTAAGTTGCTAAAATTTCGTCTTGAGCCTCATTGGTTTTGTCAACATTGTATTTAATTCTAATTTCCTCTTGTTTGTTATAAGATGCTTTATCGGCCTGTAATTCTTTTTCATTTTCAAGGTATTTTTTATCTCCTTCTTTTTGCATTTTCTCAATTTGCTCGTAAGTTGCTAAAATTTCCTCTTGAGCTTTATTGGTTTTCTCTTTACTTGTTGATACTCTTATTTCTTCTTGTTTATTGTAAATAGCTTTATCTTCAGCTAAAACTCTATCCTTGTCTTTTTCTTTATCTTCCCAAATCTTCTTCATCATTGCTTCAATCTCTTTCTCTCTTTTATCATCAATTTTAGCTCTACTTCCCGGTGGTGGAGTATTATTTTTAACCACTACTTCTTTCTCCTCTTTTTCTTTAGCTAACTTATCCAACATTGCCTCAATTTTCACTAATTGATCTTTAGGATATTGCTCCCCTTCAAACAATACTAATGCTTCTTTGTATTTGTCTTTAGCATTTTCATACTTATTTAATAAGAACAATTTGTCTGCATCAAAAATAAGTTGGTCATACTTTTCTCTTTTTGCCTTTAAAGCCAACGCTTCACTTTTATTTTTACGTTGTTCCTCAGCAATTTGAGCTAAAATATTATTTATTTCTTCAATTTTTTGTTGTGGATAAGCTTCACTAGGCATAATGCTCAACGCTTTTTTGTAAAAGCTTTTTGCTGTTTCGTAAGATTTAGAACCAAAATTATCATCACCCATTTTTATAAAACTATCATACTCTGCTTTTTTCTGATCCTGAGCATTTGGCTTAACCGTAATTTGTTCCTTAATTTTAGCTGCCAATATTTTTTCTATCTCATCAATCTGGTTTTTAGGATAAGTTTCTGAAGATTTAAGAGCAAGAGCATCTTTATATTTGACCTTAGCTTGATCGTAATTTTCAGATTTAAAAGCATCATCAGCACTAGCAATTAAAGCATTGTATTTATCGTTTTTCTCTTTTTCTGCTAATGCTTTTGCTTTAGCTACATCTATGGCTTTTAATTGATTCTTAGGATATTCTTCATTCGGATAAATCATTAATGCCTCTTGATATTTTTGAGTGGCTTTATCAAACTTATCTCCATAAAAATCGGCATCAGCTTGGGCAATTACCGCCTGATAGTATTCTCTTTTCTTTTTCTCTGCTTCTTTCTCTAATTCAGTTTCAGCAGATTGTTGAGCTAATTTTGCTAATAAATCATCAATCTCTTTAATTTTATTTTTAGGATATTGTTCATCAGGTTTAATCCCTAATGCTTCATTATACTTACCTTTAGCAGTCTCATAATTTTTACTTGATAAAGCATTGTCGGCAGCAGTGATCAGAGTATTATACTTTTCTTGTTTGGCTTTTTCAGCAGCTTCTTTACCTGCTAATTCAGCTAATATACCTTCAATTTCATTTATTTTATTCTTAGGGTATTGTTCGTTTGGCTTTAACCCTAATGCCAAGTTATACTTTTCTTTAGCCTGATCGTAAGATTTATCATTAAAAGCCTTATCAGCCAAAGCTATCCAACTATTATAATTTTCAGTTTTTTCTAAATCAGCTATTCTAGCTCTTTCTTCTTCCACTTTCTTTTTAACTATTTCAGCCAAAATGCCATCAATTTCTGTCAGCTTATCTTTAGGGTATTGCTCGTTTGGCTTAACTCCTAGTGCTTCATTGTATTTTCCTTTTGCTGCATCATACGATTTTTCAGCAAGAGCTTTATCTGCTGCTGCTATGACTGCATTGTATTTTTCATCTTTCTCTTTTTGAGCCATCATAGCAGATTCCTCTTCTGCTTTTTTACGAGCAATTTCTGCTAAAATCCCTTCAATCTCATTAATTTTATCTTTAGGATATTGCTCTTCTGCTTTAATTCCTAATGCTTCATTATATTTACCCTTAGCTGTTTCGTAATCTTTTGCTCCAAGAGCTTTGTCTGCTGCTGCTATAGCTGCATCATACTTTTGTTGATTTGCTTTTTCTGCTGCTTCTTTTTTAGCCAATTCTGCTAATAAACCCTCAATTTCTGTCAGTTTTGTTTTAGGATATTGTTCATCAGGTTTTACTCCTAATGCTTCATTATATTTCCCCTTAGCTGCATCATAAGATTTATCAGCTAATGCTTTATCTGCTGCTGCTATTGCTTCATCATACTTTTCTTGTTTGGCTTTTTCTTCTGCCTCTTTTTTAGCAATTTCTGCTAATAGTCCTTCAATTTCTGTCAATTTTATTTTAGGATATTGTTCATCAGCCTTCAATGTTAATGCTTCATTGTATTTACCTTTGGCTGCCTCATAATCCTTTGCTGCAAGTGCTTTATCTGCTGCTGTTATTGCTGCATCATACTTTTCTTGATTTGCTTTTTCTTCAGCTTCTTTCTTAGCTAATTCAGCTAAAACACCATCAATTTCTGCAATTTTATCCTTAGGGTATTTTTCTTCAGGTTTTACAACTATTGCTTCATTGTATTTGCCTTTAGCATCTTCGTAATCTTTTGCTCCAAGAGCTTTATCTGCTGCCGAAATTAAGGCGTTATACTGCTCTGTCTTCGCTTTTTCTTCAGCTTCTTTCTTAGCCAACTCTGCTAATAAACCCTCAATTTCTGTCAATTTTGTTTTAGGATATTGTTCATCAGGTTTTACTCCTAATGCCTCATTGTATTTCCCCTTAGCTGCATCATATTCTTTTGCCGCTAATGCTTTATCAGCCGCTGCAATTGCTGCATTATACTTTTCTTGTTTAGCTTTTTCTTCGGCTTCTTTTTTAGCAATTTCTGCTAATGCCGCTTCAATTTCTTTTAATTTTGTTTTAGGGTAGGCTTCAAAATCTTTAAGTGCTGCAGCTTTCTGAAAATCTATTTTTGCTTTTTCATAATCTTTATTAATCATATAAGCATCACCCGAAGTAATTAAGTCAGTATATTCTTTGTCAATTTTTTCTTTGTTCTTAATTAAATCATCAATCTCTTTAATTTTATTTTGCGGATAAGCTTCATCAGGTTTATAGCTAATTGCAGCATTGTATTCCATTTTAGCTTTTTCCCAATTTCTTTCACTAAATGCTTTATCGCCTCTTTCAATAGCTGTTGTATATCTAGCATTTGCTTCATTTGCTGCGGCTAATTCATCGGCTATTAACCCTAATTGAAATTGTGGATACGTTTCACTCGGCAATAATTTAGCAGCTTGTTCGTAAAGTGGTTTTGCTTCAGCATACTTTTTAGAATTAAATAATTTGTCTGCGGAAGCTATTACTGTAGCATACTCTTTTTCTTTAGCTTTTCTGGCTGCTTCTTGTTCCTTACGTTTCTGCTCATGATCTTTTTTAAGTTGCTCTAATTCTTTTTGTATAGATTTAGTATAATTTGGATCAAAGTCCATATATCCATAAGCTGGATCGAAAGCTACTTTTGCGATTGGTTTATCTAAAATAGAAACATCTAGCCCCTCAACCTCTTCAAAAAGATTCATTTCCATAGGAAATTCAAAACCATATTTAGCATCTTCTGGCGGTACATTTTTAGTGGAAAATTCAATTTTTTTTCCTGTAAACCCTGGTTTAGAAAATTCTACCAAATAAACAGCATCGGGAGGTAATTCTAATACAAACTCTCCATTTGCTGGAGTATTAATTGTCTTCCACACTGCTCCATTACGTTTGATGGTAATGGTAACTCCTTCAAATCTTTTTTTTGTATCTTCATTTTTTACGGTCCCCTTAACATCTAATTTCCACTGAGCTTTTAACTCAGTAGAATACATCAGCATTGAAATCATCAATACCAATAATAAAATTATATGTTTATTTCTAATCAACATAAAAGATAACTTACAAATATCGTAATTCCATATTAAAAACGAAAATAAGTTTAATAAAGTGTTAAACACTCATTACCATCTTATTAACGATGTATAGATGCAAAAACTGTGAAAATTGAATAACTAATTTAAAAAGATTGCGCAATTACTAGGAAATCAGTTGCTTTAAGTGACGCACCTCCTATTAAACCTCCATCAATATCCGGACTGGCAAAAAGTTCTTTTGCGTTGAATGCATTGCAACTTCCTCCGTAAAGAATAGAACAGTTTTGAGCCACTGCTTCACTATAAAATTCTTTTAATACCTTACGAATAAATGCGTGCATTTCTTGGGCTTGCTCGGCTGTTGCAGTAACTCCTGTACCTATTGCCCATACAGGCTCATAAGCTATTACTACATTTTTAAATTCACTTTCATTCAAATGAAAAAGTCCTTCTTTTAATTGCTGCTCAACTACTTTAAAATGATTGTTTCTCTCTCTTTCTGAAAGCAATTCTCCACAACAAAATATAGGTGATAAACCAACTTCTAACGTTCTGTTTATTTTTTCTGCGATAATTGCATTGGTTTCATGATAATAAGTTCTTCTTTCAGAATGACCAACAATAACATAGGTTGCACCACAAGATTTAATCATTTGTGCTGCTATCTCTCCCGTATAAGCACCTGATACATGTTCTGAACAATTTTGAGCTCCTAAAGCAATTACTGAATTTTCTAATAACTCTCTAAATAATGAAATATATAAAGCAGGTGGATTGATGATTAATTTAACATCGGAAACATTCTTTTCTAATACTTTAATCTCTTGTAGCAATTGTTTAGCTTCATTTAATTGCAAATTCATTTTCCAATTTCCGGCAACTATTTTTTTACGCATGTCTTCAATTATATTGGTAAAATAATGACTTATTTAGCTTACTCTAACCCTTGGATCAAGTATTCCATAAATAATATCTACCACAATATTTACGATTACAAATATGGTTGACGTAAGCAAAACTCCTCCCATAACTATAGGCAAATCGTATTTTGTAAGTGCATCATATAATACCCAACCTAACCCTTTCCAAGCAAATATCATTTCCACAAAAAGTGCTCCCGCTAATAGGCTAGCAAACATTCCTGAAACAGCTGTAACAACTGGATTTAACGCATTTTTAAGTGCATGTTTTATTACTACTACCATTTTAGACAACCCTTTAGCTCTTGCTGTTCTTATGTAGTCTTGAGACATCACATCTAACATAGAACTTCTGGTAAGTTGCAAAATAGCTGAAATTGGTCGAATACCTAATGTAAAAGCAGGCAAGACCAAATTACTTAATTTCAAAATCTCTCCATTACCTAAATCATCGTACTCAAATAAACTACCTGTCATATTAAACAAATTTATTCCTGTAGCTTGTGGCAAGGCAAAACCTATTAACCAAGAAATAATAATAGCTGAATAAAAAGATGGAATAGACATCCCTAATACGGATAAAAATAACAAGGATTTATCTACCCAAGTGTCCTTCATTAAAGAAGTTATAATCCCAAATAAAACCCCAAAAAAAGAAGCAAACAATATAGCAGCAGTTGCTAACACAGCAGTCTCTGGAAGATAATCAAGTAATATTTCTGAAACTTGCCGTTTAGTTTGATAAGACCTTCTCAGATAGGGAGTTTTGACTACTAAAACATTGTTATCTCCAAAAGAAAAAAGAGTAGAATAGGAATATTTATTTTCATCTAAATACAAATAATGTTCTTCTTCTGTACTGTGAACAGAAATAGGCGACAAATCATTCAAGTACATCACAAACTGTGTTGAAAGTGTTTGATCTAATCCTAAATCTTTTTGGATAACTCTTAGCGATTCTTCGTCTGCTCTTTGCCCCATAAGCATACGAGCAGGATCTCCCGGCAATACGTTAAAAAGTAAAAACACTATTGTAATAACCCCAGGTAATACTAATAGTCCGTACAATATTCTTTTAGTGATAAACTGTGACACTATCCGTTATTTTTTTAATATTTGATTTTCAACGTCTTCATAATTTGGCAAATCATTGGCATGCCATTTTGCCAATACTTTCCCTTGTTTTAACAACACTATTCCCGGATTTGCTCTAACAATTGTTTTCAGTGTAATGGCATCGCAAGAATAAAAATCATAATTTACTTGATGTTTACCTTTAAAAATCTCCACATTGTCATTTGATGAAGCTGTTAATCCTATAAAATAATGTCCATTTTTAAAACACTGGTCGGCAAATGTATTAATTTTTTTGATTGCTCGCTCATCCGTTCTTTTAATATCATAAGCTACCATCATAAATAAATATCCCGGATCATTCAAATAATCCTGAGTATAATCGTATTCATCTGCTCCGATTATTGTAAAATCTGTAATGGCTGCTTTATCTCCAATAGAAATAAGTTTGGTGGTCCTATCAGAAAACTCATAGTTTTCATCATCCCAAGGATAGTTGGCTTCTGTAAATTCCTCTACCTTTCCAGTAGTTTTATTTTTATAATAAAAAATATTTTCAAAAACATCTGGTTTGGCTCCTTCAGGTAATTTCATTTGCTCAGGAATACTTTTTCCTATTGCATAAGGCCTGTAATCTTTTACAGGAAGATGATTGTAAGTATAGTTAATAAAAATTAGGGTAATAAGTGTAACCGATGCAATAATTATCCATTGGTTTAATTCATTTTTGAAGAACTTTTTAATAGCATAATATGCTCCAAAACCAATTAAGGTAAATAAAACAGGAAAGTACCACCCAAATACCCATGAAAGTAAAATTACTCCCACCATTCCTCCAGATAAAAGAATAATATCATCTTGCGTGGTATTCAGCTTAATTTTATTTCTATAAAAGAATATTGGAATAAGGAGAACTATTAATGCGAAGTCTTTAAAAAATGATTCCCAAGGTGTTAAACTTCTACCTAAAGAGCCTTTCATAGCATCTCCAAAACAACCGCAATCGGTAACACATTGAACAGGCATTTCTTCTTTATAAACCACAATTTCACTGGTCTCTTCTACTACAACAATCTTACTATCTACTTTAGCTCTTTCTGTCATCCTAGCATGTTCTGGAGAGTTTACTTGTACTTCAGTTAAATTAGTATAGGTTGCAGAAGTATCGCAAGTAGCAGTATGTAAGGTTAAGAAGAAAAACATGATGGTTAGTGCCAATAAAGAATAAAGTGTCAACTTAATTTTAGTAGCAAAAAGCAACATAAAACCAAGAATTACTTCGGCAGCACACATAATAATAGCTATTCCCAAAGCATATTCCATTAAAAATTCTAATGAAAAAGTATCCCAACCGAACCAATCTCTAATTCTGTAAGCTAATGCTCCGTTTTCAAAATATTCTTCTAGTTTATAGCTAAATCCTAAGGTATCATTAGCTTTTATTAATCCGGAAACAATAAATAAAGCTCCAACTAAAATTCTTGACATGGTTACCAATATTTTCATCTGATCAAAATTTTTATTTGTTCTTAAATTCCAGTTTAATTAAAGCAAAAACTGCATAATTTATCATATCGAAATAGTTAGCATCTATTCCCTCAAAATTAATGTTTTGCCTTTGTTGTCTTCTATTTGTTTGGTTCTCAGTAGTTTCATCAAAATTAAATCTGTAAGTGAACTAATTCTCATATCTCTCCAAGCCTCACCATAATCGTGATTTTTGTTTTGCATCAATTCTTTTGCTTCTAAAAAATATTTTGAATACAATTTTACTGCTTCTTCTTCGGGTAATTCGGTGTTTTCGTTGTAGCCTAATTCTAGCTGAACTAATGCCATAATGCAATAATTTACTATTCCGATGTATTCAGATTTAACATCTTCCTTAATTTTGCTTCACCAACTTCTTCAAGCGTTCTGATTCTTTTTGCTTTAATAAAAATTTGATCGGTTAATGAACTTGTTCGTAAAATTCGCCAAGCACTGCCATAATCTTTCATTTTTTTCGTAAATATGTCAGAGCAAATTTTTATTATCGCATCGTATTGTTTGTCGGTTTTATTCATCTTTATTATTACACATTATATCCATGAAAAAAGAAAAACGGAAAGATACATTATTTAAAAAAAATGCATCTATCCATTTTTATTTTTACATGGAAAATTTAGACGAACCATGCATAATGGGCATATTAAATGTAACTCCTGACTCATTTTTTGATGGTGGTAGCTATCTATCGGAGGAAGAAATTGTTACACAGGTAAAAAAACACTTAGCTGAAGGTGCTGTCATTATTGATGTTGGCGGATATTCTACCAAACCGGGAGCCGCTTTTGTTAGTGAAGAAGAGGAATTGGACAGGGTGTTGCCTATCGTTAAGTTAATTCATCAGGAATTTCCTGAGTGCATTATTTCTATTGATACTTTTAGGAGTGAAATT
>SWCA01008113.1_pt1 | contig 11245 bp, 7 predicted proteins | sample 4692961 | NCBI WGS metagenome assembly SWCA01 (sample SAMN10267275, study PRJNA491770) | bioreactor metagenome | isolation source: DHS bioreactor inoculated with | place: Japan: off Shimokita Peninsula
ATCAGCTAAAACTAACAGGGCAGATGATTTCTGTCGTGAAGTATCTGATCAGTGAAGCGATGGATAATATAGTGGAGCATGCAAACGTCAGTAATGGTTGGATTATGGTACAGAATTATCCGAACAAAGGTTTTTTGGATATCTGCATCCTGGATACCGGACTTGGGTTATTGGGATCTTACAAAGCTTTTGATATAGCAGGTATAAATACTGACATTGATGCTTTGGAGCAGGCCATCAATGGTAATAGCACGAAACAAATTACCGAAACCCGTGGATACGGGATTGATACTTCGCGCAGAATGTTGGTGGATGGATTAAAAGGAAAATATTTTCTTTTTTCCGGATCAGCATTTTACATCTACACGAATGAGCTTGAACAAATTACCCCATTGAACCGTAATGTAAAATGGACAGGAACCATGCTGGCATTGCGTGTTCCTAATTCAGTACCAGTCGGTTTTGATTATACTGCGTATTTGGAATAGATTTTGCGATTTAATAAATAAACAATACTTTTGACCATGATGAAACAAGTCATTAACATACAGGAATATTTACCAACTACGATTACTTCCCGTGACGCGATAGAAGTTTTGAAAAGTCGTTTAGATGTAGTTGACTGTTCTTCGTTCGTTTTTAATTTCTCAGGAATTGATTTTGTTTCCCGCGCTTTCGCAGACGAATTACTGCACTATATCAAGAACAATAATTTCTTAGTTGAATTTGAGAATACCAACAAAAATGTTGCTGAAATATTAAAGGCGGTGAATAAAAATCGAAGCAAAAGAAATAGTTCATTTCATAAAATTGCCGTAACGCAATTCAAGCGCAAGGAAGAACTGAATAATTTCTTATCCTTGATCTAGTCCCAAACCTTCGACAAAGATTTCTTCATTTTCGAAAGACAAGCCCTCCGGGTTTTCAAAAGCTTCCGGCATAAAGCCATTCATTCCAAAATCGAAGGAGTTAATTTTTCCATTTCACAGTACAATTTCAAAAAGACTTAACCTACGCAAGCTCCGGTTAAACCTTTTTGCAATCCCGCATCAACACCTCCAATTTTTGCATTTATTCTATATTCCTTTTCCTTTTGAAAATCTTCCGAAAATAAAAAGGAGTGGTGTTTACAGGTTGGAGATTTCATGAGAGTGTCATATTCCGGGGAAACAGCAAAAATGGCTTACAGTAATACCTCCATCGCTTCATCTATCAGGGAATTATCCAGCTCTTTTAGATAAGCTTGTGTTACTGCAATGTTTTGATGACCCATCGACTCGCTGATGATATCGGTCGAAATTCCTTTTTGTTTCAGACAATTGGCGTAGCTGTGACGTGCAACATAGCTTGATATCGGTTTATTAATTCCGCATACGGCGGCGACTTCTTTTAGTTCCTTGTTGTACAGTCTCAGTATTTTTTTCTTTCGGTTTTCCAATTGAGTTGGCGTCAAATTATCCTTAAGCAAAATAGGAAATACGTATTTTGTATCGCGAGGCCTGCTCTTGTAGTAGTTTAGTATTTCCTGAACCGGCGGAAGAATCTTGATATGGAAGTTCGTTTTTGTTTTAGAGCGTATGTAATAGATTTTATCGTCCGAAATGCCATCCCAGGTCAATTTCATCATATCGGCGAAATTCATTCCCCTGGTAAAAAAACTAAAAACGAAATAATTCCGGGTGTTTATCAGGTGTGGATGCTCACTCAGGTCCTGGCCAAATATTTTTTGAACATCTTCAAAGGTTAGCGCTCTTTTGATGCCTTTGCCTTTCAATTTCGAAATTCTGTAAACCGTGAACGGGTATGTTTCCTTTTTTATTAGTCCTTTTCTGATGCCGTTATTGAAAAGAGCCCTCAAAGTCCGCATGCGAACGCTGATTCCTCCATCGGTCCCATTGTTTGACCGGAGATGGATTTCATACTTTTCCAGGAAGGCGGGGGTGATTTCTTCAAAATACAAAGGCCTGTTTTTGTTGAACTTTTTAAGGGATGTTGAAGTATCCCGGTTCACCCTTGCGTTTCCGGTATTTCCGGATTTAATCATATCGCGGATCACTTCTTCCCAAAAATTGAAAATATTTTTGTAGGTTGGATTTGAATTGACCCGCATAGCATTTTCGATGTCGAAAAGACTGTAATATCCTTTTTGCTGCTCCAGTTCCGTTACAATTTCTATAGCCCGGTCTACAAATTTCAGGAGAAGCCTGTTCTTCTTTAAATAGTCCGGAGAATGCTTATTGAACTTACCTTGTTTTCCATCCCATTCTTTTTCCAATGACGTATAGGGAGTGCGAAAAAATACTGACCTTCTGTCTTTGGTAATTCTCAGATAAACCGGATATTTACCGGAGGATAACTTTTTCTTCTTTAAAACTGTCTTAAAACTAATCATTTGGGATGAATTTTGGGTACAACATGGGTACAACAAATGTACGAATAAAGATAAATAAATGCCAATAGTTGATGAGAATAAATTTATTAAAATAATGATATACAGGCACATGAAAATAAATGAAACGTAATGAATATTTACTTTGTCTGCTTTGGGAGCAGGGGGTCCCAGGTTCGAATCCTGGTATCCCGACAGATTGGGAAATCAAAATAAGTCAAAAGCCTGTAAATTGTATGATTTACAGGCTTTTTTGATTTTAGCCATATCAATTCATATCAGAAAATATCACAATTCAGGTGAGTTAAACGGTGAGTCTTTTTTTATTTTACCTTTGAACTCACCAGAAGGGCTTAATCGTTTGTATTTCAGTTGTTAGTAAAGGTCGATTTTGTAATTATAGGCCATGCATTTTGACCGGTTTTGGTGAATTCCGGTGAGTCTTTTGACCTTGTTTTTCAACTGAAGCAGTTAAAACGGATTAAACCGATAAAAATTTAATGATATGAAAACAACCCACACCTTTGGTATCCAGTTTATTGTCAGGACTGGCAAAAAGGACAAAGACAAGGCGCTCGTTTATGCCCGGATTACCGTAGAAACGCGTCGGATTGAGATTTCCCTGAAGAAAACCATTGCAGTTGAAGAATGGAATAAAGCTCGTGGAATGGCCAAGGGCTTTAGTCCGGAAGCCAAAAAGTTTAACAGTTATCTGGAGCATGTCCGTTCGCAACTAACAGATGCTTACCGGGAGTTGCAGATCAACAAAGAGAAGATTACCCCAGAAAATATTAAAGCGCTTTTTCTGGGTGATTCTGACGAACATACACTGATAGAACTGGTGGATTATCACAATACCACGCAAGCCAGTGTCCTTTCCCCTGGGACGATGAAAAATTACCGGACCACAAAAAAGTACCTGGAACGGTTCCTGAAAAAGAAATTCAAGGCTTCGGATATTTATCTGGTGCAGGTTAACTACAAGTTTATCACTGATTTTGAATATTTCCTGAGAAATTACCAGCCGTTGGATCACCAAAAGCCTATTGGGAACAATGGTGTAATGAAGCACCAGGAAAGGTTCCGTAAGATGATCAATCTTGCCCAGCGGCTGAGATGGATAACCCAAAATCCCTTTGATTCTTACAAGCTGAGTTTCCGAAAAGTTGACAGGGGATTTTTAACGGAGAAGGAACTCCATACCATTGAAAACAAGGAACTCGGGATTGAGCGGTTACAAACCGTGCGGGATGTTTTTGTTTTCGGTTGCTACACCGGCCTTTCCTATATTGATGCCATTAACCTGGGCTCAGATGAAATCAACTTGGGAATTGATGGACAGTACTGGATCTTTTCAAAACGTCAAAAAACGGATACAAAACTAAGAATTCCGCTCCTACCCAAAGCATTGGAAATTTTCAACCAATATCGGAAACATCCCAAATCGATCAGCAGGGACAAGGTATTCCCATTGATTTCAAACCAGAAACTGAACAGCTACCTAAAAGAAATTGCCGATTTGTGCGGGATTAAGAAGAACCTGACATTTCATTTGGCAAGACATACGTTTGCGACCACAGTTACATTGAGCAATGGTGTTCCGATTGAAACGGTTAGTCAGGTATTGGGACATAAAAGTATCTCAACAACACAAATCTATGCCAAAGTATTGGAGAGGAAGATCAGTGAGGATATGGATCAACTTCGGAAAAAGTTTGTGATAAAAGGAAATTTTTAGTCCTTTCGGAAATTTTTTTATTAATCTTTGTTTAGCCAAACATGAACTTGTTATCAAAAGGTTTCTTCATTATGGTACAAAACGTCGAAGATAAACTGGTTGTCGGTAAGCTTAAAAAAGGAGATGTAGCCTCCTTTGATGATATTTATAGAAAATACAATAAGAAAGTTTTTTATTTCGCAAAAAGCTATCTGAAAAGCAGAGAAGAGGCTGAAGATGTGGTTCAGGAGGTATTTATGAACCTTTGGAGGCATAGGGACCAGATTAATGAACATTACATTTTTAGCAAATACCTTTTTAAGATGACGTATAATGCGACTTGTAAAAGGTTCAGGAAGCACGCCTCCCAAAAAAAATATCTGGAAGAAACACTTTATACTTCTATTGAGGACAATTCGACAAAACTTGATATTGAATACAACAATTTATTGGAGACCAAAGATTTGCTTATTAGCAAGTTGCCTGAACGGCAAAAAGAAATATTACTTTTAAGCATTGAAGAACATCTTACCAGTGAGGAGATTTCGCAGAGACTAAATATATCAAAGAAAACAGTGGATAATTATCTGTCCAAGGCGAGAACTTATTTGAGGAAATCACTTGGTGAAAACATGCTGTCATTTCTTTTCATTGCGCTTTTTCTAAGTTAAAACCAAAATATTGCCGTTATAAATCATAGTTGGCAATCTGTCTATAGAGCTGAAAAATAGGATGTTCATCTTTAATCCTGATCCGTTTATTCATCATTATCGAGGATGAAATAATTTCAAAAGAAAACGCCTTAAAAGCTCTTTTATTTAGAATCATTCTAAATAAGCATATTTTTTGGGAAAACCTGTGTCCTGTTGGATACTATTATTTGAGAGGTGGATCAAAACACTTTCAAGTTGTATAGAATAACACGATGATGCAGAAGAAAAACATAAAAAATTTTGATAGTCAGGTATTATTAAAATATCTGAAAAGTGTTGAAGCGGGTGAAGCTAAAGATACCATACAACGTTGGCTGGACGATTCCGGGACGGAGCATCAACTTTATGACGAATCACTTAAGTTTTGGAATGGGATCATACTAAACCAGAAAATAACGGGGGGATATAACGAAGATTCTATTCTCGACAAGATTCATCACAATATTAAAATTGAAGAAGGAACATTCTTAAGTAAGAACAAACCGAAGGTAAATTTTATACATTACTTATCAAGAATTGCTGCGGTTCTGTTCATACCATTATTAGTAGCCTCATTGTTATTGTTATTTCAGGTGAAATCTTTCAGAAGTGACAACTCCTGGGCTGAAATACATGCACCGTACGGCACAAGAACAGATTTCCATTTGCCTGATGGTTCAACAGGTCATTTAAACGGGGGATCCACGATCATATTTCCGACTCGGTTTACGGGTAAAATCAGAAACATAAAGCTCACAGGAGAAGCATATTTTAATGTTGTTTCAAATCATAAAAGACCGTTCATAGTATCAACGGAAAGAATTGATGTTAAAGCAACAGGAACTTCATTTGATGTAATGGCTTATCCTGACGAAACAATAACAGAAGTAACACTTTTAAATGGGAAGGTGGAAGTATTCAGGAAAAGAGAGAACGTCATTGCCAGTATCGGCATGTTGAAACCTGATGAATCATTGATCTATAATGCCAAATCTGATTCGCGTAAAATCCAGTCTGGAAATAGTGCAGATAAACTTTCCTGGGTTGACGGTAAGTTATTATTTAAGTATGAACCGTTTGATGAAGTTGTTCGAAAACTCAACCGCTGGTATAATGTGAATATTGAAATCAAGGATACCTTACTTGAGTCCTACATTTATTACGGCGCTTTTCAGGATGAAACATTGGATGAAGTGCTAAAACTTCTTCAATACACAGCTCCTATTAAGTACCAAGACATCCAAAGGAAGAGAAAACAGGATGGAACATTCGAAAAAAGGGAAATCGAAATATATTATTCCAAAGATTAATTCAATAGATACTAACTTAAAAACTTTAAGCCTATGAATTAAAACCACATTCAAAAAATAAGGAAAGCGTAGCCCCGCTCTCCTTATCGCTTTCAGCAGTTTTATCCATACAATTTTATGCTAAAATCGTTAAACCACTAAATTGAACAAATTTATGAAAAATTATTACAGGTATACAGGAAGATATCTGAAAAAAATATGTTTCTGTAAAATTTTTAAGATTATGAGAAATACATTTTTGATACTTTTTATTAGTGTTTTTCAAGCTTACTCCCTTGACTCCTATTCTCAGAATACGAAACTAAACCTGAACATGAATCAGGTTCCATTAGCAAGCGTCCTTGAGAAAATAGAAGATAGCAGTGAATACCTTTTCCTCTATAATGCTAAACTGGTTGATGTCAAAAGAGAAGTATCAATAATAGCAGAGAATAAAGAAATTTCCGATATTCTTTCAACTCTCTTTTCAGGGACAGGAGTCAAATTCAAAGTAATTGACAGGCGGATCGTACTTTCGCCAAGTGAGATGACATCGTTGTCCGGATCAATCCAACAACAATTGAAAATAACCGGTAAAGTAACCGACTCCTCAAACTCTCCTTTACCGGGTGTAACAGTCGTTTTAAAAGGTACTACTCAGGGGGCCGTTACCGATTCTGATGGTGATTATTCGGTATCAAATGTTCCGGGTGATGGGACATTGGTCTTTTCATTTGTGGGAATGAGAACACAGGAAATTTTCGTGGCTGGAAAAACAATCATCAATGTGGAAATGATTGAAGATGCCATTGGGCTCGAAGAAGTAGTTGCCATTGGTTACGGTAGCATGAAAAAAAGTGATTTAACAGGGTCTGTTGTATCGGTAAATGAAAAAGATTTTAATGTTGGTAATGTAACAAATGCCAATCAATTAATTCAGGGTAAAACAGCAGGTGTTACAATATTTCAATCCAATGCTCAGCCGGGTGGTGCTTCTTCAATTCAGATAAGGGGAGCCACATCTGTAAATGCGTCAAGTCAACCTTTATATGTAATTGACGGAATGCCAATTGAAAACTCTACGTTAAATGACGGAGGACCAAATCTGAGCAGTCAATCTGTATTTACTCCAGCGGCGCCTAATCCTTTAAATACTATTAATCCAGCAGATATTGAGTCAATTGAAATCCTAAAGGATGCTTCAGCAACAGCTATTTATGGATCGAGAGGTGCGAATGGAGTTGTTTTAATTACCACTAAAAGTGGTAAAAGCGGTAAGGTGGAAGTCTCTTACGATGGTTCAATTGCCATGCAAAATATTGCCAAAGAGTACGATACTCCGAGCGCTTACGAGTATGCTTTAGGATATAATAAAGTCTATGATGAATACCATCGTTTAAGGCCTGATGACCCGATTTTTACAAATGCTGTTGTTAAAAAGTTTAGTTCTGATGAAATTGCATATTATAAGGACAATGGAGGTACAGATTGGTTTAATTTATTGACAAGAAAAGGTGTAATAAATAAGCATCAAATATCGTTGTCAAGCGGTACCGAAAAATCGAAAATTTATGCATCACTTGGGTATATGGATCATCAGGGTGTGATAGAGCAGTCTGATATGCAAAGATTATCATCTCGATTAAACTTATCACAGAAATTTGGAGAAATTTTAGAAGCAGCAATACGGTTAAATGCTTCCACTACAAAAAATACAAATATTCCTGTTGGAAGTGCTGATGTTGGTTTTACACGTGGAGGAGCAACTAGTGGCGTTTTTTCTTTCGCTCCGACAATTGAGCCATACGGTGAAAATGGCGAAGTAGCAAAACATCCTTTTAATCAACAACATAATAATCCGGTAGGATTGTTGTTAACAGATTTCAATAGTGAATCAAACCGATTGATAACAAATGCGTATTTAAAGGCTGATATTGCTCCGGGTCTTTTTGCAAAATTATCCGCAGGTTATGATAAGGTATTGGATAATTCAAGAACATGGGTGCCAGCTGAAGCAAAAAACAATCTGGCTTCCACTGGAGAAGCAACCGTTGGTTCTTTCACCAATGAAACACAAACATTAAATTTTATAGTACAATACAACAAAAACTTCAAAAAACACAATATCGGTATCATGGCCGGTACCGATTATCAGGCATTTGAATATCATAGCTTACTAGGTAAATCCAGTGGTTTCAAAACGAGTGCGTATAAATACAACAGTATGCAGAGCGGTGATGTCCAAAAAACGATTACTTCTAAAACAACGAGCGCAATATTTTCCTATTTATCTCGCATAAATTATTCGTTCGACGAAAAGTATCTTCTCACCGCTACATTTAGATATGATGGTTCTTCAAAATTTGCAGAAGGTAATAAATGGGGCTTCTTTCCATCGGTAGCTTTCGCATGGAAATTATATAACGAACCTTTTATTGCCGACCTTGATGTATTTAGTAACTTAAAATTGAGAGCTTCTTATGGTGAAACCGGTAATCAGGCGATTGGCAATAACAACTCACAACCGCTTTTGGGCAGTAGGATGGAGTATGTGGTTGGTAACACCAGAGGAGTGCCGATTGGTCCTGTTTCTCCAGGAAACAAAGATTTATCTTGGGAAACTACAAAGCAAACTAATGTTGGTTTAGATTTTGGTTTTATTAATAATCGGATTTCTAGTAGCATCGATCTTTACAGAATGGATACTGAAGATTTACTATTATGGTTTGGCACACCTAATACATCCGGATTTGGAAGCATACTTAGAAATGCTGGTTCTATCCGAAATCAAGGTATTGAATTTTCGGTTACAACTCAAAATACGACTAGGGTTGTTGATTGGTCAACATCATTTAATGTCGCATATAACCAAGACCGTTGGCTAGATCGAGCTGACCTGCCTTTCGCACCCGCTGAGGAGTTTGGTCCGGTCAGGGGTATTTACGGGTACGAGGTTGTTGGCATGTTTAAAGAAGGGGATGATATTGCTAACAGTGCACAGCCTAATTCTATCCCAGGTCAGTGGATTTATAAAGATGTAGCCGGACGCGATGATGAAGGTAATTGGATTAATACTCCGGATGGAAAAATCAATGGAGATGACCGTGTTTTATTAGGTTCCAGTACTCCAAAAGTTACTGCTGGCTTTACCAATAATGTTACATATAAGAATTTCACCTTGACTTTATTCTTTCAGGGTATGTTTGGATTTGACATATGGAACCAAGCCAGGGTTATGCATGAAGATGCGCTTCGGGCTTTAAACCTTGAAGGGCTAAATAAAGATGCTTTTAATTTTTACACACCAGATAATCAAGACACAGATATTCCAACACCAGTAGTGAATCCATATGGAGGAAGCAACAACTCAAAGTATCTTGAAGATGGTGATTTTGTAAGATTAAAAACCATTAACCTGAACTATCAATTGCCAATACAAAGCTCATGGTTAAAAGTAGCTAATGTTTATGTAAATATTGATAATGCCTTACTTTGGACAAAATACGAAGGTTTAGATCCTGAAACGGCAAGACCCATTGGAACTAAATCAGGTAGTGAAAATGACGTGTATCCAAATTCACGAACTTACTCATTAGGTTTAAGAATGACATTTTAATTAAAACGTGAAAAAAAATGAAAAAGCTAATATACATTTTTGCAGCAAGCATAATTCTCTTTTCTTCCTGTGAAGATCAACTGGAGGACAAAATATACGATAAACTTGTTCCAGGTTTATACTTTCAAAATGACAATGAAGCGATTGCTGCTGTTAATACACTGTATGGTGTCTTGAACGGAAATGGATGGAGCTATTATGGGGGAGGTAACGAACGCATCCAGATGGGACAAGATGCGATGACCGATGTTTTCGCTCCAGTATCAGCAAGTGGAATGTGGTACGAATTGAATAATTTCACTTGGAAAAATGATATGGGCCTATTTTCACAAAACTGGAACTGGCCATTTAAGGGAATCAGTGATGGGAACTACATTCTTGAATATTTGCCAGGAGCTGATGGTGTGAGTGACAATGTGAAAAAGCGTGTTTTAGCTGAAGCCAAAACTGGGATTGCATTTTTTTATTGGGATTTGGTAAAAAGCTATGGAGACGTACCTCTAATTAAGAGTTTTAGTGAAGGTGTCATCGCAATGCCAACTCAATCACCAAAATCAGAGGTAATTGCTTATGCTTTACAATTGTTGGAAGAGGCTGTTGCTGATTTGCCATTAACATACGACGAAGCCGATAAAGGTCGTTTTACAAAAGGTGCCTGCTATTCATTAATGATGAAATTATATGAGCTGAATGGGGATAATCAGGGAGTTATTGATGCAACTACCGAAATTATGAACTTAAACAAGTATAAAATTGTCGACAATTATCTGGATATATTCGCGCCTAATAATGATCAGTGTGAGGAGATTATTTTTGCAAAACAGTGCTTGCCCGATTTTAATATTGGCAATTCATTCCTTACCTATTGTTTACCAAATGATTTTAAACGACCTGAAGGTATTGATATTCAGCATTGGGACAGTTATCGTGCGAGGCGAGAGTTTTATAATTCATTTGATTCTGAAGATGCAAGACGAACCACAATGTATACTGAGTACGAAAATACAAATGGTGGCATAACTGTTTTGCCAGATGATGCTGATGTACTTTGTTTGAAATATGGTTGGGATCCGGCTGCACACATTGTTTTCGCTACCAATGATATTGTAGTGTTAAGGTATGCTGATGTTTTGCTTACAAGAGCAGAAGCTATTACAAGAAAATCACAATCAGTGGAACAGGAAGCAATTGAACTTATTAATGAAGTACGTGGTAGAGCATTCAATCACAATCAAGACAAGATGGTGAAATTGTCTGACTTTGCTAATGCCGATGAATTACTTGATTGGATTTTGCAGGAAAGAGCTTGGGAATTATATTTTGAAGGTCACAGACGTGTTGATTTGATCAGACATGGCAAATTTTTATTAAAAGCACAAGAACGTGGTGCAATTGATGTAGCTGAATTCCGAAAAGTATGGCCCGTACCACTGGCCGAAATTGATAAAAATGAGAACCTAATTCCTACTCCCGGATATTAGCATTCATTAAATAACTAAAGTTTCCCAGGTAGGAAATAGTTGATTTGCAAGGTGTATAAAA